>Ga0209634_1003161_pt1 | contig 11220 bp, 9 predicted proteins | sample LinPmetageLP40_FD_184043 | JGI IMG/M metagenome (GOLD analysis project Ga0209634, IMG submission 184043) | Marine viral communities from the Pacific Ocean - LP-40 (SPAdes) (version 2) | ecosystem: Environmental > Aquatic > Marine > Oceanic | place: Pacific Ocean | collected 2010-08-26 | reverse complement strand
TGTTCGGTGTTCGGTGTTTTTTCAAGGTACATACAATATGTAGAAATGTGTAAAAGCTCGAGAGTCCTTTGCGCAATGTAAGTGAAAAAAATCCATTACTCAACGTACTGAAAAAAAGACCGAACAACCGAACATTTGCATAAAACCAGTAAAACAAAAAAGAAGAAGAAGAAGAATAATATTATATATATAGGGGCTTTCAGTGCATTTCTCAAAAATAAAAACTCATCAAAAATCCCTGTTCGGTGTTCCGATAGTAAAGTTAGCTGTTTTCGAACACCGAACAAAATCGAACGAAAAGCCAGAGAGGGGTACAAACATACTGCGAATCAATGACTTACGTTAAAACTGTACAAATTTTGATATCAGAACTGCCTATTTATCGCTGGTATAACTCTTACCTGTTGACCTGACTTCATAAGCATTAAATCTATAGATAAATAAAATTATCTTATATAACATCAAGAAAGTATAAAAACTTATATTTAAATATCTCAAATTAAGATTTCGTATAGTGAGTAGCATCAATGATTAATTGTGACACCTGTAATTCAGAAAAAATCATCTATAAATTATCTGGTATACCGCCTGAATTAGAAGAGGTGGCAGAGCGTTATGGTCATCATAAATTAGAATTACTGGGGTGCTGCCCTGATCTTCAAGATGGCCGTCCATGGTGTACAGAATGTGAGCAATGGGTAGAAGAAGTTGATAGTGAGAGCAAAGAAACAAATTCTTCAGAAGAGAGCTTCACTGATGAAGATGGAGATACTTATGTGGGTGAAAGTAAGGATGGTTTAGCACACGGGCTGGGCACTTGCACTTACAAAGATGGCGGTGTCATTGCTGGTCGTTGGAAAGCTGGTAAGCCTAACGGAAAAGTTACTAAGACTTTGCCAGATGGCACTATGTATAAAGGTATGGTTAAAAATGGTATACCTCATGGCAAGGGCGAGCTAAAAGTTCCATCCTGTAGTACTGAGTACAAGGGTCTCTTTAAAAATGGCGAATACCATGGACAGGGCGTTCTACGAACTTATATTGATTCTATAGAGATAACACTTAAAGGCGAATTTAAGAATAGTTTGTTGAATGGTCAAGGGAGTGGGACATGCTTAGGCTATAAGTATATAGGTGAGTTCAAGGATAATATGAAACATGGTAAAGGTGCTGAATGTGAAGACGGCAAACACCTTACAGGGGTATGGGCTGATGATGAATATATTGGTCCATGGGGAACTGAACTACCCGATGAGAATAAGAAAAAAACTCCTAGTAAAAAGAAGCGTCATATCAGTAAATCAAAGATTGTTAATCTTGATGGAAGCAAGTATATCGGGATTAAAAAGAGTACTAAAAAATGAAAAAATTTTTCAAATGAACCCTTCATCTCAGCCAGCCAGGAGATAATAATGTATTTTAGAAGATTTTTACTTCTGATTTGTTTATTTGTTTGTTGGGCTTCTCCAGTAATGGCAAATGAGTGTAGTAAAAACGATCACGAATACGCTGATTTTTGGGGAAATTATTATGCTCCAGAAGATGCATATGCGTTTGGTAAGAAAATTCAACGTCTAATTTCTAATAAAGATCTCTCAGGTATCTTTTCATTGGTAAGCGGTGAATTAATAGGTGGTCCAAGGAAAGCCTTCATTGCTACAAAGTCTTTTGATGAAGTGTTTGATGAAGGTTGGATAGAACACGTTTTATCAAATAATCCGGGTTGTTCGCCGATAGGATGGCGTGGGTTCATGCTTGCTAACGGAATGATTTGGTACAATAAGTCAAAGGACGGATGGAAAATTGTTTCAATAAATGGCGCGGCACAGGAGACTATTGAAAACCCATTATTAGGGTGGACCATCAACAAAAAAATTATTCACCCTTATTGCTTCAACCGACCTTGGGCATCAGGTGATAATTTCGAAGAATTTGCTGATCTATTCGGGATTACGAACATCAGACAATTTTTCAAAGAGCCCGGACTGTTTATAGGTAGTCCAATTTCCAGTTTTTCTCCAATAAGACCAAGCTGGTGCTCAAAAGATGAGAAGTGTAAAAGTATCTCTCTGGTGGCGCAATTGGAAAAATGTTCAGCAAAGAGTTTTGATTTTGAAGATCGAGATGGGGGTATTTGGATTAAGGACGCGTCTGACAGTTACGATATTGAATATCAATACGACATTATTGGAGAAGTAAGTAATAGTAGATGTTCAGAATTAGCGCCACATCTTAAGGTTAACTGTCAGAAAAGTTATTTGATTAACATGGGTCATTATTCAGGCGGTTCAAGGGGATGGGACACGTCTACTGGTGTCTACGGGTTATTTGATTTACCAAATTTCGGACCGAGTATTGTTCCTTTGAAATTTTTTCCCAACAGGAATGAAGGGCTAAATTTTCTTTATAGAGACTGATATTAAGGCGTTAAATGAATAATAAAGCTCACTGAGCACGATCAACTAAGAAATTTTTCACTCTCATTAACTACTAAGAAAAAATAAAGTTACATAATGAAGAAAAGAAAGCTAAAAGATATAAGATTATCATTATGATTAAAATGAAAACATCATCTATAAGATACTTTTGTGGTGCCACCTATAAAGGATATTGGAAGCGTGGAAAACGGCATGGTTATGGTGAGATGGTTTGGCCTGGTTCTGGTAGCTATAAAGGTTTTTTTAAAGATGATTTTTATCATGGCCAGGGTGTTATGACCTATGATTTTGGTGATAAGTATGTTGGTGAGTGGAAAGATGGAGTCAGGCATGGTCAAGGTATTTGGACTATGGCCGAGGGCGGTATATATACAGGAAATTTTGCCAGTGGACGGATAAACGGACAGGGTGTTTTCACGCATCCTGCTGGCAACCAAGTATATACTGGACAATGGAAAAAGGGGTGGCCCGATGGTCACGGCATAATTACCAGCGACACTCTAGAAACCCTTGTTGGGTTAAGAATAATTAAATATCCTGAAGATGACGTATATGTTCAACCCTATGCAGTTATAAAGCAGTCTCCGAGATATAAATATATAGGGCCTTGGAGAAATGGAGTCTTTCACGGTCGAGCCCTTTTGTACGTTTATGGAAAAAAATATATTAGGCACTTCAAAAACGGTTTTCCATGGAAACCTGAGGTATTAAGTTTTCCTTCAGCGAAATATAAATCACATAATTTTGAGGCCAATCATGATTAGCTTAAAAAGAAACAGTAAGCTCGAATTAGTTGAAGCTAAAGGCAGGCGCACTCGAGCATCTTCTATTTACATGCCGGGGCAATCAGAAGACTTCAAGCTAAGCCGCGGAAAGTTCAGTAACTTCCTAACCTGTCCTCGTTGTTTTTATTTGGATCGTGTTAAGGGGCTAGCAGAACCTGGTACGCCCGGTTGGACGTTAAATGAGACCACTGACCTTCTGTTAAAGAAAGAGTTTGATGTATGCCGCATAAAACAGAAGCCCCATCGTTTGTTTGCTCAATATGGACTTGATCATATCGTACCTTTTGAGCATCCCTCAATGGATGATTGGAGAGACTCGTTGCGTAAAGGCTTGATAGCGAGATATAAAGACTCCAATATAATTTTATCTGGAGGCGTTGATGATATTTGGTTTGATACGAATACTGAGCAATTAATTGTGGTGGATTATAAATCCCAGGCAAACAGTAGGCCGGTGGAACCAAGATCATACTTATCTTCTGCTTATCATGAGAGCTACAAGGTTCAGATGGATTTTTATAACTATCTGCTAGACCTTATGGAGTTTCCTATCGGCGATACCTCATATTTTCTCGTTGTTAACGCAAATAGAGCAGCGGACGGATTTCACGGTGTGATGGAGTTTACAGAAACCATCATTCCTTATCACCATGACATTTCATGGATCGATGAACAAGTACAAAATATGATAGATTGTATGAACTCTGACAAGTTACCAGATAGTCATATGAGTTGTGAAAATTGTGCTTACGCAAGACAAAGAACGATAGAAGAGTAATAGTATCGAGAGTACAAGTATTACCCTATATAATTAATATTCAGTGATTCGACAGGGCTTAGTATCGCTTTGTTTAATCCCAACAGCCAATATTCATAAGATTTAAACCCCGAGCTTTGCATGATGGGCACTTAAGACTGCTAACTCTACTAACTGGTTGCAATTTTGAGCCACAAAAATCACAGATACCAGGATCAAAAAAAGTGCTTACTAATTTCTCTATATATTCGAGGTATACCGTTGGAATCATCGGAGTATAGATACTAGGTTTGCAATATTCCCCGCCAAAACAACTACAAGAACAGCACCTTGCAAAACGTATTTCACCAGTAAATCCACACGCGAATTCATCGAGGGATGCCATGACCAAATTGTGGTATTGCTGATGACGTGCAATCTCTACTGGGGTTAAATTAGCATAAAGCTTCTCGTAGAATGTATCTTTTTTTTCCTCATCTTTGCCAATAAGATATATATCTTTTTTTATTGAAATTCTTCCCTCTGGCCCTGCTTGATCCCGCAAAAAAGTTGAAGTATCTGGGTAGCCATCTTTAAGGGCAACCAAGGCTATGGCCCTCTTATATTTATTTGCTAACCCTTCGGGAAAATGCTTTTCCCAGCTTTCGTTTAAGACATGTCCTGGCATACCAGATCCAAGAGAAACGTAATCACTCCAGCCACATGAGCTACAGGAAATATCTACTATTTCACCCATAATCAATTTACCTAATTAGCCAAAAAATTTATCAATTACATTGAGTTATCGAGTAATATATCATTATTACTTTAAAGACTATAATACATTCAAAATAAGTATGGGCGCCGCAGAAATTTTAGTTGATAAAAATTTAATGTATATTTGAGTTTTAATTATTTCTATAAATAAATGATCTCTCTAGAGCCCTCAGAGGCCCGTTGTGCTGTGAGGAACCCACGGCTCACCAAACGGCTGTATGTCGCGTTCATGGCGCTCATAGAATAAGAACTGGGGTGGATGCCCCCAACTATAGACACGGTGGGTTCACTAAAGAGGCATTGGAGAGCTCAAGGGTTAGCAGACAAAGGATTAGGGCGCTGTGTGACCTGGGCTACGACCTAGGGATGTTTAGAACCAAGATGCGTGGCAGAAAACCTATGTAAAATGACAACTGAAATAATCTAGCTGAGGCCTACATTACGTTATATAGTAGTAGTCTAAAACTTTTTATGGATGTCTAGTTATGTATGAAGCAGCATTTAAGTATATTGATGATACCCTATGGAAAGTCGCTGGAAGTAATAGTGAGTTGGACCACGTTAAACAAGCTTATGCTGTAGGAACTGGCATGTTAATTAAAAAACTAATGAATTCTAAGCAATGACATTAATCAAATCGAAAAAACGTGTTGCAGATCATGGTGAAGTTTTTACGCCAGATTGGTTGGTTGAGGCGATGCTTGATTTGGTTAAAGATGAGACTGAACGCTTAGACTCTAGATTTTTAGAACCAGCTTGTGGCAGTGGAAATTTCTTAACTAAGATTCTTAAACGCAAACTTGCTGCTGTGGAACTAAGGTATGGAAAATCTGATTTTGACCGTAAGCACTATGCACTTTTAAGCCTCATGTGCATCTATGGCATAGAACTTCTTAAAGACAACATAGTTGAGTGCCAAGCTAACGTGTTAGAAATTTTCGCATCATATCTGAATGTTGAATCTAATGATCATTCATACCGATCAGCGGCTTATGTACTGTCTCAAAATATAGTACATGGGGATGCATTAACTATGAAAGATATAAGCGATAATCCTATAACGTTTGCCGAATGGGGATACTTAGGTAAAGGGAAGTTTCAAAGACGTGACTTTAGGTTTGATGTATTAACAGGTTCTTCAGCTTTTAGTGCAGAAGGCTCATTGTTTGCCAATTTAGGAAGGCACGAAATATTTCAACCTACTAAGACATATAGTCCGATGACGATTGCCGAATTGTCGTCGCATTGTGAAGAGCATAAGGAAATTCCATTATGAGCGAGCAAGCCAGTTTTACATTACGTAACCGAAACCCAGATGTATTGACGTGTATCGCAAATCTCTCAAATGATGAAGTGTTCACTCCGCCTGAACTTGCTAATCAAATGCTTGATTCGCTCACACAAGCTTGGGCGGAAGATAACAATGGCGCAAATCTATGGGAAGATAAGAATGTTAAGTTTCTTGATCCATGTACGAAGTCAGGTGTTTTTCTACGAGAAATAACAACACGATTGACTATTGGTCTTGAGACCAAAATTCCAAATTTAGAAGAACGAGTCGAGCACATCTTAAGCAAACAAGTGTTTGGTATTGGTATTACAAAACTGACAAGTCTACTTGCTAAGCGTAGTGTCTATTGCTCTAAAAATGCAGATGGAGAACATTCAATTGCTAAGAGTCTTAAGAGCAGAGATGGTAATATTTGGTTCCAAAGAGTAGAGCATACGTGGAAAGATAGTAAATGTATTTTCTGTGGAACTTCAAAAGCTATTTTAGATAGAGCATCTAGTCTCGAAAATCATGCTTATGCATTTGTTCATACAAAAAAAATTAAGGAAAGAGTTAATGAAATTTTTGGAGGAACTATGCAGTTTGATGTAATCATTGGAAATCCACCGTATCAATTGAATGACGGTGGCGGCGCTGGTTCAAGTGCATCACCTCTTTATCATCAATTTATTGAACAAGCGAAACAATTAGATCCAAGATACTTATCAATGGTTATTCCATCTAAATGGTTTTCTGGTGGAAAGGGGCTAGATAAATTTCGATCTGTAATGCTTTCTGATAAGAGAATAAGAAATTTGGTCGACTTTCCTAATTCACGAGACGCCTTTAATGGTGTGGACGTTGCAGGTGGAGTAATGTATTTTTTATGGATTAAAGATAATCCTGGTTCTTGCGAAATTACAACTATTGAAAATGGCGAAAAAACTACTTCCAATAGATTACTTGATGAACATGATGTCTTCATTAGAGACAATAAAACTCTTCAAATTATAAATAAAATTAATGCCCATAAAGAACAGAGCTTTTCAAATTTAGTCTCTGCACGACGCCCTTTTGGTATAGATGCGTCATGTGATGGTGACCAAAATGGAGATTTATATCTTTATTGTGCTAGGAAAGATGGAAAAATATTAAGTGAAAATGTTCCGAAAGGAAATGATCTTATTAATTCTTGGAAAGTTCTTATTTCAAAAACCTCAAGTGAGCATGCCGGGCAAACTGATAAGTCAGGAAGAAAAAGAGTTTTTTCTAGAATTGAAGTTATGCCTCCTAAGTCTGTAGCTACAGAATCCTACTTAATAATTGGTCCTTTTGACTCTGAACTAGAAGCAATTAATGTAGCTACTTTTTTGCGAACTAAATTTGTAAGGTTTTTAGTTTCCTCTATTTCTTTAACACAAAATATGACAAGGAGTTCTTTCGCATTTGTTCCAAACCAATCATTCAAACAAATAATTAACGATGGATTTTTATATGAGAAATACAAGTTAACTGAAAATGAAATCAATGCTATTGATAATTCAATTCGTCCAATGACAAATGGGGAGAGTGATGAGTAAAACTATAGATGAAATTCTTTCTCCTAAGCCCCAAGTTCTTCCACTCATCTATGCGTATAGCATTGATGACAAGGCTCACTTAGGACTGCTTAAGGTCGGTCAAACTACGCGAAATGTTAAACAACGTGTAGCTGAGCAGTTGCGAACAGCGGCAATCGAAAATTATTGCATTGAGATTGAAAGTGATGCCGTCCGTGATGATGGTACTGTTTTTAGTGATCATGAAGTGCGGGCAAGACTTATTCAAAAGGGGTTTCTTAATCCTACATTAGAGTGGATACGTTGTTCCGTAAATGATGTTAAAACTATTATTACTGAACTCCAAACTGGTCAAAAGTTAAGTGGAACAAGACACGAAGACTTTGCTATGCGAGGAGAGCAGGCAAGTGCTGTAGATAAAACTTACGACTATTTTAATTCGATTTGGAAAGAGGATGAAAACGCTGCGCCAAGATTTTTATGGAACGCAAAAATGCGTTTTGGTAAAACATTTAGTGCGTATCAACTTGCAAAAAAATTGGATTCAAAAAAAATTCTTGTCGTAACTTTTAAGCCTGCTGTCGAAGATGCATGGCAGGCCGATCTTGAAAATCACATTGATTTTGAAGGCTGGCAATATCTTTCAAGGGCAAGTGGTGGAGACCCTACTAAAATAAAAAGCTCTAATCCATTTGTCTATTTTGGTTCATTTCAAGACTTTCTTGGTCGTGATACAAATGGCAATATTAAAGCTAAAAATGAATGGCTACACACAATCAATTGGGATTTAGTCGTTTTTGATGAGTATCATTTTGGTGCATGGAGAGAGTCTGCTAAAGACTTGTTTGCATCAGATGAAGATAGAATTATAAAAGATGAAATTTTGCAAGATAATGGCAAGAATATTAAGGACAAGATTGCTGATTTAAGTGAGCCTTTAGGTAAAGAAACCGATTTTTTACCTATCACCACAAGAGCGTTTCTATATCTTTCGGGAACTCCATTTAAGGCATTATCATCAGGCGAATTTATTGAAGAGCAAATATTCAATTGGACATACACTGATGAGCAAAGAGCAAAAGATGATTTTGCATTAAGCTTTCCTAATAAGCGTAATCCTTACGCGGCGTTACCGCAAATGCGTTTACTTACTTACCAAATGCCAGATGAATTATTGGCTGTAGCAAGTGGTGGTGAATTTGATGAATTCGATTTGAATTCTTTTTTTGAGGCTACTGGTGCTGGTAAATCTGCGACGTTTAAGCATAAAAATGATGTTCAGAAATGGTTAGATATTATTCGTGGAGGTAATTTACCTCAATCTGCTGAGTTTTTAAAGCTTGGAAAGCGTCCACCTTTTCCATACTCTGATGTTCGTTTGTTACCTTATTTACAACATTCATTTTGGTTTATGAACAGCGTTAGTTCATGCCAGGCTATGGCTAATTTATTGGCTGAGCGACACAATGTTTTTTGGCACGATTATGATATTGTCGTAGCGGCAGGAACTTCTGCAGGTATTGGATTAGAAGCTTTACCACCCGTACGTAATGCAATAAGTGGCGGTTTTGAAACTAAAACAATTACACTTTCCTGTGGAAAGCTAACCACTGGTGTTACGGTTGCACAGTGGTCTTCTATATTAATGTTAAGAAATCTTAAGTCTCCTGAAACTTATTTCCAATCTGCTTTTCGTGTGCAATCACCTTGGTCAATTAAAAATCCTAATGGAGATAATCCCAAAGAAGAAGAAATCCTTAAGCCAGTTTGTTTTGTATTTGACTTCGCACCGACACGTGCATTAAGTCAATTGTCTGAATACGGAATAGGGCTGTCTCCCGATGAACCAAATCCCGAAAAGGCTGTTGAGGATTTAGTCTCGTTCTTGCCTGTACTTGCATATGACGGTGCAAATATGACGCAGATTGATGCTGGCGGAGTGCTTGATATAGCAATGGCTGGTACATCCGCCACGTTGCTAGCACGTAAGTGGGAAAGTGCACTACTAGTTAACGTTGATAATGAAACTTTACGTCGCGTTTTTGATAATCCAGATGCTATGGCGGCGGTTGAGAGAATTGAGGGTTGGAGATCACTTGGTGACAATATAATTGAAACCATTATCAACAAAAGTGACAAGATTAAAGAGATTAAAGAGAAAGGTAAGGAAGGTGAGTTAACTTCTAAAGAGAAGAAAGAGTTAACCGAAGAAGAGAAAGAGTACAAATCCAAACGTAAGTTAGTACAAGAAAAGCTAATCAAGTTTGCTACTCGTATTCCTGCCTTCATGTACCTGACAGACTTTAGAGAAAATACATTACAAGATGTTATTACTAAGTTAGAGCCAGACTTATTCTTAACAGTAACTGGACTTACGGTTAAGGACTTCCATTTGCTTGTTCAGCTCAGAGTTTTTAACACTGAAAAAATGAATCAGGCTGTGTTTGCTTTTAGACGTTATGAGGATGCTTCATTGCGTTATACAGGCATTGAAAGTCACGAAGGCTTGTCACACTATGGTTTGTTTAATACTGTTGTTGCGATTGAAAAGTAATTTTTTCGCAAATAGTATTAGTACTACTTTTAAAACTACGGATTGTTTTCGATGTTCAGGCCGCAATATTAACACTTACTTCAACAGCAACCTAGGTAGTCCTTGTTATGGCCAAAGACCCACAAAAAATTTCAGCAGTCCCCACAAATATAATTACTGGTTTTCTTGGTGTGGGAAAAACCTCAGCTATATTTCATATCCTTAAGTCTAAACCAGTGAAGGAACATTGGGCGGTTTTGGTAAACGAATTTGGTGAGATTGGCGTGGATGGCAGCTTATTTGAAGGTCAGTATAGTGAAAAGCAAGGTGTGTTTATTCGTGAAGTGCCTGGGGGATGTATGTGCTGCGCCGCAGGGTTGCCGATGCAAATTGTACTCAACCAATTGCTTACACGTGCCAGGCCGGATCGCTTATTAATTGAGCCTACTGGGCTTGGGCATCCCAAGGAAGTGTTGCAAGTGCTTTCGGCGGATTATTACAAGGAAATTCTTGATCTACAGAAAATTTTGACCTTGGTTGATGCGCGCAAACTTTCAGATGAACGCTATACCCAGCACCAAACGTTTAATCAACAAATTGCTATTGCAGATATTATTGTCGGTAACAAACTGGACTTATATCAGAGCGAAGATAAGGAAAAACTAGAGTGCTATGTGAAGCAATATGGGGCTGCCGAAGCTCAAACGATATTTACGAAATATGGCGAAATAGCACCTAATCATTTAAAAGGCAAAACGGCGGCGACAGTCAGAGGTCATCTTCACAGTTCGGCTGGAGAAAAACCTTTATTATCCGAAGCTCCAATTCCCGAATGTGGTTATATTAAAGCCATTAATGAAGGTGAAGGTTTTCATAGCATCGGTTGGCGATTTTCTCCAAGCCGTGTGTTTAATCATGAAGAATTATATTCGTTTCTGAGTGGCATAAGTGCCGAAAGAATGAAAGCTGTGTTTATTACCGAAAGAGGTGTAGTTGGTTACAATCTAACCTCTGATGCCTTGACAGAAATTGAACTGGATGACTGCATAGAAAGTCGTGTTGAAATTATCTCTGATAAAGTTAATGATGAATGGGAAGCGCAGCTAATGGCCTGCGTTCGCT
>Ga0209634_1003159_pt1 | contig 11223 bp, 6 predicted proteins | sample LinPmetageLP40_FD_184043 | JGI IMG/M metagenome (GOLD analysis project Ga0209634, IMG submission 184043) | Marine viral communities from the Pacific Ocean - LP-40 (SPAdes) (version 2) | ecosystem: Environmental > Aquatic > Marine > Oceanic | place: Pacific Ocean | collected 2010-08-26 | reverse complement strand
GATTAGTTGGTATTAACATAACTAATCCAATTAAAATGCTAATTAGGTGTTTCATAAAGTCAGAACTATTTTTAGTATTTATTTTAAATGCAAGAATTTTTTTATTAAAATATCATTATTATAGCTATTAAACAAAAAATGCTAGCATCAGCTAGCAGTTCACCAAAGAAGTTTAAAGTTCTTTGATTATAGTATTATAAGGTAAAGATTTAAGTGTCTTATTCTCTTAGTTTCTTAATCCATTTTATTGATTCTTTACATAATTCAAATTCCTCTGCTTCCTCTACTCTTACTAAATTAGTTTCTAATGAATCTAAATAACCAGATTTTTCTACCGATAAATCTAAATCCATTGTTTTTAAAACTCCAACCACTACCTTATCAGCACCTTTTTCTAATGCTTCAATAACGGATTTAGTTGTAGAAACAGAAACCTCGTGAGCTCTCTTTTTTGCTTCCTCTTCTAATTCTTCAATGTTTGTTGCTTTAAAATATAACATTAATTTAAACCTTTTTTAATTTCATTAACAGTATGGCATTTTTCATATTCTTCATCTTGAGAAAATACCTCTATCATATTATCTAACATTGTATTTACTTGATCAATATTTAAAACTTTAGTCTTAATTAAACTAGTTACAGCTAATATAGATTCTTTAATGTCTAATGTTTCAAAGTCATTATAAAATTTATTAGCCTGCTCTCTTGCCCATATTTCTTGATCTTCTTTCATATCTGCCATTGCATGTAATTTTGCGATTTCATCCATTTCAATGCCGTGATCATTAGGATCAAATCCATCGTCTGGGTTTTGGTTTAACCAATCGTCTATCATATTAGTATTTTTATAGTTTATTTATTTAAATAAAATATAACAAAAAATGTAAAGAATTGAAAGATATAGGGAATTAAATTATAGATCCGCTTTTAATAGTAGATCCTTTTTCGATTAATGAACCTTCGGTAATAGTTACATTATCACCTATAGTTACATTATCTTCAATTATACAATTAATATCTATTATTGCACCAGCTCCAATGTAAACTTGATTTCCAATAACTGCTGTTGGTCTAATTAAAGATCCTGGGCCTACTACTAAACCATCACCTACTGTAACACCATTTAAATCATCTAAACCTTTAAATAAAGTATCAAATATTGTAGTATCTGCATTTAAATAATTAGTAGCAACGCTTTCTCTATCATCACCACTTTCTTCTGCTATAATCCAAGGAAGGTCTTGTGCTTCACTGTAATTATTTGAATCATATTGAGAATATTCGCCATCTTGTAATAAAGAAGTTACTTTTACTGCCCAGTCGCTATTTCCGAAAATATTTATTGTTGCTATCATAATTGCTTGTTATTTGTTTTATATATCTTATTTAATAAATTTAAAGTATGCAAGGATAGCTGTAGTTATTAATTGAACCACAGCCCAGATAGTTATGGCTTGTGTTTTAAATGTTTTTAATTCTGCAACATCTTTCATGGTAGATTCTAATTGAGATGGTGAAGCAACTTCATCAACCTCTTTTTTCCATCTCCATAATTCTTTAGCAAAATCTTCTTTAACTCTAAGTTCAGCTATCTGTTGTTTAAGATCTTGAATCTCAACATTAAGATTTGTTATACCGTCATTAAGCCTTTCTAATTCTGCAATTACAAGTTTAGAATATTCATTCCAACCATTCTGTTCTCCGTTAGCCATCTTTAAGTATTTGTTTAATCTTCTTTATTTTAGTTGCATCATTCTTAATTCTTTTATCTTCTAAGATTGATTTAATACATTGAAGATGATTTTTAATATTAACATCACGATCAGTTAAGTTATCAACCAATTCTTTTAGATCCTTTATACATGAAGGTTTTGATGTTAATGAGTCCATCTTAAATTTATTTTATTTTTTATTTATTCTTTTTACTACGTGTGTTGGTTGATCTTTTTGTGCATGATTCCATATTCTTTTAACAGTATTCCGAGCGCGGTCTGCCACCGAAGCCCTATGTTGTTCGCGTTTTTCTTTTTTAGATAGTCCTCCATTACATCCACATCCCATATCTTACCATTTATTTTTAGGACAACTTTCAGTTGACCACTTAGCTTTCTTATTTATATAACATCCACATATACAGCATTTGCTACCACATTTATCGGAGCACAGATTACATATAGATATTCTATTATTATATTTATCAGATGTAACCTGATCTCCCCATATAAGGTATTTAAATAATGCTATTATGAATCTAAATATTACTTTCATTAAATATATTAAAAAGTATCTTCTTCTTGACCTATTGCATAATTCCAACTAACGGTAGTGTTCTTTGATGTTGATGTTGCGACTTTTAAATAAACGAGCCACATATCACAAGCTGCCATTTTACTACTACCATCAAATTCTAGAGCCGAACAAGCTGCAGCTTTAAGGTCTGCATTTTCAATTTCAAAATCTACAGTCTGCTCTACTACAGGAGCATGAACAGTTCCTGAACTAGAACCTGTAACTTGACTGCATGTAAATCCTAGTATATACCAGGTACCTGCAATATTTGCTCCTCTACCTTCTACAGCTACAGTTCCACAAAAATGTATTTCTTTTGGATCTGTTTCATTATACATATTTACAAATTTATGAGACCATTTAACTATATTAACTGGTGATATACTACCTGTCACAGCAGAACCTACAACTTCCCACGTTCCATAATGTGTACCTGTACCACTTTGCATTGCACCGGTAGCTGCCGCGTCCTCAAGTACACCATTATTAGTAGCAAGTTGATTTAGATATACTGCTCCAACTGCGCTACCTTGAGCACCTGTTCCACCTTGGCTACCTGTAGTACCACCACCACCTTGTTGACCAGTTGCACCTTGTAATCCTATAGCACCTTGTTGCCCACTAGCACCTTGTTGACCCACAGCACCACCTGCACCTGTACTACCTTGTTTACCTACAGCACCTTGTTCACCGCTTGCACCTGCTGCACCTGTTGCTCCTTGTTTACCTACAGCACCTTGTTCTCCTACAGGACCTTCGGCACCTGTTGCACCTTGTTTACCTATAGCTCCTTGTTCACCACTTGCACCTGCTGCACCTGTTGCTCCTTGTTTACCTATAGCTCCTTGTTCACCACTTGCACCTGCTGCACCTGTTGCTCCTTGTTTACCTACTGCACCTTGTTCACCGCTTGCACCTGCTGCTCCTGTTGCTCCTTGTTTACCTACTGCACCTTGTTCACCGCTTGCACCTGCTGCTCCAGTTGCACCTTGTTTACCTACTGCACCTTGTTCACCGCTTGCACCTGCTGCTCCAGTTGCACCTTGTTTACCTACTGCACCTTGTTCACCACTTGCACCTGCTGCTCCAGTTGCTCCTTGTTTACCAATAGCTCCTTGTTCACCGCTTGCACCTGCTGCACCTGTTGCACCTTGTTTACCAATAGCTCCTTGTTCACCGCTTGCACCTGCTGCACCTGTTGCACCTTGTTTACCTATAGCACCTTGTTCACCACTTGCACCTTGAGAACCTGTTGCACCTTGTTTACCTAACGCACCACCTGCACCTGTACTACCTTGTAAACCAATTGCTCCTTGTTCACCGCTTGCACCCTGAGAACCTGTACTACCTTTAAATCCATCTGCTCCTTGGTCACCTATGGCTCCTGTTGCTCCTTGTTTACCAATAGCACCCTGTTCACCGCTTGCACCTTGAGAACCTGTACTACCTTTAAATCCATCTGCTCCTTGATCCCCTACTGCACCTGTTGCACCTTGTTTACCAATAGCTCCCTGTTCTCCACTTGCACCTTGAGAACCAGTAGATCCTTTAAATCCATCTGCTCCTTGGTCACCTACTGCACCTGTTGCACCTTGTTTACCAATAGCACCTTGTTCACCGCTTGCACCCTGAGAACCCGTACTACCTTTAAATCCATCTGCTCCTTGGTCACCTACAGCACCAGTTGCACCTTGTTTACCAATAGCACCTTGTTCACCGCTTGCACCCTGAGAACCTGTACTACCTTTAAATCCATCTGCTCCTTGAGTTCCTGTTGCTCCTTGTTGACCTACAGCTCCTTGTTCACCACTTGCACCCTGAGAACCAGTAGATCCTTTAAATCCATCTGCTCCTTGAGTTCCTGTTGCTCCTTGTTGACCTACAGCTCCTTGTTCACCACTTGCACCTTGAGATCCTGTACTACCTTTAAATCCATCAGCTCCTTGTTGTCCTACAGCACCTGTTGCACCTTGTTTACCTACAGCACCTTGTTCACCGCTTGCACCTTGAGAACCTGTACTACCTTTAAATCCATCAGCTCCTTGTTGTCCTACAGCACCTGTTGCTCCTTGTTTACCAATAGCACCTTGTTCACCGCTTGCACCTTGAGATCCTGTACTACCTTTAAATCCATCTGCTCCTTGGTCACCTATAGCTCCAGTTGCACCTTGTTTACCTATAGCTCCTTGTTCACCATCGGCACCTTGAGTTCCTGTACTACCTTGTAATCCAATAGCACCTTGTCCACCTGTTGCTCCTTGTAATCCTATGGCTCCTTGTTGACCTACTGCACCTGTTGCACCTTGTTTACCAATAGCTCCTTGTTCACCACTTGCACCTTGAGAACCTGTACTACCTTTAAATCCATCTGCTCCTTGATCACCTATAGCTCCAGTTGCACCTTGTTTACCTACAGCACCTTGTTCACCGCTTGCACCCTGTTCTCCGTCAGCACCTTGATCACCTACCGCGCCTGTTGCTCCTTGCTTACCAATAGCTCCTTGTTCACCGCTTGCGCCTTGAGCACCTGTACTACCTTGGAATCCTATTTTACCTTGAGCACCTGTTGCTCCTTGTTCACCAACAGCACCTTGTTCTCCGCTAGCACCTTGTTGTCCTATAGCTCCTGTTGCACCTTGATTACCTGTTGGTCCTTGTAAACCAGTAGATCCTTGTAATCCAATAGCACCTTGTTCTCCATCAGCTCCTTGTTGTCCTACAGCACCAGTACTACCTTGGAATCCTATTTTACCTTGAGCACCTGTTGCTCCTTGTTCACCTACTGCTCCTTGTTCCCCATCAGCACCTTGTTGGCCTACAGCTCCAGTAGAACCTTGAGTACCTGTAGCTCCTTGTTTACCTAACGCACCACCTGCACCTGTACTACCTTGTAAACCAACAGCACCTTGTTCTCCGTCAGCACCTTGTTGGCCTACAGCTCCAGTAGAACCTTGTAATCCAGTAGATCCTTGTAATCCAATAGCACCTTGTTCTCCATCTGCTCCTTGTTGGCCTACTGCACCAGTACTACCTTGGAATCCTATTTTACCTTGAGCACCTGTTGCTCCTTGTTCACCTATAGCTCCTTGTTCACCTATAGCTCCTTGTTCACCATCGGCACCTTGTTGTCCTACAGCACCTGTTGCTCCTTGTTTGCCAATAGCACCTTGTTCACCACTTGCTCCTTGTTCACCACTTGCACCTTGTTCACCGTCAGCACCTTGTTGGCCTACAGCTCCGGTAGAACCTTGAGTTCCTGTTGCTCCTTGTTTACCTAACGCACCACCTGCACCAGTTGCACCTTGTAATCCGATAGCGCCTTGTTCCCCGTCAGCACCTTGTTGACCTACAGCTCCAGTAGAACCTTGTAATCCAGTAGATCCTTGTAATCCTTTAGCTCCTTGTCCACCCGTTGCTCCTTGTTCTCCAACAGCGCCTTGTTCTCCGTCAGCACCTTGTTGGCCTATTGCACCTGTTGCTCCTTGTTTACCTATAGCACCTTGTTCTCCGTCAGCACCTTGTGTTCCTGTACTACCTTGTAATCCGATAGCACCTTGTTCTCCATCTGCTCCTTGTTGGCCTACTGCACCTGTACTACCTTGGAATCCTATTTTACCTTGAGCACCCGTTGCACCTTGTTGTCCTGTTAATCCTGTTGATCCTTGAGTTCCTGTTGCTCCTTGTTCACCAACAGCACCTTGTTCTCCGCTAGCACCCTGTTGACCTATTGCACCTGTTGCTCCTTGTTTACCAATAGCTCCTTGTTCTCCATCTGCTCCTTGAGTTCCTGTTGCACCTTGTAATCCAATAGCACCTTGTTCTCCATCTGCTCCTTGTTGGCCTACTGCACCTGTACTACCTTGAGCACCTGTACTACCTTGGAATCCTATTTTACCTTGAGCGCCTGTTGCTCCTTGTTGTCCTGTTAAACCGGTTGCTCCCTGTGTACCTGTTGCACCTTGAGTACCAACAGCACCTTGTTCTCCGCTAGCACCTTGTTGTCCTATAGCACCTGTACTACCTTGTAAACCAATTGCACCCTGTTCTCCGTCAGCACCTTGTTGACCAACAGCTCCAGTAGAACCTTGTAATCCGGTAGATCCTTGTAATCCTTTAGCTCCTTGTCCGCCTGTTGCTCCTTGTTGACCTACAGCACCTTGTTCTCCATCAGCACCTTGTTGACCAACAGCACCTGTTGCTCCTTGTTTACCTATAGCTCCTTGTTCACCATCGGCACCTTGAGTTCCTGTACTACCTTGTAATCCTATAGCGCCTTGTTGGCCTATAGCACCTGTTGCCCCTTGTTCACCAATAGCACCTTGTTCACCATCGGCACCCTGAGTTCCTGTTGCTCCTTGTTGTCCTGTTAAACCAGTACTACCTTGGAATCCTATTTTACCTTGGGCACCCGTTGCTCCTTGTTCTCCAACAGCGCCTTGCTCTCCTACAGCTCCTGTTGCACCTTGTTTACCTATAGCACCTTGTTCTCCGCTAGCACCTTGTTGTCCTATAGCACCTGTACTACCTTGTAAACCAATTGCACCCTGTTCTCCGTCAGCACCTTGTGTTCCTGTTGAACCTTGTAATCCAGTAGATCCTTGTAATCCTTTAGCTCCTTGTCCGCCTGTTGCTCCTTGTTGGCCTACAGCTCCAGTTGCACCTTGTAATCCTACAGCTCCTTGTTCACCACTAGCACCTTGCTCTCCAGCAGCACCTTGAGTTCCTGTTGCTCCTTGTTGACCAGTTAATCCTGTTGCACCTTGTTTACCTATAGCACCTTGTTCACCAACTGCACCTTGCTCTCCAGCAGCACCTTGAGTTCCTGTACTACCTTGTAATCCTACGGCACCAGTTGCACCTTGTAAACCTACAGCTCCTTGTTCTCCGTCAGCACCTTGAGTTCCAGTTGAACCTTGTAAACCTGTGGCTCCTTGAGTACCAGTAGCTCCTTGTTCTCCTATAGCGCCTTGTTCACCATTAGCACCTTGAGTACCGGTAGCTCCTTGTTGGCCAGTTAATCCTGTTGCACCTTGATTACCAATTGCTCCTTGTTCACCGTCTGCACCTTGTGTTCCTGTACTACCTTGTAATCCTACGGCACCTGTTGCTCCTTGTTTACCAACAGCTCCTTGTTCTCCTACAGCACCTTGTTGACCTACAGCTCCAGTAGAACCTTGTAATCCTGTAGCTCCTTGTAATCCTGTAGCTCCTTGTTCACCTACTGCTCCTTGTTCTCCGTCTGCTCCTTGGGTTCCTGTTGCTCCTTGTTGCCCAGTTAATCCTGTTGCTCCTTGTTTACCAATTGCTCCCTGTTCTCCAGCAGCACCTTGAGTTCCTGTACTACCTTGTAATCCTGTGGCTCCTTGTAATCCTGTGGCTCCTTGTTCACCTACAGCACCTTGTTCTCCATCGGCACCTTGAGTACCTGTTGCTCCTTGTTGCCCAGTCAAACCAGTTGAGCCTTGTAATCCTACAGCACCTTGTTCACCATCGGCACCTTGAGTACCTGTACTACCTTGTAATCCTGTAGCACCCTGTAATCCTGTTGCACCTTGTTCACCTACAGCACCTTGTTCACCATTAGCACCTTGAGTTCCTGTTGCTCCTTGTTGTCCAGTTAAACCGGTTGCACCTTGATTACCAATAGCTCCTTGTTCACCATCGGCACCTTGTGTTCCTGTACTACCTTGTAATCCCGTTGCGCCTTGTAGACCTGTGGCTCCTTGTTCTCCTACAGCACCTTGTTCTCCGTCAGCACCTTGTTGTCCTACTGCGCCAGTTGAGCCTTGAGCTCCTGTGGATCCTTGAGTACCAACAGCACCTTGTTCTCCAGCAGCACCTTGAGTACCAGTAGCTCCTTGTTGTCCTGTTAAACCAGTACTACCTTGTAATCCTACAGCTCCTTGTTCTCCGTCTGCTCCTTGAGTTCCTGTTGAACCTTGTAAACCTGTGGCTCCTTGTAATCCAGTAGCTCCTTGTTCACCTACAGCACCTTGTTCACCATCGGCACCTTGTGTTCCTGTTGCTCCTTGTTGACCTACAGAACCAGTTGCTCCTTGATTACCAATAGATCCTTGTTCACCGCTTGCACCTTGCTCACCAGCAGCACCTTGAGTTCCTGTTGCTCCTTGTTGTCCTGTTAAACCAGTACTACCTTGTAATCCTACAGCTCCTTGTTCTCCACTAGCACCTTGTTGACCTATTGCCCCTGTTGATCCTTGTTGACCTACAGCTCCTTGTTCACCGCTTGCACCTTGTTCACCAGCAGCACCTTGAGTTCCTGTTGCTCCTTGTTGTCCTGTTAAACCTGTTGCACCTTGATTACCAATAGCACCCTGTTCTCCATCAGCACCTTGTGTTCCTGTTGAACCTTGTAATCCAGTAGATCCTTGTAATCCAGTAGCTCCCTGTTCACCAACTGCTCCTTGTTCCCCACTTGCGCCTTGTTGGCCTATTGCACCCGTTGCACCCTGAGCTCCCGTTGATCCTTGAGTACCAATAGCACCTTGTTCTCCACTAGCACCTTGTTCTCCAGCAGCACCTTGAGTACCTGTAGCACCTTGCTGTCCAGTTAATCCTGTTGCACCTTGATTACCTATAGCTCCTTGTTCACCATCAGCACCTTGAGTTCCTGTACTACCTTGTAATCCAGTAGCACCCTGTAATCCCGTTGCACCTTGTAATCCTACAGCACCTTGTTCTCCATCAGCACCTTGAGTTCCTGTACTACCTTGTAATCCTACGGCACCTGTTGCACCTTGTTTACCAATAGCTCCTTGTTCACCGCTTGCACCTTGTTCGCCATTAGCACCCTGAGTTCCTGTTGCTCCTTGTTGCCCAGTCAAACCAGTTGCACCTTGTAATCCTACAGCTCCTTGTTCTCCACTAGCACCTTGTTGACCTATTGCTCCTGTTGATCCTTGTTGACCTATAGCACCTTGTTCACCGTCTGCTCCTTGAGTTCCAGTAGCTCCTTGTTGTCCTATAGCACCTGTACTACCTTGTAATCCGATAGCTCCTTGTTCTCCATCAGCTCCTTGAGTTCCAGTTGAACCTTGTAATCCTGTTGCTCCCTGTTGACCAATAGCACCACTTGCTCCTTGTAATCCTACAGCTCCTTGTTCTCCGTCTGCTCCTTGAGTTCCTGTTGAACCTTGTAATCCAGTAGCACCCTGTAATCCTGTTGCACCTTGTTCACCTACAGCACCTTGTTCACCATTAGCACCTTGTGTTCCTGTTGCTCCTTGCTGACCAGTTAAACCAGTTGCACCTTGATTACCAATAGCACCTTGTTCTCCGTCTGCCCCTTGCCCACCAGTTGCACCTTGTTGTCCTATTACACCAGTGCTGCCTTGTAATCCGATAGCCCCTTGTTCGCCATTAGCACCTTGAGTACCAGTAGCTCCTTGTTGACCAGTTAATCCTGTTGCACCTTGATTACCAATAGCACCCTGTTCTCCATCAGCACCCTGACTTCCAGTTGAACCTTGTAATCCTGTGGCTCCTTGTAATCCTGTGGCTCCTTGTTGACCTACAGAACCAGTTGCCCCTTGTTGACCTACAGCTCCTTGTTCTCCGTCTGCTCCTTGGGTTCCTGTTGCTCCTTGTTGCCCAGTTAATCCTGTTGCTCCCTGTAAACCAATTGCACCCTGTTCTCCATCAGCTCCTTGTTGACCTACAGCACCAGTTGCTCCTTGGTCTCCATCAGGACCTTTAGTTCCTGATGCTCCTTGTTGTCCGATAGCACCACTTGCTCCTTGTTGGCCTACAGCACCTGTACTACCCTGTAGTCCTATAGCACCTTGTTCTCCGTCTGCTCCTTGAGTTCCTGTTGCTCCTTGTTGTCCTGTTAAACCGGTTGCACCTTGAGTACCTGTTGCGCCTTGATTACCAATTGCGCCTTGTTCTCCGTCTGCACCTTGTGTTCCTGTTGCACCTTGTTGTCCCGTTAAACCACTTGCTCCTTGTAATCCTATAGCACCTTGTTCTCCATCGGCACCTTGGGTTCCTGTACTACCTTGTAATCCTGCTGCTCCCTGAGTTCCTGTTGCTCCTTGTTGTCCTGTTAAACCGGTTGCTCCTTGTTGTCCTACAGCACCTTGTTCTCCATCGGCACCTTGAGTACCTGTTGCTCCTTGTTGTCCGGTTAAACCTGTTGCTCCTTGATTACCAATAGCACCTTGTTCTCCATCAGCACCCTGTGTTCCTGTACTACCTTGTAAACCTGTATCTCCTTGGGCTCCAGTTGAACCTTGTTGACCAGTTACACCAGTAGATCCTTGTTGACCTATAGCTCCTTGTTCTCCGTCTGCTCCTTGAGTTCCTGTTGCTCCCTGTTGCCCAGTTAATCCTGTTGCTCCCTGTTGTCCTACGGCACCGCTTGCTCCTTGGCCACCTATTGTACCTGTTGCTCCTTGATTACCTATAGCTCCTTGTTCTCCGTCAGCTCCTTGTGTTCCTGTTGCTCCTTGTTGGCCAATAGCACCACTTGCTCCCTGTAATCCAATAGCTCCTTGTTCACCATCAGCACCTTGAGTTCCAGTAGCTCCTTGTTGTCCTGTTAAACCAGTACTACCTTGTAAACCAATTGCACCTTGTTCTCCATCAGCTCCTTGTTGACCTACAGCACCAGTAGCTCCTTGTTGCCCAGTTAAACCGCTTGCTCCTTGTAATCCTATAGCACCTTGTTCTCCATCGGCACCTTGAGTTCCTGTGGCTCCTTGTTGTCCAGTTAATCCACTTGCTCCTTGTAATCCAACAGCTCCTTGTTCACCTATAGCACCTGTTGCACCTTGGTTACCAATAGCACCACTTGCTCCTTGTTGACCAATAGCGCCACTTGCTCCTTGTTGACCAATAGCTCCTTGTTCTCCATCGGCACCTTGAGTACCAGTAGCTCCTTGTTGACCAGTTAATCCTGTTGCACCTTGATTA
>Ga0209634_1003158_pt1 | contig 11223 bp, 12 predicted proteins | sample LinPmetageLP40_FD_184043 | JGI IMG/M metagenome (GOLD analysis project Ga0209634, IMG submission 184043) | Marine viral communities from the Pacific Ocean - LP-40 (SPAdes) (version 2) | ecosystem: Environmental > Aquatic > Marine > Oceanic | place: Pacific Ocean | collected 2010-08-26 | reverse complement strand
TATGTATTTGCCAAAGAATAGTAATCTGCGTAAGTTTTATGTTCGTAAATTTAAAGAAGAAGGTCGAAATGTAGAAGACCAATTAGTTGAAGAAGTTATAGCTAGAGCATTTGGCGATTATGCATTGGGTGATTTACAATATAACAGTGAATTAAAAGCAATAGAAAGTAACATACAAAGAATATTTAGAAAAATAAAAGCTTATCTATTATCTTTAGTTTATGGTTTAAAGACTACAGGTTTTAATAGCCCTCTAGATGTTTTTGATAAAATACAATCTGGTATTGTAGGTGAAAGAGTGCGTACTGATTATGAAGCAATTAACATGGCAACACATGCGGACATAAATCAAATGGTTATGGAGTCTGCAGGTGGCGACATGATACTAACTAATAAAATGGAATACAATGATTTAAATAGAAACATATTACAAGATGTTTATTCTAATTGGTTAGGTCAATACATGGAAGAAACCGATTATCAAAACGTTGATGTAAAATTTTCTACAGAACTAAACAAAGTTCAATGGTCTATGAACTCTGATGCGATGGGGGGAATGGAAATTCAAGACACATATTTTAGCATGTACACTCCTATGTCAGTAAAACAATATCAAAGTCTAGTACCTTATTTACCTTATACAGATCAACGTAGCACTCGTTCAATCAAAATTATTACTAAAGGAATTAAAGATAAAAAACTAATTGCGGCACCTATGTTGGAAATAGATATTGATCCTAATACATTAGTTGGTAGAGTTAGAAGTCATGAAGGCAGACACAGAACTTTTGCAACGGGATTATTGCATGGAGATCAAACCATAGTTCCTGTAGCTACAGTTTTTAAAATAAATGGCTCTATATTAAAAGACAATCCACAAGGCAGGCAAGACCCTGTTAACAAAAAAATAATTGCAGATTTTATTGAAAAAGGAACAATACAAGCACAGTTTGAACAAAATCCTAATACTTTACAATCTACATCAAATTTAATTAACAAAGTATTTCAAAAATATGAGACTACAGATAGAAATCAATATAGATTTTCACAACCATATAATAATGAGAATGATTTAACTACAGCACAATTTGATTTAGGAACAGCCGCGGACTTTGAAGGTCAACAAAACAGACAAGAAAATAGAAATACTGAAAGACAGATAGATAAAAACATAAATCAAGATAAAGCAAGTTTTGATGGATCGTCTAACTCAATAAACTATGAAAACATGACAGCATTCTCAAGAATATTTGGGCATGCAAGAACATGGGCTAAAAATCCAAACTCACCTTTTGGTAAACTATACGGCGCGGTTATGAATCGTTTACGTAAAGGTAGAGAAATACAAGCTTCTATGACTAATCTATTAAGACGAAGATACTTAGAAGTTAAAAAAGACCCGTTCATGGCACAGCTATTAAACAAAGCGCATATGATAAGTCAAATGACTGGACAACGTGTTAAGAAAAACGAACGTGGAGAATTAATATTTGTAGCACCAAGAGACAGCAGTGATAAAAACGGAACTGTTAAACAAGGAGAAATAGTTGTATTGACAGAAGATGTTGCAGGTGCATTTGCGGATTATGAGTCTGTTATATTTGCTATGGCCGATGAGTATTTAGCATCTGAAATAGCTAGAGAACATGTACCGAGTTTACTGTCTGCTTTAGATTTAATGCGTAGATTCTTTCCTAGATTACCAGAACTACAAACAATGTTTAATTTTGAGGGTTTGACTGAAGAAGAAGTATCATTTAGATTAGAAAGATTAAGCCCAGAGCAGATCCGATTTATACACCAACAAGTATCTAACATTATGATTATGCCAACATCTATGGATGGTACAGTGGCAGAAGAAATAAACATCTTACTAGGTAATGAAACATCAGGTTTAAACAAATTAAAAACAACCGCTAATATTGTAGAAGGTAGAAAGCAATTCCACTATGCCCCCCTTGCACGATTTGGTGACATTTACATATCTGTAAAACAATTAGTTGATGTAAAAGACAGTCGAGGAAATGTTAAACAAATAGAACAATTAGTTGATTATCAACAATTTGAAACTAATGGAGAAGCGCAAGAAGCATATACAAAATTACGTATAAAGTATCCTAATGCTACAGTAAGCAGACCAGCAAAACAAACAATACAAAATATTAGGTCAACATTAAGAAGCACAGAAAAACCACCTGGACTTGAATTTGTGGCACAGTTTATGTCTGATACCAACGCAGAAAAATTTAACGCGGCTATGAAAGAACTTAGAGAAGTATTAGCATCAAAAGGTTTAGATAAGAACGTAGTTGGTATTAATCAATTTTTTGCACCAAGAGATAAAAGTGTAGGCATGGAAGGTGTGCCTGGTTATGATCCTGATTTTAGTAGATCAATCCTACAATATATTGCAATTGGTTCACAAGCCCTGGCTAGAAATAGATTCGCAAGAGATGCTAATAAAGCTTACACTGAAACTATAAAATTTGCACAAGACAAAGGTGATGTAAGTTTAGAAAAAGGAACTGAAGCATTTTATAAATATGAAGAAGATCCAACTCACGAATTTGCTTTCCTTAGACGTATGGGATTCTGGTGGTACTTAGGGGGCAACTTATCATCTGCTTTACTACAAACCATGTCAGCTGTACAATTTACAGGCCCGATACTGTCTCAATTAGGGGGCACGACTAGAACATTAAAAGAGTTGGGTAGAGCTTTTGCAGATGCCAATGCTGCAGTATATCGCGGAACTGTAGGAAAAGGTGAAAGACAATATGATGATGCCTTTGTTGATTTTAGTTTCTTTGAAAAATATAAACTAACAGAACCTGATTTATACGAAGCGTTAATGAAAGCAGTAGCAGACGGCACAATTAAACAAGGACAAGCTATGCAAGAAGCTGGCATGATTGAAGGTTTAGCTGACGCTAGTATGACAAACAAGAAAACAACAAAGAAAATAGAAAATGTTTTAGTAGGCGGTGCGTTTAACACTATGGAATCTTTCTCACGTATTGTAGCATTTATTACAGCGTTTAGATTAGCCAAAGCGGATGCTAACGTATTAAATAAAGCTGAGGCATTATATGAAGGTGATCAAGATTATCAAAACCACAAAGACTTGCATGGTGAATCACCAGCCGCTTTTGCTAGATTTATGACTGAAGAAACATTTGGTGTATATGGTAAAGAGAATAGACCTTGGGTAGCAAGAAAGTTTGGTTCATTGCCTGCCTTATTTATGACATACATTACACAGATGTTTGGTTTGCTGTACAGATTATTAAATCCACCTGTTCTAAAAATGAAAGATGGTAGATTGGCTGTAGGATTAGCTAACCCAAATAGGAGTGCGGCTTCTAATGCTATAGGTAGAAAAGCTTTTGCTAGAATAATGTTGATGTTAGGTCTCACAGGGGGGCTAATGGGCTTGCCTGGAGCAGAAGACGCTGAAGATATTATTAATGCTACAAGAAAATTCCGTAATGGTGGAGTTGATTCTGATATACGAACTGAGTTTAGAAACATGTTATATGATGCAGGTTGGGGCCCTAAAATGATAGAGGCTATGGAAGCGGGTTTACTTAATACTTATTTAAATATTGATGTACAAGGTCGTATTGGTTTTGGTATTGCACCTTGGTCAAGACAACTAAGAGCAGGTTTAAGTTTGGCAGGATTCCAAACAGGAGCTAAAGCTGATGAGTTCTTGGGGGCACCTGGTTCTATATTAATAGATCCTATAAGAGCTTTGGTTAACGAAGGTTTAAGAGAAGGCGAATGGGGTTCTGCGGGTATGAAATTCTTACCAACTTCTATTCGTAATCTAACAAAAGTTGCAGACTATACCAACAGAGGATATATGCAAACAGGGTATGGTCAAGTTATTACAGATGATTTAAATGGTATGGACTTAGCTATGCAAGCCATAGGATTTACGCCTACAGAAATATCCAAGAACAGAGAGTTGTTATACTTAGAAAGAAATTTAGACAGAGCAGGTAGTGGCTTCAAGAAAAGAATGAACGCACGAATTACCAATGCTCTTCGTGATATCATATTGGGCGGTCAAAGAAAAGATGCTGATTTAATTAATGATGGTCAATCTCAAATTAGGGAATTGATGGCACAAATTGTTGAGCACAACTTAAATAATAAACCACACCTGATGTATACTCCTGATATGAATAGATTAAGAATGGAAGCTATAGTGGCAATTAATCCTAACTATAGATTGCAAGGCAATAAAAAGACTATACTGGAAAAAATAAGATTAAGAAAATCTATGGGGCTAGATTAGCCGCCGAGCGGATTGCTGTTTAAAGTTTTAACTTCTTGTATTTGAATATCTTGTAATTCGTTTTCTTTAGCAACGATTGCTACTTGTTTACTTAACTCTTCAACATCTTCTTCTAATTCCCAACCATATTCTTCTAACATTTGAAGTTGTTCTAGAATGGGTTGCAGGTTAGCACGTTCTGGTAGCATAGCTATCTGTTCTCTAATCTTGCCAATTTCTTTAAATACTAAAGTTAAATCTGTAGGTTTAATCTGTTCTTCTACTTTAGCAATTCTATCTATAAGGTCTACTTTATACTCATTAGCATATAACAAAGCACTATCTACTTTTGCATTAAGCTCTTTATCTTTTTCTTTTAATGGTGATAAATCTACTGACGGTGCTGATTCTATTGCATCAAGTCTAGTATTGAACTGGCCCCAGGTATAGAAGCCCCCACCGATTGCGCCTATCACACCTATTAGTGCGGCGTATGTTGATAATTTTTCTATAATTTTCATTGGCTTTTTAATATTTTTAATTCTAACATAATTGCTGCTTTTTGTCCAGACAATAAATCTAATTTTTGTATCCTTTTTTCTATCGGATCAGAGCCTGTATATTCAGCTAAAGTGGCTCCCACATATATCTCCATAGAATAAGCGCCTAAATCAACCTGTGTATCAAATAAACCTAGATTACCTTCATAGATACTCTTGGATTTATAAAAATCTTGGTCAACGTAAGCGCTTAAACCCTCATTATTTTTAAAAAATAATTCTTCTTTTGTGAGATTCTTTGTGTTTTGTTTTACTATCTTAGCTATTTGCTTAGCTACATTCTTTAAATTCTTATTAACTTTGCTCTCTATTTTTGCAACATTTGTAGCAATCCCGTCTTTGGAGTCCACTTCTCGTCCTTCCTGTTGTACAGTTTCTTGTTCTCCATCTTCTTCTGATTGTACTTCGGTGTCCTCAGCGCTTGCGCTATCGGATTCCTTTTCTTCTGATTTGTCTTGTTCGGGCTCTTCGGGTTCTGATTCATTTTTTGCTACGTTATCTTCTTGTTTAGTCTCTGAAGCTGGTTCCTCCATCTGTTCTGGCTCCATTGCCTCTGTCTCATTCTCAGCAACCTCTGATACGCTTTCTTCGTTCGCTGGTAATTCATCCATTGGCTCGTCAATCTCTTCAAAAGATTCCTCAGTAAGTTCATCATTAAACTCCTCCTCAGCTATCTCTTCAAAAAACTCCTGCTCAGTCATGCCTTCTTCTTCTAGGAACGCCTCAAATTCTTCAGCCATTCCAGATTCTTCTAAGAAAGCGGTAAACTCTTCTTCAAACTCCTCCTCAAATATTTCTTCTATTATCTCAACATCACCATAATCTTCTTCAAAGAAGTCATCTGGTGGTGCCATATCGAAATCAGTTTCTTCGAAAAACTCAAAACCTGGTTCTTCAAATTCAACAACTTCAAACTCCTCAAAGTCCTCAATAACTACTGTATCAAAGTCTTCAAACTCTACTTCCATATCATATTCCTCGAACTCTTCAAAATCCTCAAAATCCTCTATGTAGTTATCTTCTATTATAACATAATCATCCTCCCAAGACCAGTCATCTTCGGGCATATATTCCCAAGAATCCTCATACCAATCTTCTGGTATGTCGGGTATGTTATCTTCTATATTATCTATAACGTCTTGTGTATCTTCATTGATAGGGGGTATCTCATTATACGTTATATTTAATGTAACATTATCTACATCTGGCCCACGATGAGAATCATCATAAGCTGTGCCTGCAGTTTCATTAAATAACTCTGTTCTAATTGTAATATCTGTTTGTGTATTTGAACCTTGAATGTATACATTTGTATAATTTGTAAATGTGCCAGCACCTGTAGTGCTGTCAGTTATTTCTCTAACTTGTGTAGATACTGAACCATCAGCTCCTGTAACAGTTTGTTTAAGAGTAAGTGTGTTTTCTATATTGTTCCAAAACCATACGTCTGCTCCCATGGTTGAGGTAAAACCTTGATTCATTTCTGGTTGTGTTAAATGACCATCACCAACTAAATCTACATCTTGATATACATTATCCTCTTCATGTCCTTCAAATGCTAATACACCACCACTGTCATCCATACCTGTTTGATATGGAAATCCATTCCAAGCACCATGAGTATGAATACCATCGTCACCACTTGTTGACCAACCAGTTGTAGTTGTAGTGTTACCTGTTCCAAAAGTAGAGTTACTTAATATATTACCAGTGTTTATTTCAGTAGAGAAAGCTTTGTCCCAAGCAAACAAAAAACTAAAAGTAACTAAAAATGCTATAAGATATTGCATTAGTTATGTACGTTAATTATTCTTTGTTCCTTAGTTTCTAAATCAGTTTCAACTATTGTTTGTTCTAAACGTAATTTCTCTGCCGCTTTTTCTTCAGCTAGTATTCTTTGACGCTCAGCTTCTTCTTGTTCGATAATAGCTTGATCAATTTTAGCCTGTTCAATAGCCGCCAATTCAGCATCAATCTGAGATCTAGTTTCTAACTTAGATACATAAGCTTGATAGTCTGGTCTTTCAACATCATACTTTTCCCATTGGGCAATAGCTTCTTTACCGATCTTACCTTCAAACGGACACGGAGTTCCTGCCATAAGCATCGCTTCAAAAACTCGCTCATCTTGACACAAAATTGACACAGCCGCTACCTTCATGCCGTAGTCAAAAAGTACCTTAGATAATTTTATGCGTTCACAGTTCAAATCTCTGACATGTTTGCCCCCCGAGATACCTAAACCTAAAGTAGATACAGAACCACTAATACCCATAGAACATACGTCTTGACTCATTGCTGAGTATGAAGGACTATTAGCCGACCCCACAGGTATATCAGAACCTGTTGTGGAGTTACTAGTGCTATTTGTAGTTGTAGTATTGTTTACTTGTCCATCATTGTTGTTTGTTGTAGTGGCTGTATACCCACCTGTTATCTGAGTATTACTGCCTGATGAATTTGTTTGCGCGTTGTTATCATTTGTTGAATCTCCCCACGCAGGTACAGAACTCACAGTTAGTATAAAAGTTAGCAAAACTGCTAATAGTAAATTATTTTTTAACAAGGCTACCTCCAAAGTATAATCCAATTATAGCTGACATTAAGTGTGTATCTAATGGTGTAATAATTAAGCCATTAAATGATTTATCCATAACCAGTTCTTTGCTTTCGATTAAGAATAAAAACCCTCTAGTAAATTCAGTCCATGTTAGTATAACTGTTGTATCAAAAAACACTGGAGCAATCTTCGGCCATACAATAATAGATGCCACAGCAGATAATGCTATGATTCTTCTAGTCCATTGAAAGCCTTTGTTCTCGTATGCACGAGCTTTGTCAATGTGTTTCATTTGGTTATCAGCTCTAGCTAATAACATTTTTTGTTCATCTTGTTTTGCTTTGATACTCTGACCCCAAATGGACATTACTCCACCAAGAACACTAGAGCCTAGCATTGTAATCATTTCTACTGGTAATCCACCTAACATATTATACCTCCACCTATGAGTTGAATTTAGTTATATAATCGGATATTTTAGTTCCGTTTTTATCTGATGGGTTATATTCTCCACCTGTTTCTAAAAATTGTCTCATGCCATACTTACCACCCAGATGAGCACCTGCAATAAGACCTTGTTTTGTTATTTTAATTCCGTTTATTGTTTTTCCTATAAAGCTATTCAAATCATTAGAGTCAATGTAACTACTAATATCATTTACATGCCAATCAAAAACTTGATCTTGCAAAGATTCATCGTTTAAAAAATCTGTTCTATTAAACTCTATGCCTGTATCATTTTGAAAATCAGTTAACCTATCATCACCAAATTGATATTTCCCCATAAAACCATCAGTGTTTACAACATCTGGTTTATTGCTACTTTCTGACATTGCCATGTCTTCTTTAAAATCTGCATTTTCATCAGCTTGACCAAAGCCAAACATGTCAGCAATAGTTTTAAGTAAACCTAAACCGCCGTCTTTAGTATCCGCCATCCCAAAGTCTTTCTGATTCTTTATCGGTTTCATGTTCACAGTTAGCACAGCCACAAGAACTGCAACTACCACCGTTCGAGCAATGACACCCATGTCCACAATTTTTACAGTTGCTAACTGTCATAACCCATATCATGCATTCCAGGAATAGCAAAAGATTCAAACTCTAAACAATGAGCATCTATTGTTGTTGTATTTTTGTAACTCTCTGGTTGCATTTCATAAAAGTTAAGAAAGTCTACTTGTGCTTGTACGCACATACCTTCATTTGGATACACAAATGCTTGTGTTCTAACCGACGGCCATCCAGGTGATGACATAAAAGCAACAAGTAACCAAATCTTAATCATCTATTTCTTTTGCATTCCTTTGCCCATTTTTTTAGCAGGCATCATTCTTTTTTTCTTCATTCGCATTGGTTGTGATTTCATAGTTCTTGTAGCACCTACTCCAGTTCTTGTTTTAGGCTGTGCTACATATGAAGGTACAACTCCTTTATTTTTATAAGCTTTAACAGCGGCCCCTCCACCTGCTAAGAAATCTTTCATTGACATCATTTTTGGCATAAGTTATCCTTTTTTCTTTTTACTTTTTCTTAGTATTGCAAAATCTTCTTTACTAATTTTACCATCTTTGTTGGCATCTAGTTTTGATCTTCCATTCTTTTTCTTTTTAGGCGGTCTGCCTTTCTTAGTTCCGTAAGTTCCTTTACCTGCTGGCATACATTTCTCCTTTATTTAGTTTTTTTAGATTTGCCTTGAGCCATTTTGTCTTTAATCATTTGCTCTTTTACTTTTTGACCAACGTTGAGAGTTATATTAAGACCTTTTTTAGTAGTGCTTTTACCAGCTACTCCTGGGTTGCCCCTATTTTTTGTAGTCTTTCCTTTTGGAACTTTTTTTCCAGAAGTTTTCTTTTTAGTTGTACTTGCGCCTGCTGAAAATGGATTTGGTTTGCTACCTTTTCCTTGTCTTGGCATCTTGGGTGGTCTACCTTTTTTACTTCCGTAAGTTCCTTTACCTTCAGGCATTTTTCTCTCCGTTGTTTTCGTTAGCTGACTTCTTGTTATCGTCATCTTTTGGTTCCTCTACTTTTACAGCGTCTCCGCCAATCTTTACTTTACCCATCTGAAAATCTACAGGTGGGGTCATTTTGTTATTTTCCATGAGTTCCTCCGTTACTACTATTATAGCAGACAAAGGGGGCACATACAAGACCTGCCCCCCTCGAATCAGCTTTTAGGATGCCCATTGTAGCCACTCTTTCTTTGGTACCTTTGGTACGCCTTGTTCGGCGATTACAGGCACTTGGAAAGTCACCCCGTACTGAGGATGTGTGAACCATAAAGCTTGTTTTGGTATCTCAAAAGCGAATCTATTACCCATCGCGTACTCATCATAACCTTTGAGTGAGCCATTAACAATAGCTCCTTTAATCGAAATATACTGATGGTAATGCCCCATAATAACCATATCAATGGACTTATTAAGGTTAGCGTATTCCGATCTTACCTTTTGGACTCCACGCGCTATAGGGCCTAACATCCCCACGATACCAGTACCACCTCTCACACCGAGTCTATCTCCGTGTGTAAGTAAGTAACTAGTATTATATACTTTATAGTACGTATCAAATCCAACAGGAATTTGAAATTGGACTCTATCATCTTTAGCCGCAATATAATGTTTCTCTAACATATTATACAGCAACCAATCAAAACTTAAATGAGCCGCTTCTTTGTTTCTATACTGCTGATACATACGAGAGTGATTGCCGTATGCAGTAGGTACAAAAACTTTACCGAACTTATCAGCCAATGCATTGATTGCCCAGACTAACTGGTCAAATAATTCCAACACATGATCTATAGAAGTTCCGTCGTTTGTTTCTGTTAGTTCATCATGAATAGTACCAGACATCATATCACCACCGAGAGCCAAGACAATGCCTGGGTACTTAGGGTTTACCATATGATTCTGACACAAATCAATAGCTGTCTCTACAGTTGACTTCAATCGCAACTGCGAAATCTTTTTGTCAAACTTATTTAGATTATTCACAGCGTCGGGTTTAACTACTTCACCATAGTGAAAGTCACTTAGAAATAAAGTAGGAACACCTGGTGCCCCCTTTGCGGGTGATGATTTAATCAACCATTTAGGTGGTTTTGGATTGTATTTACCTAACTCAAATACATGCTTACGTATATAACTAGATGTTACATTCTGCAATGTAGCTTCTTCTAGCTGTCTTTTTAAGTCCTTAACTTGTAAATCATTAGCCATTTTCTGCTCTGCTAAAGCAACTTCTAAGTCTGGTGATTTAACTGTTGGTGTGATACCAGCACGTTCTGCCGCTTCCAATCTACTCACTAAAGTGGTGCGTGGTATTTTTAAGTTTCTTGATGCTTCGGACTTACTGCCTTTGGCTAATACAACAGCATTAACCGATTCTTGTAGTGTGTCTTTCATCTTTTTCTCCTGCCTGTTTTCTTAGTTTTTTAAAGTATTTGCTCTCACGCTTTTTAAGTTGAGCGATACCACGCCACTCATCTCTTTCTTTAAAGTCTAGTTTATCCCAATGTGATAAACCTATTCTGGATCTACGAAAATCGTAGTATAGTTTTTTCGCAAAGCCATCATGCTTCGTCTCTTTCTCTTGGTACACATATCCTCCCAAAAGCATCTATAATTTGACCCTGTCTTTCTGGGTCACCAGATGCTAATACTTTAAAGTGTTTCACTAGTCTGCCGTTGGGCAAATCATCATACAACCACGTATCGTGATTCACTTTATAATTAATATTTCTTATCATACCTTGACAATCCAGATATTCTCTATATGCTTTCGCAGATTCTTTTGGATCGGTCTTGCGACTACGAG
>Ga0209634_1003153_pt1 | contig 11226 bp, 17 predicted proteins | sample LinPmetageLP40_FD_184043 | JGI IMG/M metagenome (GOLD analysis project Ga0209634, IMG submission 184043) | Marine viral communities from the Pacific Ocean - LP-40 (SPAdes) (version 2) | ecosystem: Environmental > Aquatic > Marine > Oceanic | place: Pacific Ocean | collected 2010-08-26 | reverse complement strand
CAGAATCCAAATATTACCTGGGATATAGTTAAAAGTAATCCACAAATAAAATGGAATGATTGTGGATTATCGATAAATCCAAATATTACACTTGATATAATAACTAAAAATTATGGTAAAATAAAATGGGAGTTTGAATTAATCTTTAGTAAAACATCTTTTTCCAGAAAAGTAGTAGAAAAAGAATTAAATGATGCAGCTACTAAAATACGAAGATGGTTTTTAGAAATTATTTTGAATCCGCATACTAAAATAGGTAAACGTTTTCACGATAAGAATTATGATAGAATATTTAAAAATTGATAATTAATATTATTTTATTAATATAATTTTATATTAATGAAAAATAAAGAACAAATAAATGATGATGTAAATAACTTTAAATGTAATTTATTTCCCTTAACAAAATATTTTTATAAAGTAGGAAAAAATAGATGGAAAGAAAAGTATAATCCAAATGAAAGGGTTGGATATTGTGGACCACCCGATAGGTGTTGTGTTGATTGTTATTTATGTTTTAGCCCAGTTTGTTTTGTATTAGATATTGCTAGTTTTTCTTTATTTCAATGTGTTAAAATTTAAGGTTTATTTAATTTATCATATAAATCCCAGTCAAATGGTTTAATTTCATTTCTATAATTAACATCTGATTGATTTGATTTTCCTTCTTTTTGATTAAATAATTGAGGTCTATAAAAATAAACATTATTTTTTTTCCATAAAGCTTGCCATAAATAATCTATATGAATAAATTTATATTTATCCCAATGATTCACAAGTTGTTTTCCAAAATTAAGTGAACACAAGTAAAAACCGGTATTATTACCACCAGAAAAAATACGATACATATTATTAGTTTTTTTTTGTAGTTTTATTTTTGTTTCAAGTTTTTCACCCTGTTCAAATAAAACTAAATCTGGATTAAATGAAATAGAATTATAAATGTGTTTTTTAATATTTTGTTTATCAAGAAGTGGTTTTATATCATCCTCGGTTATTATATAATATTTATATCCTTTTTTAATTGCTTCTTTATTAGCTTTAATATGTGCTAGTCTACATCCTTCTAATCCTAATTTATGTTGTACTCCTTCAATTCTATAAATATAATTCTCATCAAATATGGTTGATAAAGTTTTTTTTATGTAAGATAATCTATCTGTATCTTTTTTTAAATTTATATAAAAAATAGGTATTTTTATTAAATCTTTTTTTAAATTTAGTTTTACATAATAAACTATTAAAACTATTAGTATACTTAATAATAAAAAGTTTTTAATTAGCATTTATTTAATATATAGTACATTATAATAATGTCTAAATTAAATATTTTATTTTTTTTAATTTCTTTTCTTTTAATAGTTTATTATGTAAAACTAAATTTAAAAAAAGATTTACGACAAGCAACTAATCTAACTTTTACTGGTGATACAGAAATTTATTTTTATATAAGAGGCCATATACGTAATTCATTTAAAACAGACCGATTAAAGAATTTTTTAAAATTATTAAAATTACATTTTCCAAATATAAAATTTATTTTACAAACATGGAAACACAAAGAATGTAAAAATAACGAATCTTGGAAACAAATCAAGGAAGATAATACTATTATTTCAAAAAAAATAATCGAAAATTATTTTGAAGATGAAAATATAACTAAACAATGTTTAATAATTGATGAGGAATCTATTGAATTAGTTGGGTCAACTAATGGAAGAATAGGCACGAGTCTTTGTCCTAAACGAGGGTGGAAAAATATGTGGTATGGTATATACAAAGGATTAGAGCATTTAGATATTAAATCTTCTAACAATTTTATTGTTTCTTTTAGATATGATTATTTCGATATAGTTCAAAGTTATGACATTAATGAAGAAAAAATAATACAATTTATAAAAAATAATTTAGATAAAAAAAATATACACTTCATTAAATATAACACCCTTGGAACTGATAATTTATATATGGGAAAATATAATAAAATTAAGGCTTTAATTGAAAAATTTCATTTTAAATTAGATAATATTTTAAATATGAATAAAAAAATAAGTAACCAAGAATATTTGGTTAATATTGTAGCAGAAACAATATAAGATATTGGTTCAAAAGAATTTCTAAATTTTGCTAAAGTATTTAGTATTAAAAAATATTATTTGGCGATTTTAATGGGTTAAAAACTCCCCTATAACAATATTATATATATATATATATATATATATAATGGTATTAAACAATTATGACATAATTATTGTTGGATGTGGATTATCAGGTATTGTTATTGCAGAAAGATTTTCACTTTTACAAAATAAAAAAATTTTAATTATAGATAAAAGAAAGCATATTGGTGGAAATTGCTATGATTATTATGATAAAAAAACCAATATTTTAATGAATAAATATGGAGCTCATTTATTTCATACAAATGATGAAAAGGTTTTTAAATATATTAATAAATTTAGTAAATGGAAAAAATGGGAACATAAAGTATTAGGATTGATTGATGGTAAACATTTACCTATTCCTGTTAATATAACTACCGTTAATGAAATATTTAACTTGGATATTAAAAGTAAAGAAGAAATGGATAAGTGGTTATCAGAAAATCAGAAAAAATATAAAAATATTACAAATGGAGAAAAAATGGCAAAATCACGTGTAGGTGAAGTTTTATATGAAAAGATTTTTAAACATTATACATATAAACAGTGGAAAAAATATCCGGACGAATTAGCACCAGAGGTGTTAGCAAGAATACCTGTAAGAAACTCTTTTGATGATAGATATTTTTCTGATAAGTATCAGGTGCTACCAGAAAAAGGGTATACAGCTTTTTTTCAATCTATTTTAGATAAACATAAAGACAATATTGATGTAAAACTTAATTTTGATTTCTTTGATATAAAAGATAAAATAACCAAAAATCAGTTGGTTATCTATACTGGACCGATCGATGCTTATTTTGCTGATAAAGGTCTACCGAAACTAGAGTACCGAAGTATAGATTTTCATATTGAACGTCAAATGAATACTGAATTATATCAACCATATTCCGTAGTTAACTATCCGAGCAATGACACACCTTATACACGGTGTGTAGAATACAAACATTTTTTAAATCAAAAATCAGAGCATACTGTTTATGTAAAAGAAACAACCACAGATAACGGTGAACCGTATTATCCAGTATTAAATGATAGAAACAAAGAATTGTATGCAAAATACCAGAAAATGGCTGAAGAAGAAGGCGAGAATATTCATTTTATTGGGAGATTGGCGTCATATAAGTATTTTAATATGGACCAAGCAATAAAGAACTCGTTAGATTATTATGAGGAACATTTTTAGGATAAAGGGACGAAAATTAAAAAAAGTAAATTGATAGAAAAGATATTAGATTTTGAGTGTAAAATTAGTAAAAAATAATATTTAAAAATATATATATAATTATATTAATATGGGAAGACGATCATCATCACGATCATCATCACGATCATCATCACAATCATCATCACGAACATCTAGAAGTACTTCAAGTAATATACCTAGATCTAAATCAATGCCTAACATAAGGAATAACCAAAATCAACAGCCTACTGTTAATCAACAGCCTACTGTTAATCAACAGCCTACTATGACTAGTACAATTGGTCAAGGTGTAGCATTAGGTGCGGGTGCTGCGATTGGTAGTAGCATGGTTCATGGAGCAATGGATATGATGGAAAATAAAGATAATAATAAAGATAATAATAATAATAATAATATTAAAAATCCAAATTGTCAATATATTTTTGAAAGTTTTCAAAATTGTATGCATTCAACAAATAATACAGAATTATGTAAACCACAATTAGATTTATTTAATTTTTGTAATAAAAAAGTATAAAGTAATATTTTATGTATTTATATATAATATGGGTGATACACCAAGTTAACAATCGGATGATTATATTGATAAAATTCCATTAATTTTGGATGAGATTAATAAAAAAAAAAAAGAAAAAGAAAAAGAAAAAGAAAAAGAAAAAGAAAAAGTAATTGTTACAAAAAAAATAGATAAAAATTTTAAATATAAAGTAGTTGTATATGATGATAAATAGTATTAAATTAGCATTAATTATGTTAGCACTTGATGCTATATATTTAAATCTTACTAAAAAACATTTTAATAATTTAGTAAAATCAATTCAAAATAAAGATATAAAATTTAAAATGGTACCAGCATTTTTTGCTTATTTACTTATGACAATTGGTTTGTATCATTTTGTTATTAAAAAGAATGGTTCTATTGAAGATGCTTTTCTTTTAGGATTAGTTATTTATGGAGTTTTTGATACTACAAATGCTGTTTTATTTGAAAAATGGGATGTTAAAACAATGTTAATGGATACATTTTGGGGTGCATCAATGTTCGCTACATCTACTTATATCTATTATAAAATATCAAATTAAATCTAATATATTTTAATGGTTAAAAAATATAAATATAAATTAAGAGTATTACTTGTGCGTACTCCTGATTATAAAAACAAAGATTATTTAAAAACAAAAGAAAAATACGAAAATAATATGAAAATTATTCATAAACATTATATTAAAATGTTAACTAAAATAGAAAAAAATAAAAAATTTAAAATTTATTTATTTGGTTTTGATGGTAAACTTAAAAAAACTTATTCAAAATTAAGTGTTAAAACATTATTATTAGATATTAAAAAAATGCCTCTTGGACAGGTAAAAAAAAAATTAAAACCAATAAATCAATCTCTATATTCTGATTATAATAAAAAAACTTCAAATAAAGGTTTTGGTTTTAGTAATAAAGAAAAAGCATTAGATACAATTAAAAAATTAAAAAAGGAAAAAATTAGATATCAAGTTTATGTTGTTACTACAATGTTAGGACGGGCTAAAAATCATCCACACCAAACAAAAGGAATGAGGGATGCAATTAAAGTTTATAAAAAATGGTTAAAAGATTACAAGATAAATAAAAAATAATTTAATACAAAAAAATATATTCTAAATAATTATATTATATGAATAACCTAAATTTTAATGAACCTACTCAAAATGATAAATTTGTACTAATTGAAAGTAAATATCAAAAAGAACAAGATGAACCAATTAATGTTAAAGATTCTAATTTATCAGATGAATTAACATTACAAAAATATAAAATAGATTACTCAGAGAAAGAAACAAAAAAATTAAAATCTGAAGAATTAAAAGCAAGTAATTATGATTTAGAATTTTCACAATTTATTCAAGAAGAAGATAATCAATTAGAAAATAATAAATTAGAAAATAATCAATTAGAAAATCAAAATTTTTTACAACCAATATATAATATTAGTTTCAGTAATGTAAATAAACCAGTAAGAAATGCTAATTTACAATTAAGAAGTGAACCACCAAATCCTCAAGTTTTAATTTCACCTTGGGTACAATCTACTATAGAACCAGATACAAATAGAAAACCTTTTGAAATTCATAATTCTAAAGATGAATTAAAAAAAATAGAAAACTTTAAATCTGAAAAAAATGGTCCTTGTTCAGATAATTTGACAGATAATGAATATCTTACTCATATGATACCGCATCATCAGGTAGCTGTTGATATTAGTTTAATATTACAGGAAATAACAAAAAATCCTACTATGCAAAAAATTCTTAGAGAATTAATTTGGACACAAAGATATGAAATAAATTTAATGAAAGAAATGTTGAATAATCTTCCTTATAATATAAGTTCAAATAAAGAAATGAATCGTAATTATTTATTAACTATTTCTGATCTAATAGAGCCAAATAAAATTAATATTAGTGATACATATTGTGATCCTCATTTTTTTAAACCAGAAGAACATATGAAGCATCTAAAACATATGAAATTAGATGATAAAATGTATTTAAAACATATGATTCCACATCATCAGGTTGCTGTAGATATGAGTAAAAAATTATTAAAAAATACAAAAAATGATTTTATGATTTATTTAGCATATAGAATAATTAGAAGCCAAACCGGTGAGATAATTATGTTATCTGATTTATTAAAAAAAAATAATAATTTTTACAAATCTAAAATTTTAAATTAAAATATATTTAAAAAATGATTAAAAGATTACAAGATAAATAAAAATAAATGAATAATACTTGTCAGTGTAATAATGATGATAATATAGATAATAAAACAGTAGATATATTAGGTTATATTTCTACTGTTATATTTACAGTTTTGTTAATGCCTCAAGTTTACAAAACAACAGTTTCAAAATCATCAAAAGATATATCATTATTATTTTTATTTTTAGGAGAAACTGGATGTGCTTTAATGATACCTTATGCGGTTATTTTAAATTTAACTCCTATTTTAATTTCTAATACTATTATGCTTACTTTAAATACATATTTAATAATTTTTAAATTATTAGAAAATAATAAATATATTCAAAAAACAGAAACAGAAACAGAAATAGAAAATACTATAACAATGATTTAATAATATATTTATAAAAATTGAAAAAATTATTTAATAATATAAATTATTATATTATTAATGTTCCGTTCAATTTCAAAGCAAGCATCTATTCACTTTAGTACATTTAAAATGATATTTTTACCAAAAGAACCTAATCTTGGGAGATGGAGTCTAAAAAAAAATAACGAGGTAGATTATTATATGAACAAACTCCACGCAGATCCAGGATACAAGTTTACGAATTATTTTGTTAAAACTAGATAATTTAGTTTATAATTAAACTATAATTTTATAAATTAATTTAATATGAATAAAATAGTTAAACAAATTTTTAATAAATTTATTGAAGAATTTAAAGAAAAAGATAATAAAGAACATTTCAATAGAGAAGTTTTAAAACCAATTTTACAAGAATTTTATAATAAAGTTTATCCGTATATTACAATTTTATTTATAATGTATGGATTAAATTTAATTTTAATTATATCTATCTTAGTAATTATTCTATATTCTAGAAAAGTTAAATAAATTTTTTTAACATATGATATATTTTTGGAGGATACTTACAATTTTTAAATTTCATATTTGCTAATATTTTAGAATTTTTTACTAATGTTTCTAAATTATTATTATTTATAATATTATATTCTTTAGTAATATAGTTTTTTCGATAATTAAAAACTGTATCTGATTCATCATCAAATCGGGCTATTTGTAGATTTTCCATTATTTATTGTATTTAAATAAAATAAATAATGTTTCTTTCAATGTTTTTAACTAGTAATCACATAGATACTTGTTAAACTGGCGTTGCATCGCTCGCATATAAAGTTGGTAGAAGTTTGGTTCTAGTTCTACTTCAGGGTGTACATCTGAATATAATCGTGTATGCAGTCCCAAGTAGGAGGATATGATTCACCGGTCATTTTCCACTTTTTAGAAAGATACTCGAAAAGAGCATAGTCACCAGTACATCCATACGCACTTTCCCCAATTAGAATAAACTTGTCATCAGGGGTTCGCGAGGGAGATTCAGTAAATTCCTTTAGGGCATCAGAGCCCATTGAACTAGTAAATGGGGGCCAGATCATCAGTAGAACACGACGTTTAGAATGTTGCTTAACGGCATCAACAGATGTACACTCTTGAATAGAATCCTTCATTAGACACGTTTCCTTGGAGGTGTCGTGCGTAGTAAAGGTATCTGTTGGCTGAACATTAACGCCGCTACGATGTAGTAAATATTCAGTTAAACAATTCCCTGAACCTACGGATAGTACAAGAGAAGGACCGATGAAATCTTTCATATCCTGAATACATTGTGGGAAAGGTACAGTGAATGAAACTCTCCTGAAAGTGTGTAGTCGCATTTCTTTAGCCATAAAATCAGTCTTACTACACCCAGTTAACTCTACCTTGGCACTTGGGCCATGTTTTTTAATAAGACAAAATAGTTGTTCTATTGTAGCATCACATTTAATAGCTTCAGTAATAGCTTTGGAAAAAGTTAATAGAGACTCATAATAAGATGATTCACTTTGAATAGACAATTTATACCGTGGGGAGACGGAGGTAAACATATGAAATGTTCTACTTAATAGAACTATTTAGTTTAATTATTTTCAATTTTTTTATCAAATAATACAATATGGATATTATAAAGTATCCAAAATTAAATAGTAATATTGGATTTGATATTGGTAATGGAATAATGAATATTTTAATTCAAAATTGTTCTTTAATACCTTGTAAGTATAAAGAAAGTTTTATTATTGAAGATGAAGAACAAAATAATATTAGTATTTTTTATGGTAATAATAATCAAAGTAAATTTAATATTCATTTAATTGATTTACCAATTAAATCAAATAAACTACATTTTTTAAATATTAATATAATAAATGAATGTATATTATTAGTCCAACTTGAAGATAAATTTAATATATTAAATAAAAAAATATTAAAATTTAAAAATAATAGCTTATCATTTAATAATGATATAGATCAAAATACAATAAATAATATAAAAATAATTTATATATATAAAGTTTTAAAAATAAAAATTATAAAAAAAATAAATGCTCAAAATTCAAGTTTTCCCGATATATTAAAAAAAAATATTATTATAAAATTAAATAATTTTGAAGATAATATTAATTCTCTAGAAACTCAAAAAATAATGGATAAAATTGTATTATTAAAAGAAAAATTTATATTATAAAATCTAATATAAATATATATGACAGAATTATTAAAAAATTTAAGTCATGAAAATATTTTTACATCTGGTAATAATGCTCCAACAATAAAAACAGTTATTGTTGCTGTTGCTACTGCTATTGGTGCTTGGGGGGGGTTTCCTACACCACCAAAAAAAGTTAAAAAATTTTTTGATGATAATGAAATTGTTAGATATAGTTTAGTTTGGATTTTACTTTGGCAAGGTGGAACAAATCAAAATTGGAAATTAGCAACTCTTGTTACTCTAGTGCTATATGGAGTAACTCATTTAGTAAAAGAAAAAGATGAAGATGATGAGCCTACATTAGAATCTAGAGTTAAAAAACTCGAAGATGCTTAATAATTATTAATTATGAATATTAATTTAAAATTCATAATTATATTTTAATATTTTAAATTGTAAGAGTTTCTAATTCTGCTTTTTTAATTTTAACTAATTTGTTTTTGTAGTTTTTAGTAATTATACGTCCATCATTAATTGAATATTCAACTGGTTTTTTTAGTTTTTCGCGTTGTCCATTGTATGAATATTGATTTCTTTTACTTCCACGTGTTGATTCTCTAATAGTAAATCGAATTTTCTTTTTTGGTGTTTTTGTTTCTCTGTAATATTTAGATAGCGCTTTGTTTGCTGCTTGGTAAGGGGTCAAACCTGTAAATCTTCCTTCAAATAATTCATTTCCCGGTAATCTTACTTTAAATGACCTAATTTTTCTGACCCCACCTACTTGAACTGTATCTGTAGCAGTTTCAGTAACTGTTGCTAATTCGGTTTGAACTTGAGCTTCTGTATCAAGAACGGGTTCAGTCACTTTATTGACTTTCTTTTTAACTTTTTTTGCTTTTTTCTTTGTTCCTCCAGTTTGTTGAAGAACTTGTGCAGTTTCTTGAACAGTGTCTTGAACAGTATCTTGAACAGTATCTTGAACCGTTTCTTGAACAGTATCTTGAACCGTTTCTTGAACAGTTCCTACTAAATCTGAAGTTACAGATTTTTTAGCTACTTTTTTAGCCTTAGCCGCAGATTTTTGTTTTCTTGGCATCTTATATATAACTTTATTATAAAATATTTTTTTAAATTAAACTAACGTTAATTTCTTTAAGTGCGTTTACTTTATGTTTAATTATGTTACCTTATTTAATATTATTTTAAAAATAATAAAATATAAACGCATATATATTAAGATAAATATAATTTTAATTAATGAATGAAAATTTAAAAAAAAAAATATTGTTTTATTTACAATTATGTTATAATGATATAACAAATAAAATATCAAATTTAGAATCTCATTATAATATTTTATATAATTTACAAATAATTGACTTATCTACATATACAAATAAATTAAATAACTTGTATATTTTAATTAAAACAATAAATAATGATTATAATAATGCAATTAGTAATGAAACAGAAAATAAAAATTCAGAATTATTATTAATATTAAATAATATAGATAATACAGATAACTCTTTACAAATTATAAAATCTTATTATAATAATTATCCAGAAAAATTATATTTTGTTGAAATTAATAATGTAATAAAAAATTTATTAATAGAATCTGGATATGATAATATTATAGATTTAATAAATATAGTATTTAATTATAAAATATGTAATAATTTTAATAGTAGTATAAAAAATATTTTAAATGAAATTAATGATATAACAATTCCCTTAAATTGTAATATATTTGATGTATCTAACGAAACTAATTTATATTATTGGAGAATAAATAATAATGATAATAATAATGATAAATTAAATAAAATTCGTGAATTATGGATAAAAGTACCACATTTAGAAAATAAATATATTAAAATAGAACTAATTTTTAAAGTCGATAAATTATCATCAATAATAAAAACGTGTCAAATTAAAAAACCTATATTATATAAGAAAAAAATAGAAACTGTAGAAAAAATAACTAATAATAATAATATAGATTTAAAATTTATTAAAACATTGATACGTCACGATTATTTAGGAAATATTTATTATATGGGTGTAGATAAATATATAAAATATTTATCAGACCTTTATTTTAAATATTTAAAATTAATAGATTCAACATTTATAAGTTTAATGAAAGATTTTATTTCAAAAAGTGATAATATAAAAGAAATGTATAATATTATATTTTTATTATTACTAGGAAATCCTGATAGTATAGATATAGCAGGATTATTGTTAGGTTTATTAAAAGAGAAAAAAAATAATACAAAATTTCAATTATATACATTTCTTTATGATAATCTTACATTTTATTTACAATCAAAAATAAAAAAATCAAATATTAATATTAAAAATAATATTGATAAATTAAAAAATTTAAGTTTTGAAGATGTTGACTATAAAAAACAACTTATTATAAATAAAAATATTCCACATAATATTAGATCTTTAGTTTTAGAAAAAATAGAAGAAATGAAATCATTTAATAATGAATATTATAAACAATTAATGTTTGTTAAAACTATTCTTAATTATCCTT
>Ga0209634_1003151_pt1 | contig 11229 bp, 5 predicted proteins | sample LinPmetageLP40_FD_184043 | JGI IMG/M metagenome (GOLD analysis project Ga0209634, IMG submission 184043) | Marine viral communities from the Pacific Ocean - LP-40 (SPAdes) (version 2) | ecosystem: Environmental > Aquatic > Marine > Oceanic | place: Pacific Ocean | collected 2010-08-26 | reverse complement strand
TCGTTAGCGTAAAAACATTGGCTGTTGATAGATCAAGCGTTACAGAACTTGCAGCCGACAAAGCCACTACAGTTTCCAAATAAGCCTTGGCCTGTATTTCTTCAGCCAGCTTTATATTGCCACTTGCGTCGGAGGTTACTATTGCGCTTGAGCTTGATGTACCTAGAGCGTTGGGAAGCTTAACAGTATAAGTCGCACCAGCACTATGAGGTGCAGACTGTATTGTTATGCCATGAGAGTTATTCTCACAGTTAAGAACAATCGACCCTTGGTTTGTATTACCTTTGACTACAACACGGCCAGTACCATTTGGCGCAAGGTCAATATCTGCGTTAGAGGTAGTGACAATATCCTGACCGTTCATGTCTAGGTCAGCGCCCAATTGCGGAGAACCATCAGCTGCTACACTTGCTATGCCTGGTGAAATGCCAACCCATGCAGAGCCGTTATAATATTTCAGTGTGTTGCTTGTACTGTTGTATGCTAAATCGCCTTCATCTAGCGAACTAGTTGGATCTGAGCTTGCAATTCTGTACCGATCCGCAAAGCTATTAACACCAGCAATGTTTGTAGCTACTGTCGTAATATTGCTGTTAGCCCCAGCGACTGTTGCTATATTATTAACGTTTGTTGATGTTGCTATTGTATTTAGATCGCTAACGAAATCACTAGTAGCCAGTGCATTTAAATCAGAGACAATATCAGATGTTGCCAACGTATTTATGTCAGAAACAATGTCAGACGTTGCGAGTGTATTCAGATCTGACACAATGTCTGATGTAGCAAGCGTGTTAATATCACTTACAATATCTGTTGTTGCTAATGTGTTTAGATCGCTAACAATATCGGATGTTGCTAGGATATTTAGATCTTCAATCACAGCAGTTGTTGCAACTGTGTTTAAATCACTTACGAAATCAGAGGTCAGCAAACTAGATTTTGCAGCTACTGAATTTATGTTTGTCGAATTTCCAGCAACCGCATTAATATTAGCTTGATTGGAAGACGCTACAGTAATGGTAATAAACGCAGAACCATTCCAAACTTTCATTTCTCCATCGCCAGTATGGAAAAATAATGCGCCAGTAATTAACGCATCACCATCATTATCAGTACTAGGATCACTAGACTTAGCGCCTAAGTATCTATCATCTAAGTTATCAAAACTTGTGGCAGCGCTTGCAGCTGATGTAGATGCTTCCCCAGCTTTTGTGCTTGCTGTAGCCGCGCTTGCAGCTGCCTCACTTGCCTTAGTGGTTGCCGTCGCAGCGCTTGCAGCACTGGCTGTAGCTGATGTTGTTGCAGATGCAGCATCAACAAGCAGATCCCATTTTGCGCTATCTGTGTTGGTTGTTAGTGGCTGTGAGCCAGAACTTGTATGGGCTGTGTTGGCTATGAAAATGTTATTAGTGCTTGTATCCTTAACAATATCCCTAACCACGTAGCTTGTAGATGCACCCCAATCACCTTTAAAAATACCAATAGCTTGCGTAATGCTGACGTTACCAGAACCATCAAAAGCAAAGATCTTGTTTGCTCGATCAGTCGCAGAGATTGTAAACTCAGAACCTGTTAGTGTGTTTGTACGTGATGCCTTGATAGCACGTCCTAGCTCTTCCTCATGCTTTTGTGACATGAACACAAGCTTGTCTAAAGCTTCTTCAAGACTTTCTGCTGGAAAGGGATCGTTAGCAACTAGGTCTAGACCCTGGGTCAGTGATTGCTCACGTATGATAACCACCGTAACACCACTTGCTGGAGCTGATTCAAACACAACATTGCCACCTGATGCAGACCCTACTCCGCTAACCGTGTAATGTGTCGTGATTGTCTGCGTTGTTTCCGTTCCATCAGCTGCCCGAAGAATGACAACAACATCTGACTGATCAAAAATCTTAAACGTGTATGCAAACGTTGTAAGTGAGCCATTTGCCGAATAGCTTACTTTGTTTGTGGAGCTACTAACTGTCATCTTTTACGTTCCTTTTTAAGACGTTCTACTTCACTAAAAGCTTGCCCAAGCTTTTCGTTGCCTGGTATTTCCACAAGCACACGTATTCCTTTATCAATAAATTTTTGATTTATTTCTCTTAAAATTCTTAAACGTTTTTTATCGTCTAACCCTTTATAAGATTGGCTTTGAGTAACTGCTTCTAGCGTTTCTCTAAATGTTAAATTACCAAAACCATTACGATATACCTTGATTTCATTCTTAGCTATTCGCGCTAGATCCGACTGTGTGCCGTAACTTAACTTTACGTTGTTATAAACCTCTGGATTTGTAAGAGGCCACTGAAATGTCATATCGTGCAGCCTAATCAATTCTCTTTCGTAATTTTGTAAAGATTTACCTTCTTTAATTCTAAGCCCAGTAAGAGCTCCAAAAATTGCATATCCAGGTCTTGATGCAAAACTGGCTTCATCAGCACCCATCACCTCGCCTAATGTGTCGTACACTACAGCATTACGATCACGCTCATCTCTGAAAAAACTGTCTTTAGATTGCAACGCACTGACTTCTTTAAAAAATTCTTGATAATAATTCCAGCTTGTAAAATCATTTGATTTGGGTGTGCCGACTAAGCTGTAATTTGCAGTGCCATCTGACAGCGCATACTTATAAACCTTTTTAAGAATTTGTTCGCCATTTTCATCATACTGTGGATTACCATCGTCATCTAAAACAGTGACCAGGTCAAAGTTGTTTTGTATGTCATCGATTGTGTAATATTGAAAATCTTCGCGTGGTTTTGTTTTTGTTGGATCAGCAAGTCTAAAAAACATTCTTTGCAAAGAGCTGTATGGATTTGGCACACCAGCTGGCGTTGCACTCTCTGCATAAGATCGAGCTAATTTAGCTGGATCCATACCTTTACCAAAAAACGCAGCAAGATCTGTAATACCTTGCAACATAGGCAATTCTTTGTAGTAATCCATTGTTGCTAAAACCATAGCAGCCACTAAATTATTTTGCAGTTCTGGATCTCTAGTGCGACTAGACTTTTGCAACGTATCAGCGTAGAGAGCTAAGATACCGCCTACTGGTTCATAACCAGAGTAACTTACATAAATTAGATTTCCGTTAGGTCTGCCATAGACATCATACAGCTCTAATTGCTCACCATTTTCATCAACAGGAAAATCCTCACCTCGCATAACAATACTGTACGGTTGCCATCCTGGCGGTAATGACTCTCTTTCTTTTTGATTAGTCGGTAATGCACCAGTAAATTTACCCTCTGAGGCTTTGTGATAAAAATACATACCAATGCCAGCACCCATAGCATATCTTCCAGCAGCTAGTTGCTGTTTTCTAGACCCAGCAAGTCCAAGTAAATCATACGAGCTTTTACTGAATGGCGTATATTCCATAGCGCGGAGAAGTGCGTTTGTTGGCGCTGTTACAAATGGCATGATAAAACGACCAAGCAACGTTCTTTGAAACGTTCCCATAATCTGTCCGACTTTGCCTAGATCGCTTTGCAAAGTATCAAATCGTGCTTTGACGTTAAGATCGTCTTCAACAGCTCTTGGATCAAGCATCATCATACCAGCCTCATCCATTGCCTCTTGTTTTGTGCCACCGTTCCTAAGTGTATGCTGATAACGTTTATTTATTGCTGTGTAGAACTCACCACGTTGCGATATTGTTTTAAAAAACTCATCAGCAGATAGTAACAAACGAAACGGAATTCTTATACGTTTTCCAAGCTGATCAATAGACTTACCAAGCATTGAGTCAGAACCGCTAAATCCAGGTTGATATTGATCAATATCTAATTTGCTTGTTCCAGCTGGCATTTCAGTACGCCATGCTATTGAGCCAGCCTCTAGTGCATCACCCCAAGCGTCTGTCCAGCCTTTCACACGCAACATTACATCTTCAATATAAATTTGGTCTTCAGATATCGGATAACGCATTCCTAGTTGCTTACGTCCAGCTCTAACGACTTCTCCAAAAATACCAGCAAATAATTCTGTAGGTAATTGAAACAACATAAATGCAGCATTAGAAAAAATGTTTTTAAATTGTGTTGCTGGAGAAGAAAGCAGACCAGCTAAGAACGCTTCATGCACCATCTGTTTTGTTTTTGAATAATACCCAGCATTAGCAAATTCGTTGATCCCTTTCATGCCCTTTTCTTGGCTAACTCTTAATAAATCGTTAGCAAGTTTTTCAGTAACACCGTCTTGACCGCTTCCTTGAAGCATACGTTGTGCAGCTGCGCTAAACTGTTCCGCATCTAGCTCGCCACGAACTGGTATTTGAAAAGATTGTAATGCCCTAGCAGCTTCTGTTTGAGCGCCTTTAAGCTGCATTTGTATGCCACTGTGAATAGCTAACTGCCTACGAAACTTTAGCCGCACATCTGCACCAGCTCCGTTTTTAATTTGTTTTGCTAACTCTTCTAGTTTATTTGCGCTTGCAACTAAAATTTCTCTACCAGCTAAAAATTCCTCTGCTGTAAGGCCACCCTCTCCAGTTTTTCTTTTAAGTAAACTTTTTGTAAAACCTATTTCATCAGCTGCTATTCGTATTGAATTTTCTATGGTTTGCTTATTTGAAATCTTTCCTCTAGTTCGTGCAACAGTTTCATCTTCGTACAACGCACCTATTTCAGTAATAATATTTTTAACGTCATCTTCTGTATCGATGTAGTCAAAATTAAAATCACCACCGTCTTTTAATGATTTAATATTTAAGTCTTTTTGTGAAGTACGCAGCAAAAGCTCATCTGCCACAGTTTCATCTGCTAAAGCTGTTTCTGCCTTAGAACCACGTTGGTCTGCTTGTAGCGCTTTTTCTGCTTGTGCAACAATGTTTGATGCAGAAGTTTCTGCTCCTAATGCTTCTTCGTTTAATGCTGTTTGTGCGTCTTTTAAAACATCCGTGGGTGCTTCTTCACCAATGCCAAAAGTTGACAATCCTCGATCTTTAAATTTCTCAACGCCCTCTGCGCTAAGTATTTGTGGTGCAAGCTCTCGCTTTGTCGCTGCTTCAGAATACATACCAGGTTGATCAACTAAACCACGCTCTTGCGCTGTTGGTACTCGCGGAGCTACACCTACTGGACTTTGCTTTGTACCAAGACCACTTGCTGCACTTGGCTTAGAAACGCTACTATCTACGCTGTTTATAATTTTAACTACTGGTGCAAATAGTTCTAATATATTGCTACCAATCCCAGCTACTTGCACACCTTGCGCTGGATCCGTAGCAAACTCTGTAGGCGAGCCAGCAGCATTGATCTCTGCACGTTGTGTTTGCTCTTCAGCTAGATCTTGTGGATTTACTGCCATGATGCCTCACGCAAAAAAGGCCGCATAAGCGACCTATAAGTAGTTTAAAATTTTAAGTATGTTTACTGTTGTTTTGTATCAGCCTGACGTTTCATCATACCGACAACATATTTTTGTTGTAAAGTTTCCCCAGACTTATTTGCTGCAATCTGATCGCGCAGAAACTGCAACTCTGGAGCGCCTTTGCCATGTTCTTTTTCAGCTTCAATTAGCTGTCGTTCCAAGGATTGCGTCATAGCCATCACTCCCTATAACGTTAGTTTCATTGTGCGTAATAATAGCAGTACTTATATCGGTGTTTTGACGGTTCATGTCAATAATGATGTTACGATAAATTCTTTCTATCTCATTAATCTTAGCTGCTTTGTCTGCTGCTGACATTGCATTCCAGGCATCTGTACCCATGTCAAACTCTGGTATATATTGAAATCGTATACCAGTTAATCCAGCCACTGCCTCTTGGTTCATACCAGCTTGTCTACCTGGCTGATCGGCAACTCTTGCATCTGTGATAAATGTAAATCCATCAACATTGTATTTAGTCAGCTCATCCGACAAATCTCTTGCATAGTCTGCATCTTGTCTATTTTTAAAATATATTTCTACACCAGGACGGCTATCAGCTGTGCGTTCTGGTACAATCTTAGAAATAAATGCTGCATCCTGATCAGCGTCTTTTGCTACCTCAACCATACGCTTTGTCACTGCGCTTGGGTCAAAGTCTTCACGCACTACAAACTCAGCATTAAAAGCGCGTTCATCCGACTGCATAAAACGTCCATATGTATTATTTACTTGATACATAACAACGCTTTGGTCTTGTTTTGCTGGCTCACCTAATTGAGCTGCAACGTTTGCTTGCTCTGCATTTGTCGGTCTTGCACCAGGACGCTCAACACTAATGCCTAGAACGTATCTTACTAATGGTGCAGCAGCTGCGTTTACTTCTTCTTGCGCTGCAAGTTTTGCCGCTTCATCCGCTTTTTCAGCTTGTGCTACTCTAGCAGCGTATTGCTCATCAGTTTCTTTTTTAAGTTTATTAGGTGGTTTGAATTTTGTATTAAGTATTTCGCGGTTACTTTTAATTTTACCTTGGTCAGCCGCACCAGCTAATGACGCTTCAAAATCTAAAGATCCACCTTCGCCAGCTTTTGATGTCCAGCCTTTGTTTGTCCATATTTCTTTTTCTAAAAACCATAGAATGGCTTGCAAATCATCTGCACCCATTTCACCAATATTAGGTGCTACGTTTTTGATTAAACCTGTTTTATTTATTTCATTTACCGCATCTTTAATTACACGTTGTCCAAAACCAAATTCAGCACCGATTTTTGGTTCTGCTAATGTACTGCCCACCAGGTGGTCACCGCTTACAGCTTTTTCTACTGGTGGCGGCAATCGTTTTTGCCCAGACATTCTGCGTAGAAAACGTGCTGCCCATACATCAACAGTTGCTGCATTTGTGTAACCAATAAGGTTACCAGTAAAGTTTGGCGTTTTTGGTGCGCCTTTTGCGGATCTAAATAAATCTAATAGCGCTCGCGTAGAGGCTGGGCTGTTTGCATTAAACAAAGATCCACTTGCTTTTGTTATCAGTTTAAATGGACTGTCAGGATCTTTATGCATTTGCTGTAACTTAACAGGATTAGCTTCACCTTTTGCCAACATCTCTTCGTACATGCGTATTTCGTTATCGAACTCGCCACGAGAAAACCTACGCATAATTTCAACAGCATTATCAAAGTTCTGGGTTACGCCTGTTTGCGCTGATGTTGTTCCTAGCAAATCAGCAAACAAATCTCCTAGTCCACCAAACTCCTGACGCATACGAGCTCGCATAGCTCGATACCAGTTAGCCTGTTCTATTATTGCTTTAGCGCCTGGGTCGCCTTGTGCCGCTCTATTAGCAAGGTTTTTAATCTCATTAACAGTTTTACGCTTTATGGTATTTTGCCATTTAATGGGATCTACATTTTCTGGCGGTATATGAAAGTTATACGGAACTTTTTTGTAAGTAACTTCTACTTTGTCTTTTTTTTGTTTAACGTTGGTAACTTCCATGCCTTCTTGCAGCCAACCTTGGTTAGCTGGATAATTATTTTTTTGTGATGCTACTTGTGATTGCACTGCTGTAGAAGCTTCGTCACCAGGAAATACTGAACTTATAATATTTTTTTCTGGCTCTCTAACAAGCTTGCCAATTAGGCTAATCATACGATCAGTGACAGGCGTTATAGGGTTGCTGTAAAGTGTGTTACCTTCTTCTGCTATTCTAAGATCTGCTGCTTCGCCAGCTTGTGTTAATGTAGACCGTAATGCTGGTATGCTTTTCTTAATTGCTTTGCCAACAAACATACCAACGCCAGTGGCCTCTGCTAGACCAGCCAGTATAAGCAATGCACCCATAGATCGATCAAGACCGCCACTTGTGCGACCTTGTTTGAACAATCTTGAACCTTCTTGGATATCCATAACGCCAGCAGTTACAAAATCACCCACACCAATGCCTAGTGAATTAGGGCTACCGAAAAACATGTCTGACAAAACGCTGGACTCATTTTTAAGGCGTGGCGTTTCTGTTTCTAACTCTTTTTGTATTTGCGCTGCTGTAAAGCCTTGCGCTTGCAAATCTTCAACAAAACTTTCTTCTGCTAATCTTAGAAGAAACTGGCTTAGTTCTAATCTACCATTTTCTCTTATTGTTGGATCATACTCGCCAATGACAGATCCACCGTTTCTAATAGTCTCTTCTATTTCGTCCGTTGATAGCGGCTCCGTTCTTATTTCTTCATTAGGCATGTTGTCTTGAGCTTGATTGCCAAACACTGCATTTGTTACTTCTGGAGAATATCCAGCCGCTAACAAATCTTGCGCTGTCGGATTGCCAAGAGAAGTGGCGTAAGCTCTTGCGTCCTCAATGCGTGTTTGCTCTGAAACAACTGGAGCTGCTTCTGCTTTTCCTGGCTCGCCCATTGATGGGCTTGTGCTCATTACGTCTGGCTGTGGCTCTGGATCTGGATAATACCGCTGGTACTCTGGCGTTTCTCTGCCATACTCTTTTCCGTCAAGCAAAATAGACCCTGGTCTTGTGGCTTCTAAATCTAATCCAGCTTCTGCTATTTTTACAAAACCGCCATTAGACATTGGCATTAAAATGTCATGCGTTTGTGTTTCTACATTAAATACGCTTTTTTTTGTTTTAAGTATATCTGGATTGAAACCAGCGCTGACGAGCATTTCAGCTTCCATATAGTTTTCGTCTTCGTTGTCAGTATTTGTGTTTAATAAATCTCTCATTAGAACAATCCACGCTTACCGAAACGAGCCTTTACTTGAGCTCTAAATGCACCGTATGGTGTTTTTTTTGCTACTTGGTCTTTACTGTTTAAACTTCCGTACCATTTTTCAATACTTCCAAGCGGATCTGCTCTATCAATGGAAAAATTAGTTTGTATGTTTTGTGCTTCCCAATTACCAATAAAATCATCGTATTCTATTTGTAATTGTTCTAAATAAATATCTTTAAAAAGCTCATGCTGTGCTAAAGCAAACTGACGTATTTGTGATCGAGTCATTGGATCGCCTATAGAAACTCTGCGATTATGCTCTTCAAGCAATGCCCCATTCGCTTGCATGTAAGCAGCTTTGGAAGCTTGTGCTAACGCACTGTCATTATTTTTTGCTTGCTCTGCATCGTAGAAAAATCTGCTGCTTAGAATTCTTGAACCTTCGTTTAAGGCTTCATCACTTTCGTTATCAATTAACAATCGTAATTGTGTGTGCTGTGACAACGTTAAACTTGTACTATTTCTGTTAAGTTCTTCCGTTGTCAGCTGGCCTTGTTGAGCTGTTCCATAAAGTCTACTATATTTTACTTCGTCACCAACTTCAGCAAATTTTCTCATGCCTGTTTTTTGCTCAACTTCTTTTTGTAATGCTGTCTGTTGAGCGCCATTCATCCAGAAATATTTATCCTCTAGCAATTCTTGTAATTCAAACTTTATAGCAGCGCCTATAGCACCATTAGGATATTGATCTTTAAACTGTGCAAAATCTTCTGCATTCAAAATTTGTGACATTGTTTCAACCGAAACCATCTCACCTAAATCAACAGATAAAGCAAAGTTGTACGCTTTAGTGTTAAGATCATTTTGTGTTTTTAAATTCTCGTCATCTAGCTTTTGACTAAGATCATAAAGTGTACCAGCCTGTTTTAATGTCTTTAAAAGAATTTGGTTAGCCTGATCAGCTGGTATGGCTTGTAATAAATTAATAATATGCGTTGGTATTTCACTGCTAAGAGCCATATCCTTAACATCTTTTTGACCAACGCGAATTCGTTCAATTTCTAAAAAAGCTTCGTAAAGTTGTGTTGCATCGTCTAAGCTACTACCGCCATATGCTGGCAATGCAAGTTTAGCAGCGCCAATCAAAACGTCTGGAGAAATATTTGCTCGCAGTGCTTCTGGTATCATTCCTTTTTCAGCAGCTTTATTAAAAATGTTTTGTATGCCAGCTGTTTGAAAAATGGTGTCATCGAGCGTGTAGTCTGCGTATGGATCACCAAGAATAGCTACTTGTTGGTCTTTAAGTGATTTTAGAGATGCTTGGACACGCGCATCTATTTTTTCATCTATGCGTCCTTTAAGTCTAAATCGTTCTCCAAGCTCAAATGAATTAAATGCCTGTTTAAAATCTTCTTGTGCGTATTTATTATTACCAACAACTTTTAAACTGTCTTCAAATATTTTCTTTACTGTGACATCGTATTTCTTTTTACCATCAAAGATATTGTAAATATCATCATCATTACCAAAGCTAAATGACGCTTTTAGCAGTTCTTCTTTTGCACCGAATACTGCTTCATTACGCTGCGCTTCAACAATCGCTTTGTATCGTTCTTGGCTGTATAAAGCTGCCTGGCTTGCGACTTCTGTTAACACAGCTCCTTTTTGTAATTCTGCGTTGATAAATGGTGATGCGTTCTTACGCGCTGTAATACGAGCGCCTGGAGCTTGATTGCTTAGTTGCGCTTGGGATCTGTAAACAGGAATTCTCATCTATCAAACATCCCACTACTGTAGCCAAACCGTGCAGCACTTCCCAAACTTCCAATAAACGCTTGTGTACCTTGTGCTCGCAAACCAGCAGCTTGTGCGCCACCTTCCATACGAGAAAGCTCTGCGCCTAATCTTGCGTTCTCTTGCTGATCATTAATTTGCATGTTTGTAACGGCATTATTAAAGTCAGCTACCGCCATGTCATATTCAAATTCTCTGGCGTTTTGCCTTAGAACACGCATAGGAGTGCCATGCCCAACAGCAATACCGCTGGCTGCGTATTGGTTTACTGCTGAACCTAATGCTTCACTAAATCTAAATCGATCTACACGCTCTTGCAAAACCGCATTACGATTGACGATTTCGCGCTGTTTTTCTAAAAGGGTTACGTCACGCTCAATAAGTTTTGCGTTGAATTCACCAACTTCAGCAGCAGCAGCAGCGGCTCTATTTGAAGCTCGCTTCTGTGAAGCACCGCCAGCAATCGTAAGAGCTAATGTCGCTAATTGAAAAAACATTTATAACCTATACATCGTAAGTGTTCATGCGCGGATAAAGCGCAAGTACTGTGATCGGGAGTGGCTGTGTCTGGCGTACATAAATGCGGTCACCTTCTTCAAAACCACCTGGGAACTCTATGTCTTTATCTCCAGTGAAGAGCGGTACGGCTGAATTCATATCCATGCTGCTATCTCTAAAGAATATTCTATCTGCATTATTTTCATCAGTACCAACCTCCGCACCGACAGTTTCATGGAGCCTTATGGTAACATCGTGTATGCGTTTTGGTTTGCCCTGGCTTGTGCCATCACTAGATCCAGCCTCGATGCGGAGCGTTTGCATTTCGCTGGTGTATCCTAGCCCAACA
>Ga0209634_1003150_pt1 | contig 11230 bp, 11 predicted proteins | sample LinPmetageLP40_FD_184043 | JGI IMG/M metagenome (GOLD analysis project Ga0209634, IMG submission 184043) | Marine viral communities from the Pacific Ocean - LP-40 (SPAdes) (version 2) | ecosystem: Environmental > Aquatic > Marine > Oceanic | place: Pacific Ocean | collected 2010-08-26 | reverse complement strand
CGGTTAGAGTCTGATCGATACATTCCATAGAAAAGTTGGTGTGTCTACGATAGACAACCTTAAAGAATGTGATTTGTGGGTTACCAGTAAGATAGATATCCTGAGCACCATAAGCGACAAGTTGCATTAATCCTCCTCCCATTTTTTATAATATAGACAAAGAAAATAATTTTAAAATTTAACGTAATTAAATTTATATATTAATATATTATAATGTGTATTAGCGCGTCGGCATCTTTAAAATCATTTTTTACCAATCTAGTATCGGCAGGATTACTGGTATATTTCGGAAATGAAAAATTATTTGTGTTTAATTTAATAGTAGCCCTTTTTTCTATTTTCACATCTTTCATGCAACTCATTGATTACCTTATGTGGATTGATTTAGACTGTACCAAAGGAACTAATAAATTTGCTAGTATAATCGGACCATTTATTAATTTAATTCAGCCTGTCATTATATTTATAGTAGCAATTTGTGTATTTAAGTATTCTGATGCTGGCAAACAATTTTACAATAAGGTATTTTCCAAAGTTAAATCAGATTATTTAGCCGAAAGTTTTAGTATAGCTTCAAATAAAATGACAATTCCTAAATTAGGTTCACTAATTTACATATTTGTAATTGGAATCATTTTATTCAATTATTATTCAAAAATGTTGAACAATCCTAAATTACTTTGTTCAGGTGTTACGAATGGATCTTTGGTTTGGAAATGGCTCAATTATAAATATCCAACAGCTATATTTTATCTTCCTATTGCTGGATTGAACTTAATTGGTATAAATCCATCACATCCATATACATACGTCGTTTTTTCAGTTTATTTGGTGACACTATTAATATCCGTTTTTATAGATAAAAGTAGAGCTGGAGAACTATGGTGTTTTACCTCAAATTCAATACCATTACTTTTATTAATAATTCAAAAAATATTTAAAAATAAATTAGATAAATTTTAAATTCTTGGTATTAATAATAAATTAAATTATCATTTTCTATTACAAATAATAATGGAAAGTAATAATATTACAAAATTCATAAATTATAATATTATGATATTAAAATATTTTAATCTATAATTATTATATAAATGTGTATAAGTTTAAAAGCTTCAGTTAATACCTTTATTTTAGGAGTAGTATCTAGTTTATGTCTTGTTTTTTTTGGAAATTCAAACATGTTCGCCTATAATGTTATAGTTGCTGGTATATTTATATTTGTATCATTAATGCAACTGGTTGATCTTGGAATGTGGGTAGATTTGGATTGTACTCTAGGAACCAATAAGCTTTCCTCTATACTAGGTCCCGCACTAAATTGGTTTCAACCAACTGCTGTATTTTTGATCATTTATTATGTTCTAAAGTATACTAAATCGGGAAGACAATTAAATTCTAATAGACTATCTGTAACAAAAAATAACAATTTTTTCAAACATTTTGATATAGTAAACAATAAAGTTAACTTTATAAAAATTTTAAATGGAATTTATGCTATAGTTATTGTTATTATGTTAGGAGTATTTTATAGTCAGGGAGCTAAAGATCCAAGTATATTTTGTACCAAAGTTAAAAATGGACATTTAAAATGGAATTGGTATGGAAAATTTAGCAGTTCTACAATTATAGGATTTATATGGCATATAACACTACTTAATCTATTATCAATTAATTTCTCAAATGTATTCGTCATTTTCACTATTGCTATAACATACGTGTTTTTATTTGCTTCTATAGCATATAAAAGTCAAGTAGCTGAAATCTGGTGTTATCTTGTTAACTTTGTTCCTCTAATTATGTTAGTTCTTCAAAAGGTATTTCCATCTTTTATGATGCGTAATATAGGTTCAAACTAATATATATTCTAAATATGTAACTTTACTTTAAATTGTCTAGTAATATCTTTCTTCTTTTAGAATCATGAATTCTAAGTTCATTAATATGTTTCCCTTGAATAATATCTGTAAAATATGGTTGGTTCAAACCCATCTCGTGTAAAGTCATTTTGGTCTAATTATTTGATATGAAAATTAACTAAAATGAATCAATTTTAAATATACATATACTACAAATGAGTTCATCAAATGAGTCTAAAAAACCTAGAAGATCACAGCGTCTTCGATCACAATCTAATAAAAAATCAGGCACTAAATCAAAACAATCACAATCAAAAAAAAGAAAAGCAAGTTCATCGAATAGTTCAAATTCAAGCAATAATTTAAAATCAAAACAACCACCGACAAAAAAAAGAAACACAACTTTAACAAAGACATGGAAAGTAGGTGATAAAGTACGACCACACGGTATGCCTACACACTATGTCATTAAAAGATCTGTAAATAAGAATACTTGGGAAATGGAACACTTTGATGGAAGATATCGCGATTTGATTCCTAAAGCGGTAGAAGATCCTAAATCCGGCTGGAGTAAATTGTAATATTAAATTTTAGTTAATTCTACTCCTTTTTGTTGGCAAAATGTAGCAACTAAAGCATCATTTTTATAATCTTCTATATACTTTATTTTTTCAATACCTGCTGCCAAAAGTATTCTCGTACATATAATACATGGATAGTGTGTAATATATGCTGTCGTTCCTAGGCATGCTGCTCCACGTTTCGCGCAATCAGCTATCGCATTTTGTTCAGCGTGGACAGTTGCCTGTTCATGATTATCTCTAATAATCGATTTATGTTCGCAACCTGGTAAAAATCCATTATACCCCTGAGAAACGATGCGATTATCTTTAACAAGTATACATCCAACTTGTAATCGTTCACATGGTGACCGTTCACTAGTTACTAACACCAACTTTTTAAAATATTCATCCCAACTAGGTCTCGATCGAGAATGATTTGATGTGTTATATTCATCTAAAATTATTTCCGTATTCATAAATTACTAGTTATTGTATACCTCTTAACTAGTATATTGTATACCTTTTAACTATTATAATCAACTAATTAATAAAGTGAAATATACTTATAGAATCTAAAATATATTTTGTAAATGATTCCTCAAAGATTAGTAGATAAATTAAAATTAAATTGTCATAAAAATCCTGTCCAAAATGTTATTATGGACTGGTTATTGAATGGCAAGTTTGAAGAAAAAAATGACGCCTGTATTGTTATAGAAAATGTTGAAGATACATTAAAAATAGTTAATGGATTAAATCATCAACTTAATCCATCATTTGATCCAAAAGATTTTAATAAAAGTGTAAATGATATGCTTTTAAAATTATTAACTACTAATGATGATTTTTTTAATAAACAAACACGAAATCGATATAATATCGAAACAAGAGGTTGGTTATTGACTTCGTATGCTAAAACTATAGTAACATTTGATGATACCAGTTTATCTACTTTAAAGTCCTTTTTATCTGATGATTGTGACAGAAAAGTCACTATATATTGGACTTTAATTTCTTTATTATATTGCTACAAAGGTTTTAAAGAAGAAGAAAAAAAGACATTTGTAAATGAGTATTTTGGTAAAATTGCTATAAATACCGATAATCAAGATAAACGTGATAGAATATACTGGTTACTTTGTATATGGTATATAGAATATGGCGATTTACAAGAACAAACAAAATATTTAGAAATAGTTAAAAAATTATTAAGTGATAATTCAAATAGCAAAAATTTAACTGAATTTTTTGCTGCATTGTGTTACAAACCAACAACTAAAATAATAAAAGAAGTTCAGAAATTTATCGATGATGTAATCGAAAAGGATCTCAATAGTTTTTGGGATGAAAAAGATATTCATATGTTTAAATATCTTATTATTTGTGTCCGTGAATATGGTAGAAAATCCTATAAAAAGAGTATCGGAGACGAACAAGTGAATATTTATTACAAAGTATTTAAATTACTCACCATAACAAGAAATTATAGTTCTCGGATATGGAATGAAATAAAGCTTCAACTTTTAAAATGCTTACGAGTCTATAATCGTGTAACAGGAAAAAGAATTGTTGACGAATTTAAAGAAGAACTTTTAGACACTGATATTAGTGTTGTATTTGAAACATGTAAAACATTGAAATCTATATTTGATATCGATACTTCATTATGTGTAATAGTAGAAATTCTTTTTAACGAAAGTGTTAGAACTGTTACTTTTTCGCAAAAAAGAATTTATGCGATAGCTTATTCACTCAAAATTCTTAGTATGAAAGAACACAACCTAATAAGTGTTCTTCAAGAATTAGAACAATCCTATGATGATTATAATAAAAAAAATATTATTAGACAATTATTTACTGAGATGGGAGGTATGGCAGCAATCAAAAAATCACAGTTGAATGCGGATATTAGACAAAAGTATATGGATATGACAACTAATGCTCAAGAAAAAGTCGAATCCATGTTCCATAAAAGCATCAAAGATGCTAAAAAGGCATTTAAAATAAGTTTAGGTATGAATATTATTGTATTCTTAGTTGGTATAGTTTTAATAACAGTTAGTGGTATAATTGCTATTTCAAATGACACCCAAGATAATTGGGCAGGTATAGGAGTATCATCTGGTACTGGGTTTTTATCAATAGTGTATTCTTTATTCATAAATAAACCAAGTAGAAAAATTAGGAAGAATACAAATCATCTTATGCGACTAAAAGTTATATTTTTAGGATATTTACGAGAACTTACACAAATGGATCAAAGCTTCTCTAAAACTCTTATTGACACTGACATTATATCCCAAAATACATTAGAACAATATGTATCTAAAATAAAATGTTCTATGAATAATTCACTAGAGGCACTTAGATGGGAAGAATTGCTAAATAATACCCAAGATAAAGAAGGTAAAAATAAGTTGATCAATAATGTAGTAGACTCGCAATTTGAAGTAGACAAATTTAATTGTACAAAAAAACAGATAAATAATAATTTAATAAATATGTCTAAACTTATTGCTGGAAATTCTAATATTCTTATTTTAGATGAAGATAATTTAGAAGAAAATTTAAAACAAATTGATGATTATTTGAAGAATATTCAAAAATTAGATGCTAAAAATCAATCAAATGTCCAGACACTCACCAAGCAAATCGGAAATGTTAAAATGACTATTTTTTCTTAGATTTTGCTAAAATATTAAATATATTTACTATTATATGAATAGCAATAAAAATAATTTATTGACCAATACCCTTTATATTTCGCATATGACATTTGTTTATTTTATTATTTTCGGTTGTTTTCTTCCATCACAATACTTATGGTTACATATAATTTGTTGGCCATTAGTTAGACTTCATTGGTATCTAAATGACGATTACTGTGTTTTGACACAATTAGAATATAGATTAAAAAAAAATACCATCAATAAAAATGCCAATAATAATAGCGATCCTGAGGCATCATTTATGAAGAATATATATGAAAATTTTACAAAAACACGTATGACTAATGAAGAAGCTGATGTTATAACAACAACATTATTCACTGTTGTCTGGATTATTTCCGTAACTCGTTTTATATACCATATTCAAGGTAAGTGGTTTCATTAAATAATATTAAACTATAGATTGTATATTAATATCTCAATCTCCTTACCTTCATTAGTAAAACCGTGTTGTAAAGAACCAAAACCTACAGATTTATGTATAGATATCGCAGCATCATTAGAAACATCTACTTGTGATATCAAATGTAAAGATCCCTTTGAGTATCCAAAATCTATTGTGTCTTCTAATAGTTTAGTTCCATAACCCCTATTCCGATACTTTGGATACACTACTAAATTATTTACAAAATATCCGTTCCAACTTATTTGAGGCAACTCTTCTATATACTTACTTGGAGTTAATGTGACTTGTCCATATTTTGATTTAAAAATTGTTGATTTATTACCATACTTTCTATTAAATTTTATTAAGTCTTTTTTATTGAAAAAGTTAGCCAAAAGTTGGAGATTATTATTGGATTGATTTTTAACTGTTAATGGTATTTTTTGTTTATAGATTTGACTGTTTGAATCTTGTTTACTTGATTTGTTATCACTTAAATCTTGTTTACTTAAATCTTGTTTACTTGATTTGTTATCACTTAAACTATTATAATCTTTGGTATTTTTATTTTTTAAATTTGCGGTCTTCTTTACACTATATGATTCTAATAAATTAGTATGTTTATCAAATTTATTTATTATTAAACAAAATAATACTAAAAAAGTAATTAAATAAACCACTAACATTATAATATTAAAATATTTAATACACAATAGTTATCTATTAAATGATTGTTATTTCACAGCTATTATAACATGATTAATCGTAAATAAGTTTAAGTCTGTTCCTTTGATAAATTCGTCGGCACCTTGTCTCATTCGTTTAATTAGTTTAACAGTATTACTAGATAATATACCACATGATCCTAAAAGTGTAATCACATGTTTTATATTACCAAATTGACTATGTGCCGTTTCTATAAGAATACTCTGTTTGTTAGAATTTCCCCAATCTATTTCTTCGATATTCTTAAAACCGACCGATTTTAAACTATCAATAACTTCGCTATTTCTATAAGTACCAACGGCACCTGTAACCGCAACAGTTTCATACAAATACTTTTTATGCTTTTCATCTGAAGGATTATAGGAAGGTAATAATAGAAAAGGGTTTAAAAATAAAACTCCACCAGTCTTTAGTTTTGAATACGCTTCACCAAATGTTTTATTTAAATCTTTTATATAAGTAACCGCTTGAATATTATATATCGCATCAAATGAATTATCTTCAATATTTAACATATCTAAATTATCATTCACATTATGGTATTTAATAGCAACTTTTTTATCTAATTTATTTTTAATGATTTCCTGTTGACCTTTTGAAATTTGATTTTGTTCTATATTAAATCCGATAACTTTACACCCTCCAGATAATTTATGAACATTCTGCATCACTTTTCCCATTCCACAACACATATCTAATACCACTGAATTTTTGTCTAATTTTAGTTTATCTACCATCTTTTGTTCAAATAATAGTTGATTTTTATAAACCGATTTGGAAGGTTCAATAGGTGGTGGAACATACATTTTAGTTATATCACCAAGGCAGCACAATGGATGTAACACTTTATAGTAGTTAGCTACTACTTGTGGGTCAAAATTTTTGTTATTTCGTTGTTCAAAAGTGTTTAAAAAATCGTCAACTTCTTTATCGGTAAAATTATTTATTTGTCTAAAACTTTTGATTTTATCGTTAAATAAAAAATATATGACAATTGCTATAAAAATAATAAAACCTAATATAGCTATACATCTATTAGATACCATCATATTTTAAAGTAATACTACATTTATATTTAGTATTTAAAACTTACTTTTGAAAATGTGTTATTATTAATTTTCATTAAATTTAATATATCGAACTTCAAATTTGACTGATTTAGGTGCGGATTGTATATTATTATATACCGGTAAGATGATATATCGAGTACCTTTATTAGATGATACACCAAAGGATGGAGGTATAAGAGCAACTTGATCATCGATCAAACGGTCATGTTCGGTCAATAGATCCTTCTTTTTACCATTAATCGATTCTAATCTTGTAGATACACTATAACCATTACAGTTTTTTATCGCACCCGATTTAGATATACGTGTTTTAGATTTCATTTCTCGCGATTTTGTTAAAAGAAATTCTTGGGCATGGGTAAATCGTGAAAATCTAGTAGGATGAACAATATATTCAAAGTCTTCTCCAGCCGTCTTAAATTCGCTCTTTTTTATTATAGTAAGATCCCCATCTTGTTGCTTTTTAAATGCCAGTACTGCCAAATTTCTAGATTTCTTTTCCCATTCAGTTGCTACCTTATCAAACCGATTTGTCGTATAAACTATTGGTTTTTTGTAATTAGACCATTGTTTAATATTTCCCTTAACTCTTCCAGAAATTTGCGAAACTTCTTGATGTTTGCCAGTTACTGTTAGAATTGCGTAATCAATCATGAAGTCATTCGACATAATACTAATTCCTCTACCTATACAGATATTTCCGGTTAAAGCCAAAGGAAATTTATGAAGAGCTTTTTCTACAATCAAATATCGCATTTTTTCATTTAATTCACAATCTTTATGATAGTGAAACATTTGTAAATTTGGTAAAAACAACTTTAGACCATCACCATTAACGGTTATAACTGCGAACCCCTTCGAAATACAGACATCTTTAACATTATAGTGAGAACTTCTCATACTCCCTGCTGGAATAAACCATTTAGTATTTGGTTGAATAGATTCATAGGCGACATTATCTAAAATATGGTTTACAAAATCACTTGTCTTAAACAATGCGCTATCATCAATAAGTCGAATATCATTATCTTTCCAACCATGATAATTTTCGTCGGTAGTTTGTTCTAGAGGTAACACATTCATCCAGTTATATTTATCAAACAGTCTTTTGGGTGTCGCAGTAATACAATAAATATCTATATTCGCAAATTCTTGAACCATAGGTTTAAAGGTTGTACTGATAAAACTCGGCCACTTATCGGCTTCATCAAGCCAAATTTTCCAATAGATTTTATCTTTGGTAAATTTGCCTTTATTAATATCGCTAACAATCTCATAGATATCATCGATTCTTACACCATTAGTACAACAAAGAACATTTGTAATATTTTTAGTAGTAATCGCACCTGCTACAGAACAGGCATCATGATACTTAGTTCTTTTGTGCGATGAAAATTCAATATATGATTCTCCATTACACTCAAATTCTTCTAAATCATTTGCTACTCTGGCACCAGTTTGCTTGGTCAACAGTAAATTATTATCACATAAAATTATATTAACTACAGTTTTGTCTGGTATAGGTTCTTGTAGATCTTTAATTATATTTTGAATCATAATAAATGTTTTACCAGATTGTTCTGGTTTACAAATAAGAATAAATCTATTCCATGAATTGGTTTCAATATTATCAGACATATTGCGGTCCTAATATATTAAATTTAACTTGATTCAAAGTAAAATCAAATTTATTAATTAACTTAATTAACTTAAATTACTAATGATAAAATTAGATATTTTATCGATTATTTAATAAAACTAATTCACATTCATGTTTTAGCTTTTCAACCATTTCAGCATCACTCTTTTCATAAAATTTTCTGAATTTTGAAAATGTAGTTTTAACCTTTGGAGCTACCTTATCGGCGGTATCCAAAATTTCATAGTGTTCATCTATAATAGTATATTTACTATCAACTAAATCAGTTATGGTTTCATTTTTATTTTTATATATCCATTTATCTCCCTGAAATACTTTGACTAAATTCTCCTTTTTATTTGGAATCACAATATTTTTATTCTCTGGTTTTTGATCGTTAAAATGTATTGCTTCGATCATTTTTGGTATCGCACAAAATGGTATATTTAATAATTCTGTTTTTAACTTATCGGTGATATGACTAAGATCCTCATTGCCATAATTATTCAGAATAATATTATTTTGAATATTTGTGGTATCTCCAACTTTATCTAGTAAAGTAGCGACTTGATTATATAGGTGTGCCTTTTCCATTTCTAATTTTTTTTTATCTTTTTCAAGCGATTCTATTTTATAATCTTTCGCATCTATGATTGTATCAATATAATTAGGATTCTCTTTACAATATCTCTTCTTATGCCGATTCATACTTGCCTTAGTATTAAATCTAGTGCTACAAAATTCACAAGTAAAATTTTTAAGATTTACTTTTTCCATATTTATGACTTTTTGCTCATCTGTGTTCGATTTGTGTTCATTTGTGTTCATTTTTGTGTTCACCTTGTGTTCATTTGTGTTCACCTTGTGTTCATTTGTGTTCACTTTGTGTTCATTTGTGTTCATCACACCATCTGTATGAGAAGCTGGAGTTGTAGCTAATAATTTAAGACGATGTTTGTTTGTATTTGTATGTTTTGTAAAATCAGATTTAAATTTAGTAGAATAATTACACAGACTACATGAGTATACCGGCATAATTCTTATACTTTATACATAGATTTAAATTCTTAAGTCTTAAAATTATGACTTTTTAACTATAAAATATGACTTTTTTGTCATATTTTATGACTTTTTTGTCATATTTTATGACTTTTTTGTCATATTTTTATGACTTTTTTGTCATATGGTTATGACTTTTTTGTCATATGGTTATGACTTTTTAATTTAATAAGAAAATACCATCATAATTATAAGTTTAAAACTATAAATTAATAAGAAAAAATCAGTAAAAATATAGGTGAACACAGATTTTGTTTAATATTCGGGGGGGGGGGGGAGAGACTAAAATTAAAGTTGAAAAATCAAAAAATGAAAATTTCAAAAACTTTCCAGAATCATTAAATTGATGATTATATAATTAAATTAAATTATATATATATATATATGAAGTTATCTAAATCAAATTGCCAGGCTTTGATTGTAGTTTTAATTATCTTATTAATTATATCAATTATTATAAATTTTGTATGTTTTACATCTAATGATATTAAAATAAAAAATAATCTTGTTAAGGAAAATTTTAATAATTTAGTTAATGTTTTAGGTAAACCTACGTATATAGAAAAAGATGGAAATAATACTATGAATTGTTCCATTTGGATGAGTCCACTAGATAGATTTAATGATTTTGGTAAATTTGGTGGATGTGATTATATTAAACTTAGTGGTCATGTATCAAAAAAATATCATCCTTATCCAGCAAATGTATTTATAATTGTAGGTAAATATATTAATGTACCTGATAAATTATTCGGTCCATTAAAATATGCTTCTGAAACTATTAATATTGAGCAATTATTTGTTCCTGTTAAATACGCAGAAAAATACTATAATACTGGTGAAAAAGAATTAGCTTTGGTAACGGGAAGTTGTGCCAGTATTACAATAAGTGCAATAACAGTTCAATTTGTTATTGATATGATTAATAAATATAAAAATACAAATATGACTATTTTAGAATTATATCCTATTTTTAGAAATGAATATGATAGAAGAATAGATGATTATTTATGTGGAAGAGGAATTACAGATCAAATAGATTGGTTTAGACCAAGCTTTTTTAATGAAGGAGAAACGGCATATTTAGGAGATAATAAATGTAAAAATAAAATTGTAGAAAATTTTAGTCATTATCCTGAATGTAAAGATTTAATGAGCGAAAATAGTTTTTGTAAAACAAATCCTCAACACAAATGTTGT
>Ga0209634_1003149_pt1 | contig 11231 bp, 9 predicted proteins | sample LinPmetageLP40_FD_184043 | JGI IMG/M metagenome (GOLD analysis project Ga0209634, IMG submission 184043) | Marine viral communities from the Pacific Ocean - LP-40 (SPAdes) (version 2) | ecosystem: Environmental > Aquatic > Marine > Oceanic | place: Pacific Ocean | collected 2010-08-26 | reverse complement strand
GGTCAGTTGTTTTTGCTTCAGCAACTGCCTCTTCAACTGTCATATTGTTAGATGTAATCTTAGAAACTAAACTGTCGATATAATCTTCAGCCTGGTCCCAATAGTAGTTTTTCACTTTACTCATATTTTAGTCCTTTTGTTATTTGTTTGTTTTTTTTCATAATATACACTTATTATACACTAAAAACGGATTGATTGCAAGAAAAAAATGGATTATTCCATGGAATAAAACCCTTATAAATCAACGATTTAAGGGGCGCACTCTGTCGCACCCTAAAAACCCTTATTTTCTGCGATTTTTTCGTTATTTGTTGTGTTTTTTTCATTTATGTGTATAGCTTACACTAAAAAACACTAGATGTCAAGAGAAAAATGGAGAAAAACCCATAAAAATGGTCAACTTAGATTGAATTCAATTCAATTTACTTGATTTTGTTCTTGTTTTGTTCTAGTGTAGAGATTTTTTCATCATTTCTGGTGAAAATGTTGAGTGTTGACCACTTTTTACCGAATCAATTGCGATTTCTAGTATTTTTGCGGTATCTTCTTCACCCAAAGCGGCAACATAACAATCTATGGCTGTTTTCAATACCATGGCAAGTGATACTAAGGCATTACTTTGGTATTTTATCAACAATTTAGTCATGTCATGTTGTACTTCTCTCATTATTTTTTCATCTTTATCCATAATCTCTATTATAACATATCCTAAACGATTTGTAAAGCACTTATAAATAGTTTATATAAAAAACAAAGGAAAATCAAAATGTACGAGTATAAATGCAAAATTAGAAAAATTGTTGACGGTGATACCGTTGATATTGATATTGATTTAGGTTTCGGTGTCTGGCTCAATGATGAAAGAGTGAGAATTATAGGCATTGATACTCCTGAATCACGAACAAGTGATCCAATTGAAAAGATATTTGGTCTAGCAGCAAAAGAAAGAGTAAAACATTTACTTGGTGATGGTGCTACTCTATTATCTAAAGTTAAAGGTGATGGTAACGAAGAAATGCGAGGCAAGTTCGGTCGTATTCTTGGTGATTTTAGAACACCACATGGTGATATACTAACTTCTAAACTTATGGAAGAAGGTCACGCTGTTGCTTACTCTGGTGGTAATAAGGAAGTGATTCAAGCAAAACATTTAGAGAATAGACAAAGATTAGTTAATGAAGGTAAAGTTGATGTTGATGGAATGACAATAACTAAACCAGCATTGAAACAAAAACCAATAGTTGAAGAACCAGTTGTTGAAGAAGTTAAACAACCAGTTAAAAAAACTACAAAGAAAAAATCTAAAAAGAAATAGGAAAACAACATGAATAATTTTTTGAAAAAAGTAAAAGACTTCTTTTTTCCTAAACCTAAAGTGGTTAAGAAAAAGAAAAAGATGGTAAAAAAAGCTGTTAAGAAGAAAAAATAATGAAGGGTGAATTTGTTGTAAAAATAGGAACTTCTTTTTTAGAATTTTCTGATTACAATGATATACCTGATGAGTTTGACCATCTCATTAAATTTATTCCAACAGAACCTCCTGAACCACACACTCAAGAGGATCATGATTATATTAATACATTTAATGATAAATTTAAAGAGGTGTTTGAAAGAGGAAAAGAATGCCAGCAGTAACTAGAATAGGTGACGCTGACGTAACTCATTGTAGTGGTATGAGTAGAGCTGCAGGCTCTTCTAATGTCTTTGTAAATGGTATAGGTGTTTCAAGACAAGGTGATAGTAATACTACTCATCTTTTACCACCAAATATACCACCTTGCCCAGCACACGCAGCTAGTATTAGTTCTGGGTCGTCAACTGTAAAGGTAAACGGCAAAGGTTGTGGTCGAGTTGGTGATGGAATATCAGGATGTACATCTGTAGCTGCAGGGTCAGGTAATGTATTTGCTGGTGGATAACGGTATAAATATAGCATAGGAGAGATTATTAAATGTCAAGATATGACGCAACACAAAGTAATGAAAGTAAAAGAAGTGCTAAAATCTATCGTGATTTAGACTTAGACTTTTCGCCTAATATTGCGACAAAAGACATTCAAAAACTTAGTGATGTTGAGGCAGTAAAAAGAAGTGTTAGAAACTTAATTAACACCAATCATTACGAGAGACCTTTTCATCCTGAAATTGGTTCTAATTTGAGGGCGATGTTATTTGAAAATATTACTCCACAAATGACTCATGGAATTTCAAAACAGATTGATATATTATTAAAAAACTTTGAACCAAGATGTAGACTGGTTCAGATAAATGTACAACCCTTTATTGAAAGAAACGGATATAGAGCTTCAATATCTTTCTTTGTAGTAAATACTCCAGAAAGAGTTGAAATAGAAACCTTTTTAGAAAGACTAAGATAAAAATATGGCAACTAAATTAGAAATATCAGAATTAGATTTTGACGGTATAAAGGCAAACTTAAAAAACTTTTTATCACAACAGGATGAGTTTAGAGATTATGACTTTGAAGGTTCTGGTATGTCAGTTCTTATAGATTTGCTTGCTTACAATACACACTATCTTGGATTTAATGCCAATATGATAGCAAATGAAATGTTTTTAGATAGTGCTGATTTAAGAGCAAGTGTAGTTTCAAAGGCAAAACAATTAGGTTATACTCCAACAAGTTCTACGGCCTCAAAGGCAGTTATTGATGTAACAGTTAGTCCTGCTACTGGCGCCACACTTACTATGGCAAGAGGAACACAATTCTCAACAAGTGTTAATAGCACTTCTTACAATTTTGTTACAAATGCTGATGTTAGTATTACACCTATTGATGGTGTTTATACTTTTAGTAATGTAAGTGTTTTTGAAGGAACATTTTTAAATTTTAAATATACAGTAAACACATCTGATACAGACCAAAGATTTCTTTTACCAAATGATAATGTTGATACAACTACACTATCAATTAAAATTCAAGAGTCTGCTTCTGATTCTACAACAAGCACATATGCACTTGCAACTGGTATTACAGGATTAGATTCAACATCTAAAGTTTTCTTTTTACAAGAAGTAGAAAATGGAAGATATCAAGTTACTTTTGGTGATGGCGTTTTAGGAAAAGCAGTTGCTGACGGTAACATTATAATTATGGATTACATTAATACAAATAGAGGTGAAGCAAATGGTGCTAGTTCGTTTACATTGAATGGTAGTATTGGTGGGTTTTCTAATGCAACAGTTACGACTATTAATAATGCAAGTGGTGGTTCTAGTCCAGAAACAGTTACATCTATTAAATATAATGCACCGAGAGATTATACAGCTCAAGACCGTGCAGTAACAGCTGACGATTACAAAGTTCTAGTTAAAAGTTTATATGCAAATGCTCAATCAGTTCAAGTTTACGGTGGTGAAGATGCTGCTATACCAGATTATGGTAAAGTTTATATTTCTATTAAAGCAAAATCAGGTTCTAATTTAACAGTTAATACAAAACAACAAATTGTAAATCAACTTAAACAATATGCTGTTGCTTCTGTAAGGCCTATAATTATTGATCCAGAAACAACATACTTAACTCTTAACACAAATTTCAAATATGATACCGGTGCAACTACAAAAGATGTAAGTACACTTGAAACAAATGTATTAGCAGCAATTTCAAATTACAACGCTGATAACTTACAAAACTTTGTTGGTGTTTTTAGACACTCAAAACTATTAGAAAGTATTAATAATGCTGATACATCTATTCTAAGTAATATTACAACTTTAAAAATGTACAAGTATCTTACACCTACTTTAAGTGAAGGATTAAAATATACTCTATCATTTAATAATGCATTTTATAATCCACACTCTGGACATAATTCGACTGGTGGTGGTGTGGTTTCTTCAACAGGATTTAAAATTAATGATGATGAATCAACTAATGAACATTTTTTAGATGATGATGGTCAAGGTAATATACGAGTTTATTATTTAAGTGGTACAACAAGAATTTATACTAGTGCTACTTTTGGTACAGTTAATTATGCAACTGGTGAATTAATTTTAACTTCAGCCAATATAACAAGTATTTCAAATGTTGATGGTGCAGCTAGTTCTCAAATAAGAGTTTTTGCTATTCCAGATTCTAGTGATATTGCTCCTGTTCGTAATCAAATTTTACAAATAGATACTTCTAACTCATCTATAACTGGTAACGTAGATACTGTTGAAAGTGGTTCTTCACAGGCAGGAACTTCTTACGAGACATCTAGTAGTTATTCATCATACTAATGGATAACAATGACAACATTTAAAAAAACAAATAAGAAAAAATTATCAAATCTAGTAAAGAGACAGTTACCTGAATTTGTCTTAGAGGAACATCCTAAGTTTGCTGAATTTGTAAAATCTTATTATCTTTTTTTAGAATCAGCTGAATTAACATTAACATCTTTTACAACTGTTGATAACATTCTTTTAGAAGGTGAAAGTGTTACAAGTAGTTATGTTTTACTAGATAGAACAGATGCTTTTAATTTAGATAATGGTGATAAACTTGTTGACGAACAACTTTCTTTTTCAGGAACACTACAAAAAGGCGAAGTAATTACAGGCACAACATCTGGTGCTACTGCAACAATTCTTGCTGAAAACTTTATTAATTCAAAATATACAATTTCTGCTAATAATGGTTTTATAACAGGTGAAACTGTAACTGGTTCAACATCAGGTGCTACAGCAATTGTAGGTAGATATCGTGCAAATCCAGTAGAGAATATTCAACAATTTTTAAACTATTCTGATCCAGACCATACAATAGCAGATTTTTTATCTCAAATGAAGGAAGAGTTTCTTAAAACTATTCCGACTGATACACACCCTAGTTTAGATACAAGAAAATTAATTAAAAATATTAAATCACTATATCGTGCAAAAGGAACAGATAAGGCTCATAAAGCATTTTTTAGAATACTATTTAATGAAAATTCAGAGGTGTACAAACCTAATGAGGATATGTTACGAGTATCCGATGGTAAATTTACAACTAACACATTTCTTCGTTGTACACAATCAGTAACACAAGCAAGTAATAATCCAATATTCTTAATTGGTCAAGTTATTACACAAGCAAATAATCCTGCTGATGATAATATAAGTGAAGCTTCAGCTGTTGTTGAAAATATTACTAAATTTAGAGAAGGTACAGTTGAGATTATTGAAGTTGAAATTAATGATGAAACAACTACTGGTACTTTTGTAAACGGCGAAGTGCTTGAAGGTATTAATTATGTTGATGAAAATGAGATTATAAAACTTACAGTAAGCCAATCTATATCTACAACAACTATAACAAACGCTGGAGTAACATTAACTGTTGGTGACGAAGCAACTATAACAGGTGGTGCTGGTGCAGGTGCTCGTATTCAAGTAAGAGATTTAACAGGCTCAGGTGTTGATGAAGTTATTGTAAATGCTGGTGGTACAGGTTTTGAAGAAGGTGATGTATTAACATTTAGTTCAGGAACTGCTGAGGCAAAAGTTTCTGTTGTTGGTGGTGGATTTGCACCAGAAACAGGTAGTGTTGATATTCATGTTGAATTAGAATCAGGAACAATTACAGGTGGAGGTTCAGGCGATTTATTATTTGAAGATGCTATTGATAGTGGTGGAGGTGGTAAATTTTTAGACTCTGCTTCACAGATGGTTGAAAATGAAATTAAGTTTGAATTAGAAAATGAAGTAGGTCATCTAGTAAGTGAAGCTGGCGACAGCGAAGTATCTGATACATTTTTTATTCTTAATCAAGAATCATCACCAGATATACCTTACTTTTTAGAAGATGATGAACACCTTATTTTAGAAGAATTTACACAAGATGATGGATTTTACGCTGGCGATAAAATAGTTCAAGAAAATTCTACTGGTAATGGAGATATAACAGATATTAGAATGATTGCAAGTGGTGGTGGTTACACTACTTTACCAACTGCAACAATTTCAGGTGAAAGATTTATGGCATTAGAGGATGCTACAGATCCCGGAACAGATGGACATAGTAGAATTGAATTTGAAGATGGACATAGAGTATTAACAGATATAGCATTTGATGGTGCAAACTCAACTATAATACCTTATGGTGCTGATATAGGAAAAGCAACATCATTAAATATTATTGAACACGGTATTGATTTTACATCAGCACCAACACTTGCATTTCCTAAATACGCTATTCTTAAAACAGTTTCAGGTGCTATAACCGAAAGTGAAACATTTACAAGTAATGTTAGTGGTGCAACAGGAACAGTAGTTGACTTTACAGCACCTTTATTAAAGTATACAGCGACAACAAGTGAATTAGAAATAGATGATACAGTTACCTTTTCTGGCAACACAACAGCTGTTGTCGCAAAATCAGATAATCTTACAGCGACAACTGCCATAAACTCTAGAATACAAACAGCTGGAAAATATGTTAACCAAGATGGTCATTTATCAGAATTAACTAAAAAAATTCAAGATAGTTTATACTATCAAGACTTCTCATATGTTATTAAAGTTTCTGAATCTATTACGAAGTGGCGAGACGCTTTAAAGAAAGCAGTTCACCCTACTGGATTCTATGTAACTGGTGAAGTTAATATTGCTTCAAATATAAACGCACAAGTTAAACGACCGGTTGGTGCTTCACTATCTTCTGGACTATTCTCTGGTACTGCTGATAGTCCAATTTACATGAGATTAAATACTCTATTCTCTACATTCTTTGGTAGAAGAACGGGAGTAGGATTCAAGTTTATGAGTAATGGCGTTGAGTTAGATGGTAAAACAAAACTATCATCAGCTGTTGCAAGAACAGGTCTTCCTGTTGAGCCTCAAAATGACTATAGAGACGTAACAACAAATACTGAAAAAGAGTTAAACTTATCTCCTGAAACTACAATAGAATTAGAACAAAGAAATAGAAACAGTTTTTATGACTTAACTAGTTATACAGTTAGAGGAACTCTAGTTAGAAACGGTTACGCATATGGCGGACCTAGAATGAGAAACTTAAAAACATATGCTTTAAACGCTTTTGCACATAATAACGGTATATTATTAGAAGGTCACACAGAAACAGGCAATTCTAATATTAAACTAGAAAATGAATCTGGTGTATTAGCAAGTGAATTTGGCGCTTCTGCAAGTACAACAATAGCAGATTGGGCTCAATTAAGATTTACGGGTAGTTTAAATACAAGTGTTGACGGAGAAACTGTAAGATTAAAAGATATTGAGGGAACCAACAACAATCTCAATCACAAAACTAATTTCGCTTTTCCTTCAGACATCACCCAAGAGCCTTCGTAAACTCTTATAAATAATAACATAGAACATTAAATTAATGGGAAACTAAAATGGCAGCAATAATTACAAACAAATTTAGAATAAATAATGCCGAACAGTTTGTTGAATCTTTTTCAGAAACAGCAAACACAACGTATTACTTATTTATCGGAAGAGCACACTCTTGGGCAACAGACGCTGATGTTCAAGGCAACTCTATTAACGAGGGAACAGATGCTTCCCCACCTACACCAAATGATGATGTAACATCAGAATTTTACAACTATGATGATATGTTGGGTGCAAAACTAATAACTTCAAGTGATGTATCACATTGTATACCAAGAAGAAACTGGACAACAGGAACAACTTATGATATGTACGAACATAATATAGGTTCATCAAACGCTGCAAATAGCGGTGCAACAAATTTATTTGATTCAACTTTTGTTGTAATGAATAGTTCTTATGCTGTTTACAAAGTTATTGAAAATGATGGTGCAACTGCTTCAACAGTAGAACCTACTTCTACTTCAAACTCGATATTCGAAACTTCTGATGGATACAGATGGAAATATATGTATTCATTAACTTCTGCTGAAACATTAAATTTTATGTCAACAGATTTCATTCATGTTTCAACTGACTCTACTGTATCGGCGGCTGCCGTTAACGGTGCATTAGATACAATCTTAGTTGTTGCTGGTGGATCAAATTTTACTGTATCTTCAGGAACAACAATAACTGGCATCCCAATTCGTGGTGACGGTTCAAGTGGTGTTGCCTCTGTGGTAATTGGTTCTGGTGCAATCGCTTCTGCTTCTGTAACAACTGCAGGAACAGGATACACTTTTGCGTATATTAGAACGGCTGATATTATTGCTGCCACAAATGCTGGTGGCGCTGGGTCAGGCGATAATCTAAATGTAATCATTCCACCAAAAGGTGGACATGGTGCTAACGCTGTAAAAGAATTAGGTGGATTTTACATAATGTTAAATAAATCACTCGTTGGTGTTGAAGGCACTTCTGACATTGGTGTTGCCAATGACTTTAGAAGAATAGGATTATTAAGAGATCCTACAAACTTTGGAACATCAACAGTTGCTACTGCTTCTACAAGACGACAACTTTATGCTGCTGTATTTTCTTCTGTTTCAGGAACATTTACTGCTGATGAAGAAATCAATCAGACAAGTACAGGCGCTGTTGGTAAAGTTGTAGAGTATGACGCAACAAATAAAATTTTGTATTATTATCAAACAAGATTCCCAGATGTTGGCACAGACACTAGTGGTAACCTAACTGCCTTTAGTGGTGCAAACGCTATTACAGGACAAACTTCAAGTGCGGCCGCAACACCTAACACAAGTAGTTCTGCTACTGTAAACGGTGTAGTATTTAGTTCTGGTTATTCAAATCCAGAATTAGCATACGATTCAGGAGATATAATTTATGTTGAAGAAAGAAGTCCTATAACAAGGGCATCTGACCAAACAGAAAATGTTAAATTGATTATAGAATTTTAATTAAAGGAATATAATGCCATCAAAAACTGATTTTAATGTTAGTCCTTATTATGATGACTTTGCTGAAAGTAAAAAATTTCACAGAGTCATGTATCGACCAGCTTTCGCTGTTCAAGCAAGAGAATTAACAACACAACAAGCAATATTACAGAATCAAATTGAAAAACTTGGTGACTCTCTTTACAAACATGGGTCTATGGTTATTCCTGGTGAAGCCACATATGATTTAAATTATTTCTCAATAAAATTAACTTCTTTCACAGGTACATTAGCAAATCTTACAGGTACAGTTATCACTGGTGGAACATCTGGTGTTACTGCAAATGTTTTAGAAGTAGTAGCAACTGATGGTACTGATCCTGATACTTTATTTGTTAAATATAACAATTCTGGTACAGACAATGTTTCAGCAACATTTACTGATGGAGAAACATTAACATCGGATGCCGCAACAAATGAAACTGCTGTTGTTGCAAGTTCACATACAGGTTGTGCTGCTTTTATAGACGCTGGTACATATTACATTAATGGATATTTTGTTGAAGTAGACTCACAAAATTTAATATTAGACAAATATACAAACACTCCAGATTACAGAGTGGGGTTGTCAGTTTCAGAAACTTTTGTAACTTCAACAGACGACTCAACTTTATTAGACAACGCAACTGGTACATCAAATGTAAATGCTACTGGTGCTCATAGATTTAAAATAATATTAACATTAGCTAAATTATCATTAACATCAGCAAATGATGGTGCTTTTGTAGAAACATTTAGATTAAAAAGTGGTAAACTACAAAACAAACCTATTGATGATGTTCGTACTTCAATTGAAGATACATTAGCAAGAAGAACATATGACGAGTCTGGTGATTATGTTGTAGATGATTTTGAATTAGATATTAGAGAACATTTATTAAATGGAACTAACAGAGGTATCTATGCAACAGACACTACTTCAGATGACGGCAATACTGCTGACGAGGCAAAATTAGCATTTGGTCTTTCGCAAGGTAAGGCATATGTTAAAGGATATGAAATTGGAAAAATAGGAACTACTTATATTGATGTAGACAAGGCAAGAGATTTTGAAACTGATTCTGGAATCACTACAAGATTTGATATTGGTTCTTTTGTCAATGTAGAAAATGTTTTTGGTACACCAGACATTAACTTTGTATCTGGTGAGATAGAGAATTATAAAACTTTAAGACTAGTAGATACAGCACATACTACAAGAGGTACTGTTTTTGGTACTGCTCTTGCACACGTTTTTGATATTGGTCGTGCAAAGACTAGAGCATTTGAATATAACTCTGGTAATGCTGTTAGTCCTGACTCAGGAACAACAACCCTTTTATCAAATGCGGCTACAAGAGATGTAAAATTTAAACACTTCTTATTTGACGTAGAAATGTTTGCTCATATTAATGTTTCAGGTGTAATGTCTGGTGCATTAACAACTGGAGATAAATTAACAGGCGAAACTTCAGGTGCAACTGGTATTATTGAAGGCACTACAACTGAAGGTTCTGCAACCATCACAGGTGTTTCACAAGCATCCCCAGCTGTTGTTACCTGCTCTGGTGGTCATAACTTTACTGATGGACAAGTAGTTACGATTGCAAGTGTAGTAGGTATGGCAAACACTATTAATAGTGTTCACATTGTAAAAAACCCAACCGCAACAACTTTTGAGATATTTGATACTGGTTCTAAAGCAGGTGTTGATTTAGCTTCTTCAAGTGCATATTCATCTGGTGGTACAGCAAAACATACAACAATAATTTTAAGTGATATTCAAGGAGAATTTGTTGCTGAAGAAACGATTACTGCTCCAACTAATTCTAGAACAGGAACAGTTCAGGCAGATTTCTTTGGTAAAAAAGGATTTGAACAAAAAACTTTTGAACAGACTAAAGGTATTTCAATGGCAGGAAGTCCAACATATACTTCCAATGTTTCTTTAGATAATATCTTCGGTGATAATGTTATCCTTTCAGGAAGAATATCAACGATAGATCCTTCTGTTTCTCCTGGTAGTATTATTATGGACGGAACAGACGCAAACGGTTCAAATGCTAATGATACTATAATTTTAGAGGATGCAACCGAAGGAACTAGTATTGACTTTGGTATTGGATTAGAAGATCCTGCTGACCAGGCTGATGTATTAGTTGGTTCTGGAACTAAATTTACTGAAGAATTAAGAATAGGAGACCAAATTAACTTTGTTGATGACGGCGGAAGTTCAGTTACAAGAATTATACAAAATATAGTATCAAATACAAGATTACAAACCGAAGTTGGGTTAGGAACTGCTACTGCAACATCTAAAGAATTAGTAAGACAAAGAGCAAAACTTCAAGACTCTGAAAAGAATATATCATTATTTAAATTACCTTACGATATAGTTAAA
>Ga0209634_1003148_pt1 | contig 11236 bp, 8 predicted proteins | sample LinPmetageLP40_FD_184043 | JGI IMG/M metagenome (GOLD analysis project Ga0209634, IMG submission 184043) | Marine viral communities from the Pacific Ocean - LP-40 (SPAdes) (version 2) | ecosystem: Environmental > Aquatic > Marine > Oceanic | place: Pacific Ocean | collected 2010-08-26 | reverse complement strand
TAGGAACATCTGCTAGAGCATATAACCCAATAACAACATTAACAGATGCTGCAAGTATAGCAGTAGACTTTGCATTAGGTAATAACTTCTTAGTTACTATAGGTGGCAATAGAACACTAGCAGCACCTACTAATGCAGTAGCAGGACAAACAGGACAGATATATGTTATACAAGATGGAACAGGTAGTAGAACATTAGCTTACAATTCTGCTTATCAATTTGTATCAGGAGCATCACCTACATTAAGTACAGGTGCAGCAGATGTAGATATATTATTATATAGTACAAGAAGTTCAACAACAATAGACGCAGCATTATTAAAAAACTTTGATTAGGATTTAAATGTCAACAAGTTCTAAATTAGTAAAGATGGATTTCAAGCCTGGAATCTACAGAGAATCAACACAGTATGCAGAAAAAGGTGCATGGTATGATGTTGATAAAGTACGTTTCAGAGCAGGTAAACCAGAGAATATAGGTGGTTATGAAACAAAAGTATCTGCTACATTTAATGGTGCAGCAAGAGATTTAATTACATGGTCAGATAATAATCAATTTAAGAGAGCAGCTTTTGGTACTGCTCAAATGTTATATGAACATAATGGAGACCAGATATTTGATATTACTCCTGTATCTGCAAGTACAACATTAACTAGTTCTTTTACTTGTGCTATTAGTTCTAACACAGTAACAGTATCAGCAACAGCACATGGTAGAGAAACAGGTGATTTTATTTTCTTTACAAGTTCTACTACCATTGGTGGTAATATATTATTAGGAACAACAACCTATCCTGTAAGTGTTATTAATGCAAATACATTTGCTTTATCAGTAGCTACTACATCTAGTGCTGCTCAATCATCTACAGGTGGTGGAACAATACATTACTTATTAGGTAGTGGTGTAGATAATGCTGTAACAGATTTAGGTTATGGTGCAGGTTCTTATAATGCAGGTGTAAGTATTGGAGGAGCTAGAGGATGGAATAGTCCTACATCAATAGGTGCTAGTGACTTTGCTAGTCAGATAACACAATGGAGTTTAGATAACTTTGGTGAAGATATTGTAGCAAATAGAAGAGGTAGTTCTATTTATCTTTTTGATACAGATGCATCAACAAGTCCTACTAGAGCTACTTTAGTTTCTGGTGCTACTAACTCAACACCAACAACTGTAAACTCTGTTATAGTTTCTCCTAATGATAGACATTTAGTTTGTTTAGGAGCAAATCAATTTAACACAACTGCAGACCCTAATGGAACCTTTGAACCTATGTTAGTTAAATGGTCTAATCAAGAAGACTTAACTAACTGGGTTCCTTCATTAAGTTCAACAGCAGGAGAAAATGTATTAACAGATGGTACACAAATAGTTGGTGGAGTAAGAAGTAGAAATGCTATTAATATATGGACAGATAATTCACTATGGACTATGACTTTTGTTGGACCACCTTTTACATTTCAGTTTCAACAACTAGGTAGTAATTGTGGATTAATAGCTCCACATGCTGCAGTTGATTATGATGGTGTAACAGTATGGATGGGACATGATAACTTTTATATGTTTGATGGTCAAGTTAAAAATTTAGATTGTACTGTAAGAAGATTTATATTTAATAGATTAAACCAAGACCAAAAAGATAAAATATTTTGTGGAATTAATTCTGAGTTTAAAGAAGTAATTTGGTTGTATCCTTCTACAGGTTCTGATGAGTGTGATAGTTATGTTATCTATTCACCTAATGAAGGTTACTGGACATATGGTTCTAGTATCTTTACAACCTTTGCAGATAAAACAGTATTTGGAAATACAATAACAACAGGTGTAACAGTAGCAGGTAATAACTTATATAATAATGAACCTGATGGTTTGTATACAGAAAGTGGACAACCAATGTCTTCATTTATAGAGTCAGCAGATTTTGATATGGCAGATGGAAATGATATTATGTTTTTATCTAGAGTAATACCTGACTTTACAATTAATGATGGTGCATTAACTTTTTCAATTAAAACAAAAGACTTTCCTGAAAGTCCTACTGAAACAGAAAAACCTGCACCACCACATACAGTAAGTAATTCTACAGTTAAAATAGATATGAGAGCAAGAGGAAGGCAAGGGAGAGTAAGAGTATCTTGTAATTCAGCTAACACGAGTTGGAGATGGGGGTCCATTCGTTTAGCTATACAACCAGATGGTAAAAGATAATGGCACAACAATATCCACTTATACCTAAGTTATATGGTTATCAAATGCAAGAGAATGAAGAATTAAGACAGCTATATATATTAATGGAAAAATGGGGTTCTACTTTAATTAATGAATTAAACACAAGAGATATACAAGTAGATAGTAGACCATCAACAAAAATATTTACAGTTACTACTGTTACTAATATTACAAATCCACAAGCAGGTGATATAGCTTATTCAGCATCTACTGGTAAGTTTAAAGGATATGTAAGTTTAGCTTCTGAAACATCATGGCACGATTTAAATTAATGACAGATAAAAAATACTTTGATTATGTTTATAATAGTACCTTTTTAGATAATTTAAATACAGGTAAAGCTGTGTTACCTAACTATTTTTCTTTACAACAAAAGGTAGAACCTATAGCTAACTCTAAAAAAATAGTGTATAATAGTAGTAACTTTATAGCAGACAATACAAAACCACAATCTAACTATATGAACCCAAGAGGAATAACGAATGATAAACCCTAATGCCCTTCCACAGTCTGCAACTGTTCAGGACTTTCAAAACTTTGGAGATAACTTAAACAGTACAGATTATAATGATACCCTTAATGCAATGAGATATATGCAAGGACAAAGAACAGGAGGTTTAAATAGATTACCTCAAGTAACAGTTCCTATGCAAGAAGGTGGTATGATGGAAGAAGCTATGATGCAAGAACAAGGTATGCCAATACAACCTATGAATCCAGAAGAACAAGCTATAATGATGCAACAGGTAGAGCAACAAGAACCAAGAGAACCTAATCCTGAAGTACAAGCTTTAGCACAACAAGTTGCTTCTTTTGGTAGAGGTGGAGATAAATTATTATTACATATTAGACCTGATGAAATGCAAGGTTTATCTTCTATGTTAAATGTAACTATTAATCCTACAACAGGTATGCCTGAAGTATTTTTAAATAAAATATTTAAAGCAGCTACAAGTGCTCCTAGAGCTATAGCAAAAGGTGCAAAAAGAATTGCAAAGTCAAAAGCATTTAAAACAATAGCACCTATTGCATTAGCTATAGCTGCTCCATATGCTTTAGGTGCATTATCTCCTGCTGTATTTGGTTCAGTAGCAGCAGGTGGTGGTACAGCTTTTGGTGGTTTATTAGCATCAGGAACTGTTGGTGGTGCTTTTGCTACAGCAGGTCTTGGTTCTCTTGCAGGTAATTTATTAGCAGGTAGGAAGTTTGGAGATGCTGCAAAAGCTGCATTAATAACTGGAGCTACTGCAGGTCTTACAAGAGGTATAGGTAATAAGATGGCAGGTAAAACATTTTTTAGTGGGCAAACAGTAGACCCTATAACTGGTCAACCTGTATCAAGTGCAGTTCAAGCATCTAAAGATGCAGCAATAGAATCTTCTATAAAAGGTGCTCCTACATCAGGATATGAAAATTTAAATGTTGGTGATGGTGTAACTCAAACAGGACAAAGCACTTCTTTATTAGGTGATTTTAATGTAGCTAATGCTCAACCAAACGCAGTAGATATAGCTATACAACAAGGAAATACTATGCCTACTTTAGAGCAAACTTTTAGTGCTAAACCTGGTTTTATACCAGACCCTAAAATAAATCAAGCTTTAATAGATGGAACAAAATTAGCATCATCACCTCCAGAACCAACATTCTTATCTAGATTAGGTGATGCTAAAGATGCAGTAGTAAGTGGAGTTAAAGATAGATATACCTTTGATAAAGCAGGTGGACTTAATTTACTTAAAGATGTAGCAACTGCAGATATAGGAGCATCAGCAGTAGAAATGGATAATGCACAACAACAAGCATTAGAAGACCAACAATTAGCAGATGCAGGTTATTCAGTAGCTTATCCTAGTGGCTTTGGTACACAAAGAGTTATAAGAGATTCAAGTGGTGTTGTTACTAATTTAACAGCAGCAGACATATTATCTAGAGCATTAGGTGGTGGTCGTATGCAGTTTGCACCTCAAACTACATTTGCACCAACAGCAGTAGCAGCACAAGGTGGATTAATAGAATTAGCACAAGGTGGAGAATTTAGTGGTATGGTTCCAGGTCAAGGTGGTGGTATGGATGATAATGTTTATATGCCTATTAAAGAAGGACCAGAACAAGTAGGAACATTAGCAGTAAGTCCTAGTGAGTATGTAGTTGATAGTTATACAATGGCAGCATTAGGTGATGGTAATCCTGCAGAAGGTGCAAGAGTTATGGATAAAACAATTAAACAAATTAGAAAAAAAGCATATGGTAATACACAGCAACCTAATGAGATAGATGGTTTAGCTGCATTAAAACCAATGGCACAAGGAGTATAGAATGGCAATATTATCTTCATTATTTGGTTCATCTCAACAGCAACCTGCAGTAGGTGCACAACAAATAACAACAACAGAGATACCTTCAGAATTAAAACCTTATTATACAGATATATTAGGTAAGGCACAGGCATTATATAATAAAAGAGTTGAAGAAGGTTACAAGCCATATGAAGGTCCAACAATGGCTCAGTTTACTCCAGAGCAACAAGCAACCTTTACAGGTATAGCAGGACTACAAGGACAAGTAGCTCCTAAGTTTGCAGAAGCAGAAGAACTAACAAGACAAGCTGCAGCAGGTATTACAGGTGCACAATTACAAGAAGCTATGTCTCCTTATCAACAAGCTGTAACTGATATAGAAAAAAGAGAATCACAAAAAGCTTTTGAACAAAATGTATTACCTAAACTAAGAGCAGCACAAGTAGCTCAAGGTTCATTTGGTGGTACTAGAGGTACATTATTAGAAGCACAAGCATTAGCAGACCAACAACAAGGATTAGCTGATATACAAACTAAAGGTAGTGCACAAGCATTTAGAGATGCTAGAGCAGCATTAGAAGCTGAAAGAACACGTATGGGTCAAGGTGCTACACAGTTAGCTAATATTGCACCACAAGCATTAAAGACAGGATTACAAGAATTAGGTGCTCAACAAACTGTAGGTGAACTAAAACAACAACAATCACAAACAGCATTAGATGAAGCATATAGACAATTTTTACAAGAGAAACAAGAACCATATGAAGCTATGCAAAAGTATCAAGCAGTAGTAACAGGTGCACCATTAACTACAACACAGTTTGCACCTCCTCCACCTCCTGCACCTTCATTAGGACAACAATTATTAGGTGGTGCTGTTGGTGCTGCAGGATTATATGGAGCATTTACAGGACAGAATCCATTAGCTGCTGTAGGATTAATGGGTAAAAAGACTGGTGGTGGTTTATCAGACTTACCTATTGTAAAAAATCAAATGTCAGATGATAGAACAATAGGGCAAAGATTATCTGGTAGATTTAAAGATATTTTAAATCAACAAGGAACTGCTTTTAATGAGTTTAAACCTTTTGATTTTTTAAGAAGAAGAGCTGAAGCAAAAGAAGATATAGATAATAGAGAACCAGGTTTAATGGAGGGTATAGACCCTGCAAGAGAAGGACCTCAAGTAGAAGATTTTGGTGGAGTTAGACAAGCTATTTTAAGAAATAAAGCTAGAGAAAATCCTTATACTCTTGGTGAAGATGATGTATTAGGCATGAAAGATATGATAGGTGCAAATGTAAAAAATAAAAAAGAATTAGAAAATATAAAAAGTGTTGAAGATACTTTAACAGGAAGAGCAGCTACAGGTAAATTTGTTTTTCCTTTTGCTGACCCTGTAGGACCTCCTAAAGGTGAACTTCAAAAAATAATAGAACAAAAAGAAGGTAAAGGTAAAAAAGATAATCAAGGTTCAGGAACAGGAACTCAAGAAAGTAATGTTCAAACTAAACCAATAGGAGAACTAAGTGATTATGAAAAGAATATTAGAGCTAGAGAAGATGCATACTTAAAAATGTTAGCAGGAACAGACAAAAGATTTACAGATAGAGCTGCTGCTGCAGAGAAGCAAGGAACTAAAGATAAGTATATGGCAGTAGCACAACTTGGTTTAGATATAATGGGTACTCCTTCTTCAGGTAATTTATTTACAACAGTTGCAACATCAGCTAAAAATTCAAAAGTTTTAGAAAAAGTACAAGCTGCTAATCAAAGATTACAAAAACAAAGAGATGATTTAGAAGATAAAGCTTTTGCAGCTAAGACTGGTTTGGCTAAAGAAGAGTTGGGTGTAGCATTAAATAGAGAAGATAGAAATAGTATAAAAGAAGCTAAAGATGCAGAAAAGAAATATAAATCAGATACACTTAAAATTGCTAAAGATGAATTACAAATTAAAAAAGATGAATTAGAAATTTTAAAAACACAAAGTAATTTAGAAACTTCAGATTATGCTTTTATAGATAAACAAACAAAATCATTATTAGATGGTGAATATGCAATAGGAGAAGATGGTCAAAGAAAGTATATAGGTAAAAAAGGATTAGACCCTATATTCCAAGCAGAGTTAGACCAAATTGAAATAGATGCACAACAAGCTTTAGTTGCAGCAGGTTCAGTAGCAGCCTATACTAAAACTTATTTACCTTTAATAAAAGAAAGAATAGAAAGTGTTTATCAAAGAGGTACTGATAAAGCAAAAAGTAGTTCAGGAAACAAAACAGTTAAACAAGAATTAAAAAAGAATCAATAAATGGCAGTATTATCTCCCTATAGTAGTAAATTTACTAATACATATAATGAAATTGAAGATTTATATAGTCAAGGTGACCTTCAAAGTAAAGAAGAAAGAACTGAATTTATAAAGTCTAAAGGTTTAGACCCTATTGAATATAGAAAAACTAATCTTGAATATCAAGACTTAAAAGAAAAAGAACCTAATAGATTTAGACCTTCTTTTGAAGTAGATAGACCTGGAGTTGCTGTAACTAGAGTTGCAGGAGCTACATTAGGTAAACTTGGTGAAGGTATTAAAAATATAAGTCAAGCTGTTGCACCTGAGTTTTCAAAAAAAGTAGGTGAAAAATATTTAGATGTAGCACCTGAGTCTGTAGAAAGATTTAGACAAAGAGCTTTTACTCCTACTATGGGTGGTGGTGAAGAATTTGTTTCTGATGTTGCTTCTTTTATTATTCCTGGTACTGCTGCTATAAAAGGTTTAGGTGCAGTAGGTAAATTAGCTAAATTAAAAAAACTAGATAAGGCAACTAGAGCAGGTAAAATAGGTAGAGCTGCTAAGATAGGTACAGGCTTTGCTATTGGTACTACTGCTATAGAAAAACCTGAAGATAACTTTGTTAATTTTTTAGCAGATTATAAAAATGCAGATGTTGCAGATGAGCAAGGTAAAAAAATAGGAACATTTGGTAGTATATTAGAAAGATTAAAAGTAAATCCTAATGATAGTGTAGCACAAAAATATGCTAGAGCTTTTGCTAATAACTTATTAGTTGAGGGTGGTTTTGCAGGAGCTTTTCCTGTATTAGGAGGACTGTTTAAAGCAGGTAAAAATACTGAAGTAGCTAAATTTTTAACTAAAGGTATTAAAGAAACAGGTGAGTACTTAGGTAAATCTATTCCTTTAAAAGGTGTAACAGATAAAATAAAAAGATATGGTACATCTACAATGGGAATGACTAAAGATGCATTAGATTTATTAGTTGAAAGAAGTGGGTCTACTAAAGCTGCAATAAGTAGAGCAGAAACATTATCTGTAGCATTAAAAGATACTGCTAAAAAAGAAGGATTGAAAACAAGTAAACAAAACTTAGAAGGATTAAATGCTGCACTAGCAGGAGATACAGGAGCATTAGAAGGCATTAGAAGACAATATCCTGCAACTGCTAATGTATTAGAAAAAATGAGATTTGAAATAAAAAATCTTTCTAAAGATGTTGAAAAAAATATAGCAGGTGGTAAACTAAAAACTACTATAGGTAATAATTTAGATACATATTTAAATAGAACCTATCGTATATTTGATGATAGTAATTATACTTTTAAAAAGATACCAGAAAATGTAAAAGAAGATGCTATAAGATATTTTAGAGAAACCTTAAAAATAGCTGATGAAGATATACCTCAAGTAATGAAAGCATATACAGATGGTATTAAGAAAGGTGAGTTTAATGCTTTTTTAAAAAATGTTAAACCTAGAACATCTCAAATATTAAAAAAAAGAAAAGAAATACCTACTGAAATTAAAAACTTATGGGGAGAAGTAAAGGACCCTTATGTAAACTATGTTAATAGTTTTACTAAATTAGCTAATCTTAAATCAGAATATAAGTTTAGAAAAGAGATAGCAGAATTAGCTTTAAAAGAAGGTGATAAAGTAGCTACGAGAGACCCTATAAAAGGTATAGGCAAAGGTCAAGTAGGAAAAACACCAGAAGGTGAAGATGTTGCTTTTCAACAAGTAGATAGACTAGGATTAGGTGGTGTTAGAAATAATATTAATGACCCTTTAGAAGGTTTATTTTTAAATGATGCATGGAAAAAAGGTATTGAAGAAGGTACTGAAGTATTCTTAGGTAAAGAAAGTTGGTTAAAAAACTGGATGAAAGTAAAAGCTACATCACAAGCAGCTAAAACTGTATTTTCTATACCAACACATGGTAGAAATATCCTAGGTAACTTATTTATTATGACAGCAAATGGTACTGTTAACCCTCTTAAATTTGGACAAGCTACAAAAGAATCTTGGAAAAGATGGAGAGGTAAGTTAACTCCAGAGTATAGAGAAAAGTTAGCTCGTTACCAAGAGTTAGGTATTGTTGATAGTTCTATTGATGCTAATCAATTAAGAAAATCTGCACAAGAAGGTTTTAATTTAGGACCTAATAGTTTTGCAGAAAAAACTATGTTAGGTAGAGGAACTAAAAAAGTAATAGGTAAAACTGTTCAGGCATATGAAGCAGAAGATAACTTATTTAAAATAGCAAACTTTGAAAACTTAATGAAGAATTATAGAAAAGCTTTTCCTGATATGCCATTAAAAGAATTAGAAAGATTTGCTGCACAAAGGTCAAGAGATATGATGCCTAATTATAATCTTGTACCTAAAGCAATTAAATCTTTACGTGCTATGCCAGTTGGTAACTTTGTTGCTTTTCCTGCAGAGATAGTTCGTAATAGTTTTAACTTAGCAAAGAACACATGGAAAGATTTAAGTGGTAGAACAGCTCAAGAATTAAAAGAAACTGCTAGAAAAAGAGGATTTGATTTAGGAAGAATAGATGAAAAAGCTATACGTAATATGGGATATAAAAGATTAGCAGGTATGACTACTGCAGCATTAGCAGGAGATACTGTTGTTAATGAAAGTAAAGAAATATTTGGAATAACAGATGAGCAAGAAGCAGCATTAAATAAAACATTACCTGATTGGGAAAAAGGAACAAACAAAATATTTTTAAGTCCTTTGCAAAAAAATAAAAATGGTGAGATAGAAGTTGAGTATATGAATTTAGGTCCTATTGACCCATATGCTTATATAAAAAATCCTGTTAAAAAAATAATATCTGCTGCTGTTAATAATCAAGATTATAATGAAACAGAATTAAATGATATGTACTCTGATGCTATCTTAGATATTGTTAGACCTTTTACTAATCCAACAATGGCAGTTCAATCAGCATTAGATGCTTATAAAGGTAGAGGTTCACAAGCAGATGAAGGAGTTGCACCTAAAATAGGAAGAGTTTTAGCTAATACTTTTACTCCAGGAACTTTAGATTTTGTTAATAAAAGAATAGATTTTAAAAAATCACAAAAACAAAGAGGTGTAGGAGAAGAAGTAAATCAATATGGTTTTGGTATTAATCCTGGAGAAGTAGACTTTGCAGCTTTCTTAGGAGTTAAAAGACAAAAAGCAAATCTATCAGATAGTTTTAGTTTTGTAACTGGTACACCATTAAGAGATATGACAAAATCTAAAAGTAGATTTACAAATAAAATTAGAGATTATTCTGTTGATAATCCTGATGAAATATATAATGCTTATGAAGAATCACAATCTAATAAACTAAAACATGCACAAAGACTTAGAGGTATTGTTAGAGCATATAGAGAACTAGGAATGGATGAAGCAGATATGTATAATTCATTAACAAAACAAGGTGTATTAGAAGGTAGAGAAGATGAGTTTGATAAAATAATAATGGCAGACCAAAATATATTTATGGCAGATGAAATACCAGAACAATCTGTATTAATAAGTGAGACTCAAACAAAAACACCACTACCTTACGATAGAATTTATGATTTATATTCACGATTAACAGGCAAACAAATAGACTAGGAGATTATAATGGCAGATATGAATATGATATGGAACGCAGTATTAACTATGGCAATAGGTGGCTTTCTATGGTGGATACGTTCTACATCTGCTGCTATTAGTAAAGTTAAAGATGAGCTATCAGAGACAAGAGAAAACATAGCTATAACCTATGCTTCTAAAGAAGATGTTAAAGATGATTTAAAACAATTACTACAACGATTTGATAGACTAGAAAGTAAAATAGATGATATGATAAGGAGACAAAAGTAATGCACACAAGATGGAAATACTTTTCAGAAGATGAATTAAGATGTAAAGGTACAGGTGAAGTACATATGGATGAAAAGTTTATGAGTAAGCTTGATGAGCTAAGAGATAAACTAAAACAACCTATGTCTATTAGCTCTGGTTATAGAAGTGAATCACATAACTTAGCTATAGGTGGTAGTACTAGGTCTGCACACTTAAAAGGTTGTGCTGTAGATGTTGTTTGTTCTGGACATAAAGCATTTGAGATAGTACGTATAGCATTAGAACTAGGGTTTACAGGTATAGGTGTTAAACAAAATGGTATACATGAAAAAAGATTTATACACTTAGATACTATGCCTAGAAAATCTGTTACAAGTCCAAGACCTTGGATATGGTCTTACAAATAGGAATAATATATGGACCCATTTACTGCAATAGGAGTAGCTACAACTGCATTTAAAGCTATCAAGAAAGGATTCTCTGTAGGTCGTGATGTAGAAAGCATGTCTAAAGATTTAGGTAGATGGATGGGTGCAATACAGGATGTAAA
>Ga0209634_1003146_pt1 | contig 11237 bp, 11 predicted proteins | sample LinPmetageLP40_FD_184043 | JGI IMG/M metagenome (GOLD analysis project Ga0209634, IMG submission 184043) | Marine viral communities from the Pacific Ocean - LP-40 (SPAdes) (version 2) | ecosystem: Environmental > Aquatic > Marine > Oceanic | place: Pacific Ocean | collected 2010-08-26 | reverse complement strand
ATAAACAAAATACTAAATTGTGCGAATTGAGTTAAGGAGTAAGATTCTTGATTAGTATTTTGTTTATACACATATATTGAAATAGTTCTTACAATTTCAATATCAAGATTATCATAACTAGTTAAAATAATATTTTTATTACCACTTTTAACTTCATCAAATATATTTATGCTTTCATGTCTTGAATAGGGTTGATTTAATATTCGATCTGATTCTCTATAAGGCATGTACCCAGTTAATTGTGATTGTGATGATGTTACCTCGCCTATATCAGTATCAATGTTAAAAATTATCCATCTTAAGTATGGTAAGGCAACCTGTTGTTTACCTTCTCTAGATCCTAAATATTTAGAAGATACTCTTGAAATAAAATTATTATACCCTAATTTATTTATTTGATCTAATGCTAAATGTGTTCTATATCCAGAATCCCGGTCCCCAATTCTTGCCAGATTTGTGAAATACTCATGTATAGAGTTAATTTCTAATTGATTCTTTTCTATAAATTCTTTTGCCTTTTTCCATATAAATGTATAATAATATATTAATGATTGTTTTAGTATTGTTTGACTATTTTGTGGAATTACTAAAAAATTTTTATAGAAAAATATAATTAGGTAAAAACATAATCTACCATTATTCAAAAATGTGGTGGGTAATTTTTTATCAATATTTTCTTCTAAAATATCAAATAAATTATTTTGAATCATTGACAGATACACATAATTTTCTGTATTGGTTCCTTCAGTATCTATAATAATATTCATTAATCCATCAGCAATTTTATCCATATATTTATTATTATGAATCATCGGTAAAAAGTAATCTTTTCTAAAATTGTATAACTCTTTTCGCGTTTGCTTAAATGGACCTGGATGATATTTGTTATATGGAGCATTTGTCGCGATTGGTGAGGGTTTTTTTTTGTTTCCTACTAAGTTCACATTAATATCAATTTCAATCGGTGCAAAAGAGTTTCCATTCGAATTTGATTTTAAATGAATCTGTTGATCTAAATCCTTATTAAAAAGAATTGATTCATTTTTAAGTTTTGAAAATCTAAAATCTCTTTTTATAAATTTAAGTGGATGTGGGTAATTTATATGAATTATACGATCATGATAATTATGTGTCACATCTCTAAGCCATTCATGATAAGCCTGACTAAAAACAGAATCCCAAGCATAATTGTATAAATTTTTAGGATGACCACAAGAGCTGAAAAATTTGTACAATTGATTTTTTTTTAGTTCAGTTTCGTTAACTACAGATTGATCCGAAACAATATTATTAAGTTGATATTTATCAAGATTTAAAAAGAAACGTTGATAAATTTCTTTTACCAACCAACTTGTAGATAATGTAAATGCTTTTGTAGTATTAAATGTATTAGCTAAACTACGTGAATTTAATTTGTGTTCTTTTATATAATCAACAGTAACATTTTCAGTATCTCCAACCTTTATAGTACGAGTTATTACATAATCAATAAAAAAATCTCCCAAAACTGAATTCATAATTAATGAAATTAAATTTGTATATTTTGATGTATATGGTTTTATTACATGATTAGTCGTGATATTGTACTTGTTTACGTGTTCATCAGTTAAAGTTACTTCTATTTTTTCATTATTATTTAAAAACTTAAAATATATTTCAAAAATATTATGAATTTCATAACTTTGTGATTGGTCACCTGAATTCAATATACTTATAGCTTGACTACTCAATATATAATGATTTTCACATAAATAGTCTGCTAAATCAACAAGATTACCTTTGTCAGTTGGCAAAGGTAATCTTGTTTTGGTGGTTGTTGATGATTTCACCTGATGTTGTTGTACTGTTCTAATCTTTAGTTGTTCTTGAGAAAGAGTGCTATTTTTACTAAAAAGTTGTTGTCCTGTTGGAACAGAGCTAGAACCTCCATGTTGTTTTCTTGAATAGTATTTAGGACCACGTTTACCTTGTCGTGTTCCATATTTTTTTCTAGATATAACGCGTCTATTTTGTGTTGAAACAGACATATATATATATCTATTATTTAAAATTTACAAATTAACCCTAATTAAAAATCTTAAATTATTATAATGGATAATTCTAATAGTAATAAAATTTCAAAACCATCCTGTCCAAATCTTGATATCCCCCTATTAGAAAAAGGACATCCAATCTTAAAACAGCTTGGTCAAGGAACCTATGGTGTAACATTTAGAGGATGTTACAATTCAACATGTTCTATAAAGCAAGGAATAAAATTAGCTTCATTAAAAATTACGCGATTTGCAGATAATAATAAACATCCAGCAAATATAGAGGTAAATGTCGGAAAAGAAATATCTACATACGTAAATAATAATGAAACACCACACATAAATAGAATTCATGAATCATTTAGATGTTCAATCTCTGATTTAAAACATTTAAAAAGCTTTGAAAAAAGCCCATGGATGAAAGAAACAAAGGAACTATTAAAAAAGAACGAAATATTACCATTTGTTAATATTTATTTTATGGATTTGGGAACTATTGATTTACACAAATTTATAAAATATCGTTGTGAAAAGAAAAACATAGAATTTAAAGAAATATTAGAATTATTTTTTCAAGTTATGCACACACTATCAGTTATTCAATCACACTTAAAGCATTATCGTCATAATGACCTTAAAACTAATAATTTACTTGTAGAAGTTTCCGGAAATGATTTAGATAGAGATTTTAATACATTTACTTTATGTGATCAATACACAAATGGTGGTAAAAATTTCTTTATACCATATCGTGGATATACAGTCAAAATAATTGACTATGATTTTACATATTCTCAAAAGTATCAAAATGCTAAAATCACGTCTTATAAAGATACAAATTTTAAAACTATAGGATATGGACCATTTGTTAATCCAGTATTTGATGTTCATTTTCTACTAAATAGTTTTTACAGTTCTGAAACTATTATGAAGAAAATACCTAAATTTAAAAAATTTATTGAAATGATTATCCCAGCAAATTGTATTGGACAGCAAAATGAATATGTTGAACGAAATAAATTGACGGCATATTATATTAATGGAAAGACTAATTATATACCTCCAAAAATGCTAACACCTATAGAACTTATCCATTTTACAAAATATTTCGATGATTATTTACAACAAGGTTCGCTACAGGTTAGAAAGCATTATACAACTAAATTTAAGGCTATAACAAATGAAATGAGACATCGAAATGATATGTTTAATATATTTTTAAGAAAAAAGTAAAAGACAATTATTTTCAACCACTTTTATATCTATCAAACTATCAAGTATTTTAGTTAAAATAAATAAATTTGTCCTCTTTTCAATATTTTCTACAGTTAATAAAAGTAAATCATAACTTTCTAAATCTTTAATTTTTTTATCTACATCATTTTTTGCCCTTATAACTAAATTATAATCGATAAAATCATAGGGAATATTCAGAATATTAGGATTAAAATATTTGCCGTAACATTTTACTAATTTATCTAAATTTATATTATTTTTCATATATTTATCAAGTTCTAAAAATTTATTAACTATAATTTTAGATTTTTTGTCTAATTTTTTAATATTTAAATTTATATCACTAAATCTAACCTTTCCATATCGTATTCCAAGTCTAAGTAAAAGTTTATTTGAGTATAAATTCAAATAATCTACAGTTTTATACATATATATAATTATAGCTAAAAATAGTAAACTTTAGATTGAATAAAATTGAATAAAATTGAAATATTACTGTTTAAAAATATAACTTTCAGTTTACTTCACTGTTCTCAACAAAATGTCACTTCAAGCTAATGTCGCAACTATCAATTTTGGTGGTATTAATACTTCCAAAAGTGAATTCGTTAACTATTCAAATCCAGAATTGATGGGATTTTCCATTAGAAATTTGGAAAACTTTAAACAATATTTTAATCTAGACATGTCAATTCGTTCATTCATAGATCAATATATACCAGATACCTATCCTTGGACAGAAAAACTTTGGTATATTGAAGGAGGTAAAAAGATTCCACATATTTCAAAAGCAACAACATTTAAAAATAAACTTATCTCACAAGCGGAACAGTTTTTCACTCAATGTATGAATGATGATCTTCTAGCTCAAATGAAAACAACTGATACGGATACTTTTGATCTAAACAATGTTTCTGTTGGAAAATATATGACTAACATCCTTTCAAAAGATAAGGGTATTGGAGGGTTTGAACAATATGTATCATCGCGCAAATGTAACTTGTCTTCCAACTTGGGCACTTTTACTAATGGTAGTTCATTGGATAAAGATTTGTTTATTGAAGAACTATTCGACTATTATAACACTACATTTATTAGCGATATTACTAAACTTACATCTTCAACAAAACCATTTTCAGACTTCTTTATGAAGGGACGCAATGAGGGTGTAGATGGTTCTAATAGAAACTATTATAATGTCGGTATTTGTAGAAATGATCAATTTAACACTTTCTTCGAATCGGTTGCTTGTCTCAACATGCTTCTATATGATCTGATTACAATTAGTCTATTGAGTCAGCATAGTGAGATCCCTACCAGTCTAATCGCAAATATTGATTCTCGAAGAGTTAATCAACATAAAATGACAATGGTAGCTGATTGGTTCGTTAATTCTAAACTAGATATTCTATTCATCACAGAATGTATACCAAATATTTTCGATACTAAATTCACTGATGATTCAATCCATGTAGTATACGGTTCTGAACATGTAGGTCAATGTAACGCAATTATTTATAAATCGAAGGATGGTTTTATTACTTCAACACTTGAGGTAATTGAACTTGAAAATTACACAAATTCAAAAGAATACAAGGAACCTCCACTGGTTCTCGCAACTAAGGAACTTACCCAATACTTTGTATGCTATCATGCTAATGGAAAAGGTATAACTATCGATAACCAAAGCATCGAAAATAGTTCATTTTATAAATATATTGAAGGACTTGAAGGTAAAGTAATTGTCGGATGTGATCTTAATATTGATTACTACAAGGTTAAGTCAGATATAGATACTCTTATGGATGTAGGAAATTATGGTGATTGTAAAACATTCTCATGCTTTAAACAACGAAGTCCACTTCAATCACAGTATGATAAAGTTGGAGTATTTGATAAAAAACTGGCAGATTTCATCATTACAAAAGGTTATACTCGAAATAATAAAGCAAATGTCCTCAAAATTAATAGTTCGGGTGTAGAAACGCAAATTCTTCCTAAAGATAATGTTATTAAAACCCAATATATTATACCTTCTGATGATTATCCATTTGATCATTATATTGTATCTGATGTTGTAGAATTTGATGATCCAAACTCGTGGTATAATCAGTTTATGGCGTTTTGTAAAAGTATGTTCTATTGGAAATAATCGATTAACTTTACATAATTAGTATACAATTTATAGAATCAATGAAAATTATATGTAAATTTAAATAAGTGAAAGAGATTCCTAGATTTATTATATTTTTTATTTAAAGCTTAAAAATTATAACTATAAAATGAATGAACCTTTATTAGGGTCGTTTCAAACAATAAATTTAAATAATAAAGAAGTCGACAATAGAAATTATCCGAGATTTTTATTTTTAATCGGATTATTTTATATACTTCCATCACTACAATTTGTTTTTTTCCAATCTAAAGACAATAATCTAGAATGTTATTACAATTATAAATGTTATAATACAGTTGGTTTTATTCCAGCATTTAATTCTGTAATTTCTAATATATTGTATGTGATTTTAGGTATCATATTCATTTTAATCGTACGATTTAATAGTAAATTCTATGATACATCGATAAACCAACTAAATTTGATAAAATCACCTAGTTTATACTATTCATTAGGAATATCTTTAATATTTGAAGGTATATGTTCAGCAACGTATCATATTTGTCCAACAAAGCTCAACTTTCAGTTTGATACAACATTTATGTATATTGGTGGAATATTAATGTTTATTACAATATATAGTAAAAGGCATATGGAACCAGATCCAATGAAGATCTATTGTTTTCTAGGTTTTCTAATATTTATAAATATACTTCCATTATCTGGTTTAACCACTGATTTTGAACAGTATTTCTGGGGTGGAATATTTATATTTGTCGCTTATGTGATGGTTTCTGTATCTATATATATTTATTATGATAAAGAATTTAATTTAGACTTACAAACAATTAAACATCTGTATCATAATTTTAAAAATTTCGATAAAAAGCATACGCCTAAATTAATTTTGATAACTATTTTAAACCTATTTACTTTAGGAACGTATTTATGGGCGGTAATTACTCAAGCTAATTTTACAGATTGGGTTCTTGGACTTATAATAGTAAACATGATTATATATTTTATATATTATGTAATACAAAAAATACGTTATAAAGAACCGATAAGCTTATTAATTGCCTTTTGGTTATTGATAGACATAATTGTAATTGGTTTGTCATTAGTTTTTTATTTGATGACCAGTACAAATATTTTCTTAACCCCAGAAGAGTCCAAAGAGATGAACAAACCATGTATAATTTTCAATTATTTTGATTACCATGATGTTTGGCATATATTATCGGCACTGGGATTATTCATATTTATGAATATTGTCTTTTTTTTGGATAACAAAACCAGTGATATGATTTATATTCATGAACATAAGTTTTAGCAATATTTGAAGGAACTTATAAGTTCTAAATCCAATCATTTAGCATTTATTGGATGTTGAAATAATGCTATCCTTTTTTCTGTTTTAAAATAGTTATTTATAATAAAAGAAAATTTTCTTTGATTATTAGTTTTAATTCCTTCTAAAATATCATTGCGGTATTTTTGTTTTTTACTACTCCATACATAATGTTCTATATAAAGTATCCCACTATTGGAAGCTTGACCAATACCAGACATAATGAATAAATATAAAAATTAGATCAAACTAATTAGTTTAAAATAAAAAGTAACAAAGTAAATATAGTATTAAAATTTGTATATTTATTTAATATTCTATACCTTTATAATTATTTATGCGGAAGCATTTGCGGCCTCTAACGCTAACGTTGCTGCTGACTTTGGGAAATGAACTTTCATATACTTCTGGAGGTTAAAATATGTAACTTCATCCTCTGCTGTTAGATTAAGAAGATCCTTAAGAGCTTTATCTGGAAGAATTCTTCGCTTATTGGCCTGATCCTGTAGATTATGCTCCTTAATGTAGGATGTAAGATGCTTTGTGACCTCCGTGCGAGCCATTTCCGTACCAGATGGTTTTCCAAGGAAATTACAAAGCTCATTCGAGATTAGTGCTGGCTTAGCAAATCCACTTGGAGATCTTTTCTTTCCATCTGCGGGTGTCTTTCGTCGCTTTTTACGTGAATTCTCACGCACATGACGAGTCATAGTCTTCTGAAGCTTACGAAGATCGGTTGTAAGAGAAGAATACATTGTTCGGAACTGTGCTAGACGATCATTCAATGAAGTAAAGTCTGCTTCGATCTGCTGAAGAAGTGTCATCTCACCTGTTGAGGCAGATTCTGGTGTTGACTCTGGCGCAGTCTCTACAACTGGTTCAGGGACAGTTTCAACTGGAGCTAATACTACAGCAACTGGCTCGTCTACTGTAACTGTCGACTTCTTTCCAGAAGTCTTCTTAGCTTTTGTGGTCTTTGTGGTCTTTGTGGTCTTTGAGGTCTTTGGAGGCATTTTTATGTATATAGGAAAGTAATTAACTTTAAGTAATTTTAAACAAATCAATTTTTAAAAATATTTAATTTAAACTCATGGTATCATTAACACCAAAAAAAAATGAATTAATTTATAGAATTTAAATTTTAATTTATAATTTTTAGATTATTTTATTTTATATTTTATAATGAATAATCACAGTTCACATTATTATATAAATAATACTAATGATATCGATCCATGTACTGGTACTTTAACTGATTTACAGTATTTAGAACACATGATACCACATCATCAAGTCGCAATAGAAATGTCAAATTTACTAATGGATAAATCCAACAATCCAATAATGTTACATCTTTGTCGCGATATAATTAGAAAACAAGAATATGAAATTTGGGAAATGAATATGCTATTTAAATCAATGTCTAATAATATTGTCAAGTCTCATAATATTGTCAAAAACCAACAAAAAGTTTTTACTGTTTTAGATAAATATAGATTCAATAATAGCAGAGCAAGTGAAGAAGGTTGTAATCCGCTTTTTTTTAAACCAGACGATCATATGGCTCATATGAAACATATGAAAATCGATGATAAAAGCTATATAGATCACATGATACCTCATCATCAAGTAGCTGTAGATATGAGTTATCGATTATTGCTTCATACTAAACATCCATATATGATTGATTTTTGTAATAAATTAATTATTGATCAACAGGGAGAAATAACTTTTATGAATGATTTATTAAAAAATATGGATTTATATGATAGCGAATATATGAATAATTAACTCTAATAGTTAATAAATATTTGAATGAATACATAAATAATTTTGTTTTATAATTTATGATTGATTTGTTATTTTTTCTAATAATTGCTAGCTATAGTTATCCATTAATTTATATAATTAAAAATTTTAATAAAAAAAGTGTTTCCGATATAATCTGTATAGATAAATGTCGTATAATTATCTTCAAACATTTCTTAAATATGTGTATTTTCTTACTTATTTATGAATTATTGAGATTCAATTTAGCTTCATTTATTGTAATAGCTGTATTTTGCCTAACCTTCTTACGATTGCTTTTAACGGATGTAAATACAAAAGAACACTATTTTTATGCGTATTTATTATTTGCGACACTATTCGCATTTATGCTTGTACACCTAAATAAATCTAAATACTTGCTATATATAGCATTATTATATAGTATACTATCCATCATAACAATAGTAAAAATTTACTATAATAATTCTATACTTTATAGTGAAGCCTTTTTAATGATAATGTTTGGTATATATTTTACTATTCTTCATAGTATAGACTACACCACATAGATAATAATATATATTTACCATTGAAAAGTAAACATTGCGAAAATTTAAATCATGATATACTTGTATTCTGCGTTCAGTATTTAAAATATACTCTTTGGGATAAACATTCTCAATAAATGGACCTTGATCAATATCATCAATAGATGATGTTATTTTACTTTTATCTAATATTTGATCTTGTTCATTTAATCTAGATAATTCTTCACATAATGAATCTATTTCTTTTAGACAATTATCAAATTCAAAATCATCATCTGATGATAAATCAAATTCATTATCACTATCAATCCTCATTAAGTATAATAGCTAAAATAATTTTTTATTCGAAACTTTAGTTGTACACATAATTATTATATTCAATTTATTATAATAATTATATATGTTTATTTTATATGGCTATAAAAAGTAGAAAATACAATAAAAGTAATCGTATGAGACGTTATAAAACTATGAAAGGTGGATCTGGAGCAGGTAGTACTGGAGCAGGTAGTACTGGAGCAGGTAGTACTGGAGCAGGTAGTACTGGAGCAGGTAGTGCTGGAGCCAGTGGTAGCAGTAGATACTCTCGCATTCGTAACGCATTCAATAGAGCTAAAATGAAAGCCTCACGAATATTCTCAAGAGGTCCTAATATACATAAATATGCGGAGGATGCTCAACAAGCGCGAACTGGTATGACCCGTATAGTAAACCAAAAAAAAAATTCATTAGCAGCTATTGCTGCTAAAGTTATAGAATTTAAACGTAAAAAAACACACACTCAACCCGAAATTGACAAATACGTACAAGTTATGTATGTTAAACCCAATACGATGTTGTTTATTAATACTAGATTACTTCCAAATTATCGAACTTTGTATCTATTATCAGATTTAGAAGCATTCGCTATTATAGCAAGTAATGGTTCTGATAGACAACTTTATCCAGTTGAGATTGTTACTCCAGAAATGGAAAAAATCAAACAAATATATGATTCAAAAGATAATTCTACGAAAGAAGAACGTGAACTATTTATATCTGAAAATTATGAATTATTTAATAATTTAGTAGGTGGTGAAAATTATCGTCTTTTACAAACTAACAAAAAAATTATAAGTGATGAAAAAAGACAAAGTTGTATTAATATATGTGTAAATCATATTAAGGGAATTAAAAGTAGCCTTAGCTCACTAGATAAACATTTTAAACAATTCGTTCAAAAGTCAGAAGAAGGAAGTGGTATTATGACTCAATTTCAACACCACTTAGAGGAACAATTAAGAGTAAAAAACATAACAATAGAACTTAGTTCTTTGCCTCCGATCGATCCATTTGAACCAGGATTTATGGCTCGGTTAGCTGCTCTAAGAGAAAGCATTGCTGGCAGAAAATTAAAATTAAAAAAAGGGTCTCGTTCAAAAGCTAGAAAAGGAAGATCTCATAAAAAGAAACGAGCTAGGGCATATTAAATCTCAAATAATCATTATTATCTAATTCTATCTTTGAAAATACTTCTTTCAAAAAGAGATTATAATTATTAGTTTTATCTACTTCCTCTGTTATTATTCTTTTCCATCTCAATGGTATTTTATCAAATGATCCTGATCCATAAATTATATCGAATTTCCAATAAATTTATTGAGCATTTCACACAGTAAACATTTTTTACTAAATTAATTTAATTCAATTTTATACATATTACATACCAAAAACTACTTAGCAGTAATATCCAGTGTATTCCTATTAACTTATCAATATATTTATCAGCAATCGGTAAATTGAAAAATCTTAGAATCGGATAATATATAAAAGATAGATATTTCTTTGTGAAAGCATTTGATGTATCATCTACAGTACCTTGATTTTTACTTATCATAGTTAATAAACACTCATCATTAAGAACCATCCAATGTGCCGGTACTAATATAAAAAGCAAAAATAAGATCTTAAATGCTAAAACATATTTTTGTAGATAATCAGTTTTTATAAATAGCAATACAAATGGTATAAACATCAATGCGACATGAATAATATCTAATGTTAAACCTATTATCATTTCTATTATAATTACACAAATTAAATAATATACAACAAATTTAAATTTCATAAAAGTGTGTATTTTGAAAGTTTTTGAAATTTATAAAATCTAAATTTATAACTTTAATTTAAGCCTCTCCCCCCCC
>Ga0209634_1003145_pt1 | contig 11243 bp, 19 predicted proteins | sample LinPmetageLP40_FD_184043 | JGI IMG/M metagenome (GOLD analysis project Ga0209634, IMG submission 184043) | Marine viral communities from the Pacific Ocean - LP-40 (SPAdes) (version 2) | ecosystem: Environmental > Aquatic > Marine > Oceanic | place: Pacific Ocean | collected 2010-08-26 | reverse complement strand
AAACAACTACAACAACAACTGACGATTAACATTAGTTGTATAACAAAGGGGCATCCCTAATGATGGGGTTGCCCTACAAATTGAACACTAAAGTAAAAGTAAGGAATTTGATAAAATGAATTGTTATGGAACAGTAAAAATATATAAAGTTGAAAAGTCATACAGAATAAAAGAGAAGGGCACTAAGCGTTATACATTGAAAAGACATAGTGATGAAAGAAAATGGAAGTACAAGCTAGTTGGTACAGATAAATATATTAATGACATAGAAGACTTAGTTGTAATGCAGAGAGAGTGGCTAAGGAAATTTATGTATGCTGATGGCTTAAAGTTTGAGTATGTCTTAGAGGAGATACATTGATATGGATGATACAGTAAAAGCATGGGAATACCCAGAAGATGATTGGATAAGCATGGGTGATACCTTCGACATGAATATGTGGACTGATGACATAGACGGTAAAATGCGGATCTCTATATATGCAGTGCGTAATGGACAGACTGATGCAGTATTTCCATTGTCTAGTTATCAAGTAATTAAGACTAAAGACCTGACAGACAGTCAAATAGATGCAAACGATGAAATAGATGCATTAGTTATACGACTAAGGCGCGTAGCAGAGTTAATTTGCATCGACGCAGGTATGAAATCTAGGCCTAACGTTTTAGGTCGAGCTAACGAGATGAAAGCGTTAATTAAATCGTTAGAAGAAAGGCTCGATAAATGAGAAGAATATTAGTAAGTAGCACACACCCCGTAAAGTCATTGCATGGCAACACGCAAGCTGAGTGGAAACTAATGTCACAGGAGGAGCAGTTACAGGCGTGGTTAAAGTCCTGCCCCTTTGACTACCTTGAAGTAGGTAAAATTAAAGGCATAAGAACTATTAACTTTGAGATCAAAGAGGATGCTGTTACAAATGAAGATGTTTGAAAACTTACTATATAACTTAATACTTATAGCTGTAGCTATTGTATTTGTATTGATGGGATTTGGCTTTGCATGATAAACAACAATGATGAAGATGATGACCCTATAGATGATTGGTCTGACGCTGACTTAACACAATTTAATAAAAAGGATAAAGATGATGTGGTTACCCAAAAAGATGTCAACAAAAGTATACCAATACGCAGTACAACAACACCTGTTAAAAAGAAGAAAGGCAAGAAATAAGTGTCGCTTGATAGATATGTTTATGGGCGACGGTTATTGTGCAATAGCTTGGACATTCTGGATTACGAATAAACACGATGAAAAATAAAGCTTTAACTATTAGTGACACTAGTAGTGTACGTCAAGCTTGTGAGTTTTACTTCAGAACACCTAAGTTCTTAACACTTACGGGCAACACTCAGAAAGACTATGAAGTTGTATTAATACACACCTGTAATACACCTATACAAAATGGAAAACTATTTGGTAACGTTAAACTTAAAGATGTACGCTTTAAGCACGTTACACATTTATATGATACTTGGTTAGTTAAAAGAGGCATACGTAGATCTAACTATCACGCTACTTGTTTAAGTATACTGTTTAATACAGCTATCCGACACGAAGCTATGATAAGCAATCCTGTATCTCTTATACAACGTACTCCTAATAAACCTAGAAAGGTTAAGTGGACTGAAGAACAAGTTAAGTTATTCTTAGATACAGCTTACAGTGACTTTAGATGGCGTTCAATTGGTTTGATAGCACATATGGCTTACGACTGGGCACAACGTATGGGCGATATGCGATTGCTACAGTGGTCTAACATAGACTTTGACTTACAGAGGTTAGACTTAGAGCAAAGCAAGCGACGTGCAGATGTACACATCCCTATCGATGATGCATTAATTAAGATGCTTATACAACAAAGAGAAGACTTTGGGTTTCAGGATTATGTAGCACCAAGAGTAACACCTAGAAATGGTAATTATAATCCATACAGTATTCAAGAGGTGTCTATCTTAGTGAATGAAGTTAAAGAAGAAGCAGGGCTGCCTAATGAATTATGGGGCATGGATTTAAGACGCACAGGCATTACTGAGATGGTTGAGGCAGGTGTAGACATTACAGGAATTATGCAAGTCTCAGGACACAATAGCCCACAAAGTGTTATGCCTTATTTAGTTAATACTTTTAGTGGGGCATCAACAGCATTAAACAAAAGAAAGGCTAATAAGAAATGAAACATATTAAAGTATGGACAGACGAAGAAAAGTTATACATAAATGAAAACTTTAGGTATGAACCTGATACAGGTTTAATTTATTATAAGAAACACACGCATAAACAAGGTCGTAAAAGAAAAATGGATAAACCCGTTGGAAGTTATGAAAGTAAAGGGTATTTACAAATACCTTTTGTTATTTATAAATATCAATTGAGAGTCAGAGCGCATAGAATGGCTTGGTATTTATACTACGGAGAAGTACCAACAGATTTAATAGATCACATAGACCACAATAAAAGTAATAATAAGATAGATAACCTAAGAGTGTTTACTAACTCTAAAAATACTAGGCACAGTAGTATAAAAAAGGCTAAATTGAAAAAAAGACTAGAAGGAAATTGCATTGGGGTATTTAAACGTAGGTCTAATAATTGTATAAAAAAACCGTATCAAGCCTTAATTAAAGTAAATTATAAAATGTTAAGTTTAGGTTATTACACCACAATGGTTGAAGCCGCTAAAGTTAGAGATGCATATGTAATAGAGAGGTTTGGTTCAGGTTGTGGCCCTACAAATAAAGACATAGGTATATATTAATAATGAACATACAGTCTTACTTAGATACCTTAACAATAGCTGAGGGGCAACGCTTACGAATGAGTTGCCCTGTATGTAAGTCTTACAATACCTTTACAGTATTTAAAACAGATGGCGTGTTAGTCTATAATTGTTTTAAACTTAGTTGTACAAATAGTAGAGGTATGTACGGTGTAGGTCTTACAGCCGACGAGATAAAACTTAAGATGCAAAGCTACGTAAAAGATAGACCTACATCTCTAGATCGTATGGTAGTTCCAGAATACTTAGTTAAACCAACAGTTGAGCATTACCTAATGCATAATTATGTAAAGATTTGGGACTTGTACGATGAAGACTTAATGTATGACGTTAAGGATAGACGTGCTGTATTTATGATTAGAGACAATAATAGATTGATTGATGCTGTGGGTAGGTCACTTGATGGGGGCGCAACTCCTAAATGGTTTAGGTACACAGGTGAAGCCTCTGTTTTTACTAGGGTATTAGGTAACACCAACGGCATTGCAGTGGTTGTTGAAGACGTTATTAGTGCTATAACTATTGCAAAACTATTCCCTAGAACAACAGGCCTAGCTATCTTAGGTACATCATTAGGTGAGGCTCAGATGCAACACATTCAGAACTATTCTAAAATAATCGTAGCGTTAGACCCTGATGCCGCACACAAGACTTTGAAGTACAAACGAGATATAGAGGCGTGGACAGGGTTAGACACAATTGCTTTTAGGCTTGAAGATGATATAAAATATAAAGTAGAAGAAGACATAGACAGATTGGAGAAGTTATTAGTATGAGTATATGTGGTGAGATAGAAAATGTTAAAGGAGAGATAGAAACATTAGAAGATTTACTAGAGAGTGAACCTAAAGATGGATGGAATGCCTGTAGTAATATATCTATGATGTTGAAAGATTCTATAAGATCAGCTAACAAAAGATTAAAAGAATTGGAAGCTGCCCAATGATGGAATTAGCTCTCATCAGAACGTTGATGAACAAAGAGTTTTATGAGAGACACAAAGGTATAAGATGTCCAGATAAGATATTCACTAAAGATGTAAGAAAAATTAAACAGGCCTTAGATTACGCTATGGTTAATTATGAAAATAGTTTGAGTCCATCTGACCTTGAAGCTATATTTTTCTCTACCAATCAGTCATTAACTACAGCCAACAAAGATATGTATAAATCTTTATTCAAACGACTAACTAATGAACAACCTATGAATGACAACATAAGTGAAGACGTATTGTCTAAGTTGTTTCAACAGGTAGTAGGTGCAGAGGTAGCTAACCTTGGTTTTGACTACGTTAATGGTACAGCTAATACGCTAGAGCCTATGCGTAAGATACTGGATGCATATCAAGATGACTTTACACCTAATCTAAAAGTTACATGGGAAGACATATCTATCGATACATTACTTGATGCGGCAGAGATACAATCACAATGGACGTTCAACATACCTAGTCTAAAGCGTAAGGTTGAAGGTATATCAGGTGGACACTTCATTATTGTAGGTGCTAGACCTAACACAGGTAAGACATCCTTCCACGCTAGTCTTGTTGCCGCACCTGGTGGCTTTGCCCATCAAGGAGCTAAGTGTATAGTCTTATGTAATGAAGAACGATACGATAGGGTAGCTGGCAGGTACTTATGTGCTGCATCCAGTATGTCCTTAAAAGAAGTCAAAGAAAACAGAGCATTAGCGGCATCACGCTACAGTCCTGTACATGATAACGTTAAAGTAAAAGATAGCATGAATAAAGATTTGTCTTGGGTAGAGGCCGTCATTAAACACAACCAACCTGACATAGTTATACTAGATATGGGTGATAAGTTTGCACCTAAGACATCAGATAAGTCTGACATATATCTTAAAGATGCAGCAATATACGCTAGGAATATAGCTAAACAATATAATTGTGCCGTCATATGGATGTCTCAGTTGAGTGCATCAGCAGAAGGTATAGTGCGTGTAGATCAATCTATGTTGGAAGGTAGTAAGACGGGTAAGGCAGCAGAGGCTGACCTGATGATCCTTATATCTAAAAACTCTCTTGTTGTTAATGAAGGTGCTAGTGAACAAGAAGAAGACACACAAAGACACTTAGTAGTAGCTAAGAATAAACTAACAGGTGGATGGCATGGTACTATTCACTGTAACTTGGATGGCAATCGAAGCCAGTACTTGGTGTAGCTTAATGAGATTAGTATTAGACGTAGAGAACACAGTAACTAAACGTGGTGGTAAGAAACACTTAGATCCCTTTGAGCCGACCAACTCTCTAGTACAGGTAGGGTTCAAGAACGTAGATATACCTACAGAACGCTTTATGCTTACCTTCGACCACACTGAATACAAAGATCAAACAGGAGCTAACTACAAGTTAGTACAGCAAGCGTTAGACGAGACTACCTTACTCATTATGCACAACGCCCAGTACGACTTGATGTGGCTGTGGGCTAGTGGATTTACATATGACGGAGCTGTATGGGATACAATGTTAGCGGCATACATTCTTATACGAGGCCAGAAGATGCCTCTTTCATTAGAGCAGTGTGCTATCAGGGAGCACTTACCTTTTCAGAAAGACGATACACTAAAGGAGTACTTCAAGAAAGGCTACAACACAGATGAGATACCTCTTAACGAGTTAACCTTTTACTTAGGGTGTGACTTAGATACGACCTGTGCTTTGTATGAACACCAACTCAAGAGTTACGCTTTAGATGAATCAAAAGGTTTGACTACTGTAAGAGATCTCACGTTTAAGGTTTGTCAGACTCTTACTCGTATGTATATGTCAGGGTTTAAAGTAGATAGAGAAGCTCTTGTACAAGTACGTAAGGAGTTCGAAGAAGAAAAGGCTAACATAGAAGAGCGGCTACACCATAAAGTGAAAGAGTTGATGGGTGACACACCTATAAACTTAAACTCTCCAGAGCAAATGTCTCAAGTTATATTTAGCCGTAAGATAAACAACAAGAAAGAATGGGCTGACTTATTTGAGTATACTAGAACTCCTGCTGAATATAAAGAAGCAGTAGAAGCTAACAGTAAATTAATAAGAAGGACAAAAGCGTTTACGTGTCCTGTATGTAAGGGTGAAGGCAAAACCTATAAAGTAAGGAAAGATGGAACAAAGTATGCCAAACCTAATAAATGTAAGGATTGTACAGCTAGGGGATACCAACTTAAACAGTTAAATCATTTAGCTGGGTTGGGCTTTACTGCTCCAGGAAAGTCTTGGGTTAGTGCTAATGGTTTTAGTACATCAAAAGGTAATTTAGAGACATTAATATCTACCGCTAAGAATAAAGGTATGACGGAAGCCATAGATTTCTTGACAGATCTTAAACGTTTATCTGCTGTGTCGTCTTATCTATCTTCTTTTGTTGAAGGCATAGATGTATTTACTAAACAAGATAATTTCTTACACGTAAATCTCACACAACATATTACCTCTACAGGTAGGTTCTCAGGGCGTAATCCTAATATGCAGAATATGCCTAGAGGTAATACATTTCCCGTTAAGAAGGTGTTTATATCTCGATGGGATGGAGGTCAAATATTAGAGGCAGACTTTGCTCAATTAGAGTTCCGCGTAGCTGCATTCCTCTCACAGGACCCTGTAGCTATCACTGAGATCAACCAAGGGTTTGATGTACACTCCTACACCGCTAAGGTTATCACAGACTCAGGACAGCCTACAAGCCGTGTGGAGGCAAAGCAGCATACGTTTGCACCTCTCTTCGGGGCCACAGGGTACGGTAGAAGTAAGGCTGAAGAAGCGTACTACATACAATTTATAGAGAAGTATGAAGGTATAGCTGCATGGCATCAAGAGTTAGCTGAAGAAGCATTACGCTTTGAGAAGATTACGACACCTAGCGGTAGGCAGTATGCTTTTCCTGGTGTAGAGCGTAGAAAGAATGGTGGGGTGTCTAGCTTCACTATGATTAAGAATTACCCAGTACAAGGTTTCAGCACAGGGGATATTGTGCCACTTGTATTGGTAGAGCTAGAAGAAAGACTAAGTAAATTACAGTCTTGTCTAGTTAACACGGTGCATGACTCAACAGTAGTTGATGTACACCCAGAAGAAGTACCATATGTTACATCTATAATAGACACACTTAACCGTGATCTTAATGATATTATAGAGGAAGCGTATGGTGTAACTATGAATGTACCATTACTTTTAGAGGCTAAAATTGGCCCGAATTGGCTTGACACAAAAGACGTTTAATGGTATAACTTAATTTCATTTTTTGACAGTAAAAGGATATACAAATGTCAGACATAGCACTCGTACCTAATGAAGGTACATCAATAGCAGAAATGATGGGCATACCACAATTAGGTGGTTCATCTGCCTCATCATCACAATCTTCTTTAGCTAACCTCAGCGTATTAAATGACGCTATTATGGGCGTTGTAGAAGTTAACGGAAAGAAAGTTAAGACAGAGATAGTACCAGGTACTTCATTTAAACTTAGACTTAGTGAAGATAATATTGTGTATAGTGACGCGGTAACAATACGTACATTTGCTGTGCGTCAGCGTTGGTGTAAGTGGTTAGACGAAGAAAAGAATTACATAAAAAGCGTCATGGCTACTGACCTAAAAACAGACCTTAAAGATAGTAAGGGTGGCTTTAATTGTGGTAGACCTGCAGGGTACGTAGCAGACTTTCATTCGTTGCCAGCTAATATTCAACAAGCAATGCGTACATCGAGAAGAACGCAGGTTTTACTAGGTACGTTAAAACTAAATAACCCAGTAGATAGTGAAGGTAATGTAAGCCCTGATCATACAGATGAATGGTATCCATTTGTCTATGAGATTAGATCTGGTGAGTCTATTAAGTCTATCAATGACGTTAATAGCAGTCTCTCTCGTAAGAATTTATTACCTATACAGAGTACTGTTACACTTACAGGTGTAGAACGTATTGGGTCTAGTGGTAAACCTTATGCAGTATTTGAAGCTATGGAAGACAAGCCATGCGAAATACAAGAAGGTGACAATGAGACACTCAAGAACTTTATGGATTGGATTAATAAACAGAATGAATGGGTTCTTAGTGAGTGGAATAGCGTCAATCTTTCCTCTGGTGATTTTACTATGGATGATTCAGATCTTATTAATTCTATGGTAAATGTGGAGGAGTCCGTATAATGCATCCAGTTGAGCTAAAAGTATCGTTATTTTTACAGAATGCATTAGCTGGAAGCACTACAATTTCAGAAGAGGTGGCTGATAAGGTCGCCTCTGATGTAAAGTCTGCAATGTTTAAACAGTTTTCAGGTGGTCCACGAGATAAGTTTAGATTGCGGATGTCAAATATAGGTAAACCTAAATGTCAGCTGTGGTTTCAAAAGAATGATCCTGATGCTAAGGCACCTTACCCTCCTAGCTTTTTAATTAACATGATTACAGGTGACATTATAGAAGCTGTATTTAAAGGCTTACTTAGGTCTGCTGACGTTGAGTTTAACGATAACGACAATGTTGAATTAGATTTAGGCGATCTTGGGATTATTAAAGGTGAATATGATATGATACTTAACGGTAGTGTAGATGACGTTAAGTCTGCTTCAGATGTATCATACAATGGGAGGTTTGAATCTTTTGATAAGTTAGAAAAGAGTGACGACTTTGGTTACATACCTCAACTTGTAGGGTATGCTATTGCAGCAGGAAAAGATGTAGGGGGTTTTTGGGTTGTCAATAAAAAGGATGGCGCGTTTAAGTATGTATCTGTTTCATCTGCAAACAAAGAAGTAATACTACAAGACATAAAAGAGAAGGTAGCATACATAAATAACGACGAACCTTTTGAAAGGTGCTTTACTTCTGTACCTGAATATTATAGAAAAAAGGCATCAGGCAATCTTAAATTAGGCAAATCATGTGGCTGGTGTAATTTTAAAACAAAGTGTTGGCCTCAACTAAAAAGAATACCTTCAAGGGTATCACAAGCTAAAGATAAACCTTTAGTAGATTATATTTTAATTAATGATGGAAAGTAATAAAATGGCAGAGCAAGAAAATACAGTAACAGTAGATGACGTTATATATTCAATAGACGATATGACAGATGAACAAAAAGGTTTAATTAATTTAATACAAATAAATCGTGTCACATCAGACACACTTAACTCACAGGCAATCCAGATAAACCACCAGTTAGCTTGTGTGTTAAATATCGGAGAAGCTAAAAGGCAGGAGCTTAAAGCGTCTTTACTTGCGTCTGCAGATGACACCGAAGAAGCACCAGAAGATGAGGTAGAAGAAGACGCTACTGATGAAGCCTAGGTTCAATCCTAAGTGGAACACCTATAGAAGCGGTTTAGAAGACAGACTTGTAGACAGCTTATCAAAAATCCAACAAGAAGTCAGATATGAAAAGTTAAAGGTTGAATGGGAAGACCTACGTTATAGGACTTACACACCTGATTTCTTGTTGGACAATGGTATTTTGATTGAAGCTAAAGGTTTGTTTGACTCTGAAGATAGACACAAACATAAGTGTGTTAGAAGACAACACCCTGAATTAGATATACGTTTTGTTTTTAGTAATGCCCGTACAAAATTGTATAAAGGGTCTAAGACTACTTACGCAGATTGGTGTGATAAAAATAAGTTTTTATGGTCTCATAAAGATATACCTGCATCATGGTTAAACGAAAAAGGTATTTGTACTAAGACACGTTTTATAAAGTTAAAACACAAAAGGAAAAAAGCAATATGAAAAGTAAAGAAGAAAGTGACCACACTTATTTGTTAGCTTTTATTGCATCTAAGCATAATACACACGATGAATGGGATGAAAGATTTGAAATGAATGCAGTGGTTAGTCCTAGTAATAGAGATCCTAAAGAAACAAAGAATTATTTTATGACTATGATTCACTTATTAATGCACTGTACTCATTTGTTGAATAATGATGAAGAGTTTTTAAACTTTGTAAGAGAAGACTTAGAGATAAAAGAAAAACTAGAAAGAGGCAACAACGTGATAAGTATATTTTCTCCTAGTAAGGGTTCTGCATAATGGCTAAATGGAGTACTACAGAATGGGATGGGGTTAAGTACGACGAAGAAGGCGATTATGTTAACAGTAAGCATGACCCAGTACAAAAACCTGCACACTATAATCAAAACGGTACGATGGAATGCATAGAAGCCATTGAAGCTTTAATAACTACAATGGATCAAAAGTATGCGTATCATGCAGGTGCTATACTTAAATACTTGTGGCGGTTCGAATATAAGAATGGCTTAGAGGATTTAGAAAAAGCCGAATGGTATCTTCAAAGATTAATAAAAAAATATAAAGAGGTTCATAAATGAAGACGTTTAGTGTCACTCTAGTTGTAGAGGTAGACGAACCTAATAACCTTTTAAGTGCAGCAGAAGACCTTCATACAGAAGATATATATGATATGATTCATAATATGATACACGATATAGACGACGTAAAAGCAACTAATGTTTTAGTGAGGCAAAGATAATGAACTGTTGGCATTGTAGAACGCAGCTAATATGGGGTGGTGATCACGACATAGGGCATGAAGATGAAACGTGGTCTATGGTTACTAACCTAAGCTGTCCTAAATGTAATTGCCACGTAGATGTATACTATCCGAAAGAAGGTAATGATGAGTGAGTTTGAAATAAGAATAACTCCTGAAGAAGGAATGCTTAAAGAGTTTATCCATACGTTTAAAGGATCTTTAGATCTACGTCTGTGGATGAGTTTAATACAAGAAGAGTTAGTTGAACTACGTGCAGAAGACTACGGAACACCAGCACACTTAAAAGAGTTGTGTGACGTTATGTATGTATACAATGGCATGATGTTAACTACACCTAAGTTTGCAGGTGATCTTATATCTGAAGAAGAGTTAGCTAAGATAAACGAAGTGATAGATAAAACTAGGGAAAGTATCACTAGGTACTTTAATTTGTACACTGCTGAAGTAGTAGGTGAAGCTTTTACTAGAGTACACAAAAGTAATATGAGTAAGTTAGGGCGTGATGGTAAGCCTATATTTAGAGAAGATGGTAAGGTTCTAAAAGGGCCAGACTACAAAGAACCAGACCTATCCGATTTAATTATAGCAAAAAAGGACTAGACATGAATAACTATTTACCTACAGATTACCAAGCCTTTATTCATACATCACGCTATGCTCGTTGGCTAGAAGTTGAGAACAGAAGAGAAACTTGGGGTGAGACTGTGGACCGCTATATGACTAACATCATTAAGCCGTACATAGAAGACGACAGTGTATACAACACAATACAAGAATCTATACTAGATCTTAGTGTTATGCCTAGTATGAGATCCATGATGACTGCTGGTCCAGCTGCAGCTAGAGATAATACTTGTATGTATAACTGTAGTTATTTACCCGTAGATACTGTACAGGCCTTTGATGAGGCTATGTACATCCTCCTCTGTGGT
>Ga0209634_1003144_pt1 | contig 11244 bp, 16 predicted proteins | sample LinPmetageLP40_FD_184043 | JGI IMG/M metagenome (GOLD analysis project Ga0209634, IMG submission 184043) | Marine viral communities from the Pacific Ocean - LP-40 (SPAdes) (version 2) | ecosystem: Environmental > Aquatic > Marine > Oceanic | place: Pacific Ocean | collected 2010-08-26 | reverse complement strand
ACAAAGGCAGTAAACATGGTTATGAAAGATGTTATGAACAATTCTTTGAACCACTAAAAGATAAGAAAATTAATATCTTAGAAGTAGGAATATACAAAGGTCATAGCTTAGAAGTATTTAAAGATTATTTTTCAGATGCACAGATTTATGGAATAGATATTTTTACTCGTATAACTCCAAATCAAATTTCTACATTTTTAAATAAGAATGTTCATTGGGCAATGTGTGATAGTACTGATCCAACTTGTGTCTCTGAAATTACTAAAACATTTGGAAAAGATACTAAGTTCGATATTATTATAGATGATGGGCTACACGAACCAGAAGCAAATGCTAAAACTTTAAAAAACTTATGGCCGCTATTAAAACCAGATGGAATTTATTTTGTTGAAGATGTATGGCCGCTAGATATAATGAAAACTGCAGACATAAAATCTAATCCATGGCTTAGAAGGCAAAGAGACATATATAATGATTCAACATATAATATGTTTTTGAAAGAATTAGAAAACAAGCATGTAGAAAGATTTGATTTAAGAGTGCCATCAACGAGTGTTGGACATGAGTTTGAGAATGGCGATAGTTATATATTTAAGGTGACTAACGTTGCAAGATAGGTTATCACAGACTATTTCATGGAATGCTACACATAAGCATGATTTTACCATAGGTACGCATTGGGATATGATTAATGATCCAATGCGTAATAAATTTTATAACGAACTATTACAAGAATGTAAAGATAAAGTTGTGATAGATGTAGGATTTGGCACTGGTATATTATCAATGCTGGCTCTGAAACATGGCGCCACACTCGTGTACGCATATGAAATGTGTCATAGTACATATCTCCTTGGTAAACACATAATACAAAAGCTAGGCTTAGAAGACAAGATCATTTTAACAAATGCTAAATTTGATGCTGATAGTGGATACTGGATTGGATCTAAAATGGGTCCGACCGATGCAATCATAATACATGAAATTGTTGGATGCAACTTATGGGATGAGAATCTGATATGCCTTAACAATATAGCTGATACACGACAGGTTGTTCCAAATATATTTAATGCAACGATATATGCTATGGAAAAACCAGATGATATAAATTTCAAAAACTTTCATCCACCAAAACAAATATTTAATCCAGGTGTAGATTTTGGAAATAATGACTATATTAATTTAATGCAAAATATAGTAGATGACTATTATATTTCAAGAACACAAAAGTTTAGTCAGTTTTTTGAGTACCCATATGTACAAATAGAAAATGGATATGGTGGCCACGGAGATTATGTAGAAGTAGGATCATATACATTTGATATTAATAAAGATAATATACCAAAAGACATAGTAGTAGATTTAGATATATATGGTAAAGATATAGTTATTTGGGCAGAATATGCTATGAACAATTTTAGAATGACAATACCAAGTTGGAAAAATGCTAAAGCCGTTTTATGCACAGACTTACCAAAAGATAGTAGTTTTATACAGAATACAGGAACAGGCACATGGTGGATAGAATGTCCTTAACAGCAAGAGCTATTGTAATAGAAGGTCATCAAGCTTCAGAATCGGGTTATGATTTTTTATGCAGTTCAAGTAACATGGTTAATAACGCGTTTACTGTAGAAAAATACAAAGCTATAACTCCTGAAAAAGTTGAAGCTGAAATGGTTAAACTAAAAATAAGATGGAATTATCCATGGCAAGGAGTGCAACAAGATCTAGCAACAGGTTTAAAGAAGTCAGCATATCCTACTACTAATCCATTAGCTAGAATTGCTTGTGCAATAAGTCATTATAAAATATGGAAAGTGTGTGCAGCACTGAATGAACCTATTCTCATAATGGAACATGATGCATTTTTTACACAAACATTAAAACCTTATTATAATATATTAGATGACAAAAGATTTGATATCATAGGATTAAATACTCCGTTAGGTAATACAAGAAGAGCACAAACATTTTTAGAAAAACGTAATGCAGCCCAAGATTTATCGTTGCAACGATATCCTGTTGATATTGACATAGTACCAGTTCCTACTATAGATAACTTTGACGTGCCACAAGGTCTTGCAGGAAATAGTGCATATATAATAAAACCAAATGGTGCTAGGAATTTAATTGTTGCAGTACAAAGATACGGACTCTGGCCCAATGATGCAATCATGTGTAAGCAGTTAATACCTAGAATGGGTGTAACTCATGGTGATTTTACTGATACACAAAAAATAGCGAGTACAACAACATGAAGCATCACGTTATAACAGTAAGAAGTATTGCCCAGTCAGTAGGTGCGGCTGGTCGATGTATTAATAGTGGTCAAAAGTTTGGACTTGATATAAAGATGTTTGATGCAATAACGCCGAGTGATAATCCGGTTGATATGGCAATAGATCTTGGAATCAATGTACAAGGCTTTAGAGAAATATATTCGCGATACGATAACTGTGTCGCTGCATTTATGTCACACTTTACATTATGGAGTATGTGCCTAGAACAAAAAGAAGAGTTTACAATATTTGAACACGATGCAATCATTGTAAATGACATACCAGAATATCTTCCATATAAAGAAGTCTGTTCACTTGGCAAACCATCTTACGGTAAGTGGAATGATCCTAAAACATTTGGGGTTAATCCTCTTACAAGTAAACGATACTTCCCGGGTGCACACGCCTACAGGCTCAGGCCCACGGGAGCAGAGAAGCTCATAGAGCAAGCAAAGATATATGCAAAACCAACAGATGTATATCTGCATCTTGATACCTTTCCATTGTTACAAGAATATTATCCATGGCCAGTCGAAGCAAGAGATACATTTACAACCATACAGAAAACTGAAGGATGCTTAGCAAAGCACAATTATAATGAAGAATACAAAATCATATGATAAAGCATTCCTAACAGGATGTGATAAGACTACTGAATGGATGTTGTTATGGTTTCTCAAAAACTTCCATAAACATAACAAGAAGATACCTATCATCATCGGTGATTTTGGTTTGAGTTATGACATGAAGTATAAAATAGAGAATGAGATGGGATATGATACGATTGACATGTCAGCCTATCAGCATCTTAAAGGTTGGTTCAAGAAACCACAGGTCATGCTTGAATGTCCATCAAAGCAAACCGTATGGATAGATACTGATTGCGAAGTGCTTGGTAATATCGAAGGTATATTTAATTTATTAGTCGATAACAAACTAAACATGGTACAAGATCTGCCATGGACTGAGCGCACACAACAGACTTGGCATAATAGTGGTGTCGTAGGATTCAAAGGTAAACCTGAAATACTCAGAGCATGGGCTCATAAAGTAAATATGTATCAAACTGACGGAGACCAAGAGGTTCTACATTCGATGTTTAACGACGATATACATAGATTACAATATATAAATTCATTACCAAACATATTTAATTGGCTTCGAATACAGCTTATAGATAATCAAGATAATGTCCATAAAAAAGTAATGCATTGGACAGGATACAAAGGCAAATTAAAAATACAGGAGAAGATGCGAAGTGGTTGATAGAGTCGGACACGTAATTGGTAATGGCGATGGTGCTATTACTTCTTATAAACCAACAAGAGGATTTAAAGTAACTTGTAACTTACCACCTATGCATGTGCCAAATGTATGGGGAACTTGTCTTGTAGATTTTAAGATGATGAGAGCTATCAATGATGGAGGCGTACAGGTGCCAGGTGACTGGATACTTGGTGCAAGGCCACATCATTATGTGAATGAGCATCCTAACTTTAGAATGAGACATGGTCATCAGTTCAAGGACTACTATCTTGTATTACCAGACTATGTAAAGAATTATACGGATTTCAATTGTGGACATTTTGCAACACATTATGTTGCTAACCACTTGAAGTGTGAGGAGATACATATGCATGGATTTAATTCTATGTTTGATATGGATCTCAGGAGTTGTACAGATTTATATCTCAACTCAGATAGGCATAATGATAACAATCTACGTCTATCAGATAACTGGAGGCCAGTCTGGCAGAGTATGTTCAGAGAGTTTCCAGAAAAACAATTTATAATATATCATCATCACAAGAATATAAAATTTAGTGTTGGTGACAACGTGGAAATAAGGACTATGAAAAAATAATGACTTGGAAACCAGAGAAGAACAATAAGAAAACTTCTCAAGGAAGACGTAATGTTAAAACGTCTTCTATGAATAAAAATAAACGTAAAAACAAAAAACCTTATAGAGGACAAGGAAAAGTATAATGACTGAAGAAACTAAAAACAATATCAATATCGATGGTGCAGATTATGCAATGGATGATTTAACTCCTGAGCAGCAAAAAATATTAACACACATTGCGGATTTAAATACTAAAATCCAAAACGTTAATTTTCAAATAGAACAATTAAGAGTTGCACAAAGTGCATTTAAAAATCTTCTTAAAAATTCTTTGAATGCGCCAGTAGAAGAAGCACAGGCTGCAGCCGATACAGCTAAGGCAGAATCAGAAAAATAATGGCAAAAATGCTGAGTTTCGGAATAGATCCCGAAATCAAAAAGCGAAAAGTAGTAAAGACCGATGGTTATTGGATACACTACGATGATGGTGCACGTGAGATAGATCTATGGAATGGTGCAACATCTTATACATTAGGCTATAGCCAGCCAAAAGTGTTTAGAGCAATTAGTGAAGCCACAATTAATGTGACTCGCTGTCTTGCAAACTGTTATGAATACATTGACGAAATAGATGAGATGAATGAAGTGGTTTGTAGAACCGGAAACTTCGAATCTGTTCAGTGGGTGAATAGTGGATCTGGTGCAGTCGAAGCAGCTATTAATATGAGCGATGCATATTGGAAAGAGATAGGAGAAGATAAACCTCTTATAATATCCTTTCCTACTGGTTGGCATGGAACTACTCATCTTACGAAGGGTCTAGGCATGCCAACTCTTGCCAAAGTTCCTAGCGAACGCCATGTGTATGCTAGTTCAGTTAATATGATAGAAACAGGTTTAGCTGATGAGTTACCACGCGTTGGATGTATCATCATAGAAACAGTTCCATGGTTTAAAGGCTTTATTGAATATACACCCGAAGAATGGGTAAAGCTAAGAAAGATATGTGACGATAATAACATTCTTATGATAACAGATGATGTTATGATGGGATGGGGTAAAGGCGCAGACTATCATGGTTATAAATGTTTTGGTGGTGGCGTACAGCCTGATATTACAGCAATAGCTAAATCACTTGTTGGAGGATTCTACCCACTCGGTGTAGCTGCTGCAAATAAAAAAGTAACTGATGTAATAGACAGATTTAAAGTATGGAAACATAGTCATACGTTTCAGCCACCGGTTGGTGGAATATGTGGCGCAAAGGCCGTATATGATGTGATGCAAGAAGAGAAGCTATTAGATAATGTGCATTGGATACAACCAAAATTACAAACCATTGGTACAGATCTAAAGAATAAAGGTTTGATAAGTGATTATAGATCTAACGGTACAATATTGTTTTTAGATTTTGCATATGATGTAAGAAAAGCTGGTCATAGTAGATATGATCAATTGCGTATATGTGCACCTCTTATTGCAGATGAAGAATACTTTCAAGTCGTATCAAAACAAATAGAAAATCTTATAAAATAGCTATGTACAATATTCTTCTGTTGTATTATAATATAAATATATTGTAATGATAAAAGGAAGTTATCGTGTCTGATAGCGACGAAAGACTCATAGCCATGTTTGAAAAGATGGCAATGGACAATACTGAAACTAATCCAAATATGTTAATACCATGGTATATCATGGCATCATATGCATATTATGTAGAGGACAATCCACTCTTGACAGATGGATCATTTGATAGACTATGTACTAAATTATTAGATAAATATGATGATCTTGAGCATCAGCATAAAAGCTTTGTTGATAAAGAACAATTAACAGCTGGTACATTTCTTGGGGATTATCCCACACGTATACCAGACGTTGTAAAACAAATGCGGAGGGAATATGGAAGATAATCAAGAGACATTTTGGGACTGGATAGCAAGGCGATATAAAGAAGAAGATGAGAAAGACGGTGATACATAAGTTTGAAGAACATCATGATGTAGTACCACAGGATGTTATAGATTTAAATATAGCTACTATTCTTAAACATCAAACGAAATGGAATGTTACAAAGCCAGATCGTTGGAATGATATCATTGCTGCTATTTCAAATAGTAAAATTCTTAATGAGGACTGGTATAAGAGTGGTTCGTTACTTACGTTCGAAACACTGATGTACAACTATCTTTATCCAAAAGTAGATGAGTACATTGCTAAATATTTCCCAGATAGAACAGATGATCTATATCATACAGAGATATGTTGGTATGTAATATACAAAGATAGTGGTAACATGATACCACATAATCACTGGAAAACAAATCAGTATCTAGACCTTGACATTATAGATCATTGTTGCTCAGGTGCATTCTATTTAAAAGTGGATAAAAATGCATTTAGACAATTTCATGTTTACGACAAACATCCTTATGGAAAAGGTTCTAGCAGAAAAGATTTAATTATCGAAGAACCTGCACTAAAGCTACATCCACAAACAAATACATTATTTTTATTTCCATGTGATATGTATCATGCAGCTGTACACAAAGGTAGAGAAGAGAGTATCGTTGTATCTTTTAATGTGCATTTCATATGAGAGTATTGCATTGTAATCCTGCATCAGAAGAATATCAAATCTGGTTACCATACACATGGGGAAGATTCAGAGAATTCTGTGATCATAGGTCTGATTATGATCTATCATCTATTGAATGGTTAGATCCAATTTATCTTGGATGGTTTGATGTTGATCGTCTTTTAGAAGATACAGACTTTGCAAATGTAGATGTATTGCTCTTATCATTCTATGTATGGAATGAAGAGAGACAGTGGGAAATTGCAAAGATTGCAAGAGAACAGAATCCAAACATATTAATATTAGGTGGTGGTCCTCAGTCACAATACAGGCCACACCAGAATACAAAGTCATACGAAGTATGTGATTATGTTACACCTTGGGAAGGTGAAGAGCTTCTTGCAGAGATACTTCATCGAAGACTTATTGGTCAATCAATAGATGATCTTGATCTTCTTGTAGATCCACGTAAGCCAAGAGATAAAGTTGTTCCAAAGAGATTAAAACTCATGGATGCTAAATCACCGTTTATATTATATAAAGATGATTTCATTCGATACGCAGATCATATTTTAACAATTACAAATGCTCTATGCACAATGTGGGAAACAAATAGAGGTTGTCCATACAAGTGTTCATTCTGTGATTGGGGATCTGCAACAAGTGATAAGATTCGTAGATATCGTACAGAGCAAGTACTCGAAGAAATAGAAATCTTTGGTGAACTAAAACTTTCATATGTGTTTAATGCAGATGCTAACTTTGGAATATTCAAAGAAGATCTACTATATGTACAAAGAGTTGTAGACATAAACAAAAAAACAGGTTATCCAAAAGAACTACAATTTAGTGCAGCAAAAAATAAAAAAGAAATAAGCAACAAAGCACATAACCTATTATATAAAGCAGGTATGTGTAGTGGTGCACAGATAGCGTTTCAGCATACGGATGGTCAAGTATTAGAAGCAATTGACAGATCTAATATCAAACAAGAGAAACTTAGTGAAGAGTTAGAAGAAGCATTTAAGAATAACATTCCACTTGTAGGTGTATCGATACTCGGCAATCCAGAAGATACAGTCGAGAAATGGAAATTCAATCTTGGCCATATGTTAGAGATAGGTTTTCATGATGATCTGCGTGTACATGACTTTATGTTATTGCCAAATGCACCTGCAGCTGAACCAGAATATATCAAACGATATGAAATGAAAACAATAAGACGTAGGAACTATAACTCTGTATTTAAGACGTTATATTATTCTGACTTTATTGTAGAGACAAATAGCTATACACGAGATGATTACGCAGAGATGCAAACCTTTACATACTTCTTGACTGCATTTCATATTACAAATGTAACTAAGTTCATAGCAATGTATTGCTTTCATTATCATGGCATACACTATTCTAAATTTTACGATATGTTAAAAGACAGGCCTACTTGCAGAAAAATATATGACGAAGTAAGAGAGCATATGGATGAATATGTTTCTGGTGTGAGAGATAGTAAAGAGATTACATTTCATGGTAACACATGCAACGTAGATGTGTATATTAAAGGAAGAGCTGTAGAAGAGATTAAAGGTATCTTACAAGATATTGGACAGCTTTTAATATTACTTACTCCATTGTCATACGATCAAATAGACGATATATTAAAAACTCAATCAATGACAATCGTAAGTTGGAACAAAGTAAAAGAGAAAGATTTAAACTTTAACTTTACGGAGATATTTAATATGCTGAATAAGCTTACTCCGAATGAGAAATCTAACTATATAGATATAGTAAAGAAAGAACGTAAAGTGAATTTAAAAGATAGTACTGTTGGTAAACAGTGGAAATATAAAACAGATGATATGAATGATATATCTACCTGGTTAGTCCATGAATCTCAAAAGCAGCCAAACAAAAGGGCAGGCCTCTTTCACTATCAGGATATTTTAGAATGTTAGTATTTAAAAAGATGCCGTTTAGAATAACTGATGATGAGATGCATCTGCTTACTAATATTTGCTTTGATTCAGAGATAACATGGTTTTCGCCTAAAGGCGTTATTTATGAAAAATATGTAAATTATTCAGATGATACAATTTATTTTTTAAAAGACCCAAGGCTTACGTTTAAGTTTTTTACTAGTGTTCTATTGCAAGACATTGAACTATCAAATGCACTTCTATCTAAAACTCCAAAAGGAAATATGCAGCCACCACACAAAGATAAAAGCAGAGATTATTCATTATATATTCCGATATATCCTAATATGTATGACTATTCTCCTATGACATTCTATCATAATAATGAGTTGCAACATATAGATAACTTAGATCCGGGTGCAGTGTATTTAGTAAATCATAAAGTAATGCATAGTGCATTTAATTTTACTGATTATGATAGGTACAATTTACAAATTAATTTGGAAGAACAAGATGCTTTACGTTTTATATAGTTTTATATGGTGGCTATTTTTATCAGCATTTATTGTATCAGCTGGATACCACAGGTATTTTACACATCGTGCATTTAAAGCGCCGATTTGGTATGAGTATCTTGTATTGTTATTAGGACCATTATCTGGCTCTGGACCATTGCTAGGTTGGGCAGGTGTACATCGTATGCATCATAATCATTCCGACACAGAAGATGATCCACACTCGCCGATGCATAAAGGTTTTTGGAAAGTAGTTACATCTTCATTTGAAGTACCGCCTATTAGACGTACACATATAAAAGATTTGCTTAGAAATAAAAGAGTCGTATGGTTCTATAAACATCATACTGAAATAAGAGTTACCACTTTATTATTTGGTTTTATGCTATTATCATGGCCATGGTTTTGTATATTGATATTAAGTCCAATAGTATACGGTCATATCGGTTTTGGTTTACTTAATGCATTATGTCATAAGAATGGTGAACCACGTAATTCTTTTATTGTTAATGTACTCACAGGTGGCGAAGGCTATCACAAAAATCATCATGAGAATCCACGGGCATGGCACATAGGTGCAATAGATCCAGCAGCTTGGTTTATAAGGCTTATAAAAAAATGAAAGTACAGACACTCAAAGAATTTGGTGAGAAACGATTCATACAAGAGTTGTTTAAACTTCGAAAAGCAAACCACTTATACGATCGAAGAAATCAAGACTGGTTTGAAAACCTGATCGTAAACTGGGATGACGCTAAGTTTAAAGAATGGTTTTTCTTAGTAGACGGAGATGCTATTGCAGCGTTTGCAACGATACAAGAATACTATCCTAATTGTTATCGTATGCTTACGAGATCATATATCTATAGATATTATAGGAGATTCACAAATCCTAAAGAAGATAAGTTCTTTAGTCCTACTATGAGGTTACTTGCAAGACAAATGGATTATATCAAAGGATATGACACACTATTTGTTTCAATGCAAGACTTATCACGAAGGCCGGCACTTGAAAGATACGGAAAGAAACTTGAGTATAGAACTGACTTAGAATGGAATATGGCTCCTGATATGATGTTGACAGCTTTACCGCCATACAAAAGTGAATGTTGGCAAAGTGTAATATATACCGGAAAGAAACCTAAGCTGTCAGAAATGACAATCGACGAATGGAAAGAACGTTATGTCAGATGACTGCCTAATACAAAAAACTAAAAGAACAAGAGTGAATGGTACAGGTCCAAAAAGAACTGAACTCAAAACCTTTCACAAAATAGGCACTATGCCAAAGAGAGTTTTAAAAGAACTTAATTATATTCTAGACACTAATACTTCTAATGATATTGGCGGAGATGATTATGCTATTAGTCAGAACTGTAATTACGAAGAAGTATTCAATGTGCAAGACAAGTATAGACAAGTACTATTACAAAAAACTCCTGACATAGATCCGATGGTAACAAATGAATATATGTATACAAGTTGGGATGTTCCGCTAAGATACACTCGCGTTGAACTAGATAAGTTATTTAAAAACACTTATAGATTCCGTATGAGTGAGATGGGCGACGGCCATGAATTGAATTGGCATATAGATCAGGACACATCTGTTATATGTAGAGCTCAGATATGTTTAAATAAAAATGATTCTGTTTTAGAATTTAAAGATAGACAAGGAATACATGAGTTAAAGATGCAACCAGGTGAAGTATGGTTTATTAATACTGGTTGGAATCATAGAGTTCTTGCAGGCAATGATCTACGAAGATCAGCTATCTTTGGCTTTCACTTTAATGATTTAATTGATAAAGAAATTTTATATAAATAGAAGTGAAGAAGGATAATACTATGGCAGACGATATATTTGATTTTGGGTTTACAGTCGTAAATGAAGACGAACTCGAAGTCGCACAGAAAGCAGTTAAGACTGAAGTCACTGCAAAAGAAACAGATACTAAACTGAATAATCTATATAATGCAATCATACCTTTGCTTACAAATCTGAAAGCAAATCCAGAGAAAGATTATATTCTATGGCCAAATAGACTGGCCAAGGTAGAAGCATTCGAGGATCACTTACAGAAAATTTATAAAGGATGAT
>Ga0209634_1003143_pt1 | contig 11247 bp, 8 predicted proteins | sample LinPmetageLP40_FD_184043 | JGI IMG/M metagenome (GOLD analysis project Ga0209634, IMG submission 184043) | Marine viral communities from the Pacific Ocean - LP-40 (SPAdes) (version 2) | ecosystem: Environmental > Aquatic > Marine > Oceanic | place: Pacific Ocean | collected 2010-08-26 | reverse complement strand
GAAATAGAAGAATGGAAAGCATGGTCCGAAAAATGGGCCGAAAATAATGATTAATCTGAATGGAGAATTCGTTTGGTGGCTTGGTGTCGTCGAGGATGTCCAAGATCCAGAGAAGTTGGGGCGAGCAAGAGTTCGTATCCACGGATATCATAGTGCAAACCAAGAGGACATTCCAACGTCATCACTTCCTTGGGCACATCCAATATTTCCCATAACCAGCGCGAGTAGTTCTGGGGTTGGAACCACAGTGCCAGGCTTCCTTCCTGGCACTCAGGTGTTTGGTTTCTTCTTGGATGGTAAGGAACCTATGCCACAGCAAGCCATGATCATGGGAACTGTGCCTGGGATAAACGCAACAGAAAATATTAAAGAAGAAGGTTTGAATGATCCGTATGATAACTTCCCACGGGAAACTTATCTTGGAAAACCCGACACGAATATTTTAGCATACGGCCCTCCAGAGGAAGGAACGCCCACCTTCAATAAGACTCCAGTTGAAGACGTTTCAAAAGGGGATGGAGATACTTGGAACGAACCTACTCGTGAGTTTCCTTCAAAATATCCGTTCAACAAGGTATATGAATCTATCACTGGCCACCTAATAGAAATAGATGACAGTACACCACCAGAAGATTTTGTAGGGCCATTTCGGGGTAATGGAAGAATTCACATCTATCATAACTCTGGTTCGTTTATTGAGATTCACCGCAATGGAGAGATAGTCATAAAGTCAACGGGTGGTGGTTACAAGGTAACAATGGGCGATGATAACATGTACGTTCAAGGAAACTTGAACATCACCACTGATGGTAATGCAGTATTCAAAGCTGCGAATTATATTTTCGAAGGCGGGAAAGCACATTTCAATTTATCAGACGATTTTCAAGTAGACTGTAAGAACTTTAATGTGAATGCAACAGAAAATATTAATGCAGTCGCAGATGCAGATGCTCAGATCGGTGGAAGCGGTGTTGCTAATTTCGTTGGGGGAAGCGCAAAGATTAAATTACAAGGGGGAATGGTGGAACTTAACCCGCCAGGATAAACATGTCGTACCATACAGGGAATAATAATAACAATAATAGATCAAGTCAACAAAGGAGTACGCCGGCGTCTACTCCTCCTGTGACTCCTACTCAACTAGATCCACCCAATTTTGAACCTAGATATACAACGTCACTACCTTTGCCGGGAATAGCTCTTAATGATGAGGCTGATATTTGGGAGGATCCAGATGGGACTATTTGGATCTACGATTATGATAATAAATATTGGTATGATAGATCAAATCCCACGGCGTCTACGCCTCCAGTGCCTACGCCTCCAGCGTCTACGCCGGCTCAACGTTCTGGAAATACAAACCAATCAGATAGGAATCCCCTTCGAGAAGTTACCTCCACTGGTAGTGATCGGGGAGGATTTGAAGCCAGAGAATGTCCTGACGAAGCACCCGATGGTAATGGAAAACCTCTTACTGATGATGGTAGTGTTTGGGAGAATCCACCACCATGCAGCACCATCTTCGTTTGGGATTATGAGGGTGGAGTCTGGGTTCGTCAAGAAGGAGAAGGTAAACCTGATGATGCAATCGAAGGTGGAGGTACTGGCGAAGGATCAGGACTCACCGACGAACAAGCAAGAGAGTGGCAATTTTATCGGGATTTTTTAGATTGGTATTTTAATCAGATCCTTCTGATACTATCGGAAACACACCCGTACCAAGAACAGGGCCATTGGGATGGCTTGACCGCTAAGGAAGCTATGCAACGATTTGCAGAGTATCTAGAGTTGTTGTGGGGCTTGCAGGATCCGAATCGGTGCCGCCCGAGAGACCCGAATTACAGCGAATGCGATCCGAAGTACTGGCCGATTCCCACGATGCCGCGTGGATGGGATCGAGATCAATTAGAAAAATGGGAAAGGGAAAACGGATACACAATACCGGCGTCTACGTCTTCTGAAACATCAAGTATACCTACGCAACGTTCTGCTGTTGGTGGTGTGGGTGGTAGAAATACATACGAAAACGGAAAGCGAATCCCTGGCAACTTCCCCGCTGCGTATCAGAACTCTTTAAACAAAGCAGGTCCTGCTGGACAGAAATGTGGTAATTGCAAACTATTTAATCAGAATAGTGCTTACTGTTCTGCATGGAAAGCAACTGCGAACAAGAACTACTGGTGTCAGTCTTATGTTCCATATGTGAATATCACTAGGAGCGGAACGGCTGTTTCTAGCTCTGGTGGAGTATTCTCTCTCAGAGATTCAAACAATAAGCTGATTACATATAAAAAAGGAACAACCGTTGTCTATGACGGTGAACTGTATGAAGTAACCAAAAATGTATTTGGTCAAATACCAGACAAGTCAAGTTCGTTTGTAAAGATCACGAACATCGATGACAATGTTATTGATGGTGGTTCTTTCGGTGAGACTTCATCAGTCACAAGAACACCAGTGAGAAGAAGTAGTAGCGGAAGCAGTAGTAGTAGTAGTGGAGGAGGATATTAATGAAGGGATTAGTAAGAGTAAATGATCTCACCAACGCTCCAACAACCATTCCAATTTCGCCAGGAGGAAGTTCTGTTCTTGTTAATAACATGCCTATTGCTGTACAAGGTTCTATTACGACACCACATAGACACGGAAACCGTATCGTTGTCGGTGTGTTCAATCAAGATTTTTCTTCCACCATCACAGCCGAAGGAAAACCTGTTCTCCTAGTAGGTGGTGAGTGTTCATGTGGTCATAAAGTTATGACTGGTTCTGTTAATGTGAAAGGTGTATAATGGTAGTAAGTCAAATTGGAAATGGTGACTTTCCTCTAAACAACTGCGCTATCCTACGAGGCGTCCTAGAACCCAACCAGATCGACTTTATCCAGTCCTTTTTGCGTGGGGATGCTCTCCGCAACCCAATTGCAGAACTCGCGGGTGGGGTTAAGGGGGCGATAAATGATGCACTAGTTACTCTGCCTGGCATCGGGTCTTTCTCCCAACCAACTGATGCCAATGGGGATCCCATTGGAGACCCTATTTTTACTCAAGCGCCGTGGGCAGCCAATCTTCAGAACACCCTGATATCGTTTCAAGGTGAACTTGTTGGATTCGAACAACGAACAAACCGAATGAGTGGAGTGGTGAGTGGATTCCAAGAGGGTGAACCTGATCTTGGTAGAATTCTAGGAATTGGTAGTGCATATAACTCTGCTCTTGCCACGCTCTCCACGGATCCAGAAGATATTTTCAAAGACAACTTCTCTCACGGATTTAACAGTCTTAAGCAAGAATTTGGAATCAATGCAATACAAGAGTCACAAAACGCACTGGACGCTGCAACACAATTTATAGGACAATTTGGTGCTGGTGATTTTAATCCTGGCGACTTAGAGTTCTTTGACGAAGCACTTAGAATAACCACGACACTTCAGGGAATAGAACAGTCATTCCTTAACATAGCGAATTCTGAAGATGCGTTCCTTTCTGGAGCATTGGCATTCCTTGATCAATACGGCTTAGCGAATACTGCACTCAGCGGGGTGTTGTCGGATCCTTGCCTTGCAGGGAAGGTATTCACCGATCTTATTGCTGGACCTGGAATTGAGGGACTCATTCCCGACTTGCAGTTACCATCTCCCCCATCGTTAGAGCAAATTGCTGCACTGATTCCAGATCCAGAAGAGCTTGTCGATGGTATCAAGGCGAGCGTTGAGGGTATAGTAGAGTCAGTACAACAACAGGCAGAACAACTAATCGATAGTGTCGTGGATCAAGGTAAAGAGGCAGTTAACAGGTTGGAGCAAACCTTCGAAGATCTACAAAATCAGGGACAGCAATTGATTGGACAAGCAGAACAAGCTGCTGCCGATCTTGCGACAAACATAAATGAGTTTGGTTCAAACGTGGAAGACTTCTTCTCCGACGAGGGTGACGAAGAAGCACAAGCAGAAGATCTAGAGGCAATCGAAGAAGACGAAGAAGAAATTTCAAATGATGTTGATAGATTCATTGAAAGTATACAACCTCCAGTTCCAGACGAATCTAGAGCCTTGGTTATTGTTAGTAGGATTAGAAGTGATTTAAGCGGTGGGATTGTAGGAACATTCTCAAACTATCTGGCGGGTAGATTCACCATAGCAGATCTACAGAATCTCGAACTATACTTAAATGGTGACTGGACGCAACAATATCCACCCTCAGTTGCCGGTCCGAAAAACGAGGACATTCGGGAGGCATCAATATTTGTAAATATATTTAATGTTAGAGACGCATTACGAATTTTAGGACAGTAATTACATAACAAAGAGGCATATATATTACAATGGCAAGATATTCAGATATAGATTTAGATTTCAAGGCACATCCAGTCTCTGGTGATATTGTTACATTGACTGACATGGAAGCTCTGAAGAGATCTGTGAGAAATCTGGTTCTTACTAAAAGATATGATAGACCGTTTCGTCCTGAACTAGACGCGGGAGTGCATCAGTACTTATTTGAACTGGCAACACCCGTGACTGCAATTAAGATCAAGAACAAGATAGAAGAAACAATAAGACGAGACGAACCCAGAGTAGAACTTTTAGATGTGGTGGTTACTTCCGTTCCCGCGAAAAATTCGTTTACGGTGAGTATAGTTTTTAGACCTGTGAATGTTAGAAATACGGCAACAGTAACACTTAACCTCGAAAGAACTCGATAATGGCGGTTAATAAAACAAAGCAAATAACAGATCTAGATTTCAATGCGATCAGATCAAACTTTCAAACTTTCCTAGAAGGCCAAGATCAGTTCAAGGATTTTGATTTTAATGGATCTGGCTTATCAGTTCTTCTAGACGTTCTAGCATACAACACACACTACCAGTCATTCTATACGAACATGGTAGCGAACGAAATGTTCTTGGACAGTGCAGTCAAGAAAGAATCTGTGATGTCCCATGCAAAGCAAATCGGATATACGCCACACTCAAAGAAAGCTGCCGAAGCACGAGTCACTGTTTCCCTTTCGACTTCAGATACACCCACGAAGATTATACCTGGCAGAACAAAGTTTTCTTCTACTATTGGCGGTACACCATATTCATTCTTCAATATGTCTCCAATAACGATTGATACTTCTGGAACCGCTCCTCACGTTTCTAGTGAGTTTTCAATCTTCGAAGGTGAGTTCAACTCAGTATCCTATGTCTCATCTAGCACATCTGAAACTAAGTTTGTTATTCCCACACTTAATGTGGACACTGATCACATAACTGTTAGAGTTCTGAAGTCAACGACAGACTCTGACGGTAAGAATGACGTGTGGACAAAGGTGTCTGACATAACAACACTTAAATCAACGAGTACTTCATTCTTCTTAGAGGTAACATCCACGGGACTTTACGAAATCAAGTTTGGTGACGGTGTTCTTGGTAAGAAGTTAGAAGATGGTAACGTTGTACTTATAGAGTACTTCACCACGACAGGATCGGATGCAAACGGTGTAGGGAAATCTGACACATCGTCAAACAGAACATTCACTGCCTCGATTGCAAATGGCACAATATCTGTGGTGTCGTCTTCGGCAGGAGGAGCGTCGATTGAGACGAAAGACAGCATTCGTTTCAACTCCCCTAAGTTCTTCCAGACTCAAAACAGAGCAGTAACCGAAGAAGATTACAGATCTCTTGTCTTGAATGAATATGGAGACTCTGATGATGTCTTTGTTTATGGAGGAGAAGAGATATACCCACCAGAATATGGTAGAGTGTATATTGCAGTAAAACCAAAAACAACGAGTGTATTAACAGATCAAGAAAAGGAAGACATAAAGAATAACATATTGAAGCCAAAGAATATTGTTGGTATTCTTCCTGAGATAATTGATCCTGAATACACATATGTCATGTTCAAAGCAAATTCTGCTTATGATCCTACGTTGACAACCAAAACCACACTAGAAATTAAGGCATTATTGATATCGTACATCACACTTTATGCCACTACGGAATTATCTAAGTTTGGGAAGCACCTATATATCAACCAACTGGAAGCACTGTGTCGTAACCTTGAAAATTCTTTGCTCTATGTTGACGTTGATGTCATGTTACAAAAACGTTTAGCTCCTTCCGTGAACAATAAAAGAAACTATGTTCTTGAATTCAACAATACTTTACTGAATACTAGTCATGACTCCCTTGGTGGTTTACAGGGAATCCCATCAGTACAGTCAAGCGACTTTGCATACAAGAAACCAGACGGAACTATATTCAGAGGAGCCATCGACAGTGATATGGATGGTAATCTTCGAATTTACGAAGTGGTTGGTGGCAGAAGAATAACGATCTATAGAAATATGGGTTCGATTGAATTTGCATCTGGGGCCGTTTTTATCAATAACTTTATACCTGTCAGTGCTACAACACAAGGTCTAATTACTTTTGATGTCACTCCTCGTGAAGATGTAATCTTTGCACCCACACACAAAATTCTAGACTATGATACCACTCAAAACGGAAACTTAACAGTAGATACTCAGGACATCAATGATATAGAATTGTCGCAAATTGAACTGAGTAGATCGGCAATCTCTCCTCCCGCCGCACAGAACTTTGAATATGATTCTGGTGGAGGAGAAGTATATGTAGAACCAAAACCAGAACCTCCAACCCCCATCGACGGAGACACTGGATCGGATGGTGGCGTAATCACCGATGGTGGAAATACAGGCGATCCGCAAGATCCAACAGGAGCTTGCTGTATAGGAGAAAACTGTGACACCAGAACAGAACAAAACTGTCTTGAAAATGGTGGTATCTATCACGGGGATAATACTTTATGTAGTCAAATCATATGTGAAGATGATCCTCCCCCACCCGATCCACCAACTGGCGCATGTTGCATAGAAGGATTTGGTTGTACCATAAAGACTCGGGGTGAGTGTATTCTTGCTGGAGGAGATTATCAGGGAGATGGAACTGATTGTTTGAACGATGCCTGCATAGAAGATCCACCATGCGCTGATGGACTGGAACAATGTGGAGACGGATCGTGTGTGCAGCCTGGTTTCTGCCCTAATGATCAAGGCGGGGGCGGAAGAGGATAAATGTCACTGACACTTTTACTTCGAGGTTCTACGGGTACTTCGGCTACCATATTCGATAATGGTCAACTTGTCCCATTAGACGCTAGAACTAAAAGTATTGTCAATGGTATTTCTCCTTTAATCGAAAGTCAGGTTCCTGATTTCACTAATTTAGATCATCCAAACTTTGTTGCTTTCATAGAGGCTTATTATGAATTCATGGAACAACAGGGTAATGCAACCGAAAGAACTTTGCTTCTAAATGATTTCTATGATATAGAAAACACACTCGATGAGTTTGTTGATTCGTTCGAACACAAGTTCATGAGAAACTTCCCAAAAGAAAGTACAGTAGATTCCGATGGTAATTTACTTGACAGAAAAACATTACTGAAAAGAGTTCGTGACTTTTATGCCATAAAGGGATCGGAAAGTTCTTTTGTCTTTTTCTTCGATGCTTTCTACAATAGTATCGCTGAGGTGTTCTACCCAAAGACTGATATTCTTGAAACTTCCACTGGTAAATGGATAGAAAGAAAATCCATCAGAGTTACTTCAGAAAATGGCTTAAGTAACTTCACCATGAAAAATAGAAGTCTATCTCAAGTGGCATTAGACGATTCAACCACAAACGCAACTGCTTTCGTTTCTGATATTATTCAATATGATCTACCCCCGTTTATAGTGACTGAAATATTTTTAGACAATATAGATGGTGATTTTATTCCAAACCGAACAATAGAAGTTGAATTGGCAGATGGTTCAATACTACGAGAAAAAACTTTTGGTTTGTTGAGCGAATATACAATTTCAAACTCTGGTGTTGGTTATGGAATCGGAGATTTTGTTAAGTTGGTCGAAGAGGGTGGTGGTATTGGAGCCGCAGCTAAAGTAACTCGTGTAGATAACAAGGGTAGAATTAAAGACATTGAAATTCTGAACCACGGAGTAAACTACTTCACTGATGTTACATTCACAATTGAAAGTACCACAGGAAACGGAAACGCACAAGGAACTGCAAAAAGCAGTGCGCTTGCGGAATATAATGGATTTTACTATGACAACTCTGGTAAGTTAAGTTCAAAGAAAAAATTAGAAGACAATGATTATTATCAATATTTCTCCTATGTTCTAAAGACTAAACTTTCATTGCAAAAATATTCAGATTCAGTAAAGGCACTTTTACATCCATCAGGATTTAAGTTGTTTGGTGATGTTCTTTTGTCGGACACCCTAAGTTCAGACTCACCGTTCCACAGTGAAATACAAAAACAAGAAATCTCTGTCATTGGAAATTATACACCATACACATTTGGCACAACACAAGACCTTAGAGCAAACAATTCTATTGCAGGAACAAGTGTAGATCTATATCCAAATGGTTTTGCTCCTGGCTTTACTGGTGGTCCGACTGGAAACGGTGAAACAATAGGAACAGTCCCAGAAGGTGGATTAACAGCACATGTTGTTGGTGTAACGGGTGCAACGGCTGCTCTCGGAAGAACGGGAGCAGAAGGATATACTTCTGCTCAAGCTCTTGGTTTGGATTTCTTCCCAATATATCATCACCCAAACTCTAGAGGATTTTTAAACATAAGCCTTGGAACATCCTTTGGTGCCATAACAACTGGAGACTTTAGTTTCCTAAACGTAGGATTTCATTTCCACAGCAACCCTACATACTCTACATGGACATCTCCACAGTTCCCATTCCTTGGAACAACTGGAGCTGGAGCTGGAGCGCATGATCAATATTACAGTATTCCATACGGAACAACAACAGAATCGAACAATGGGTAGGACGCTTAGATGGCATTAACAGACGCACTACAAAATAACTTCAGAACAGTTTTTGCTGATAGCTTAAAGAAGCAACTTGATCCTTTATCCGATGATAACTATTACTTTTTCTTTGGTAAGATTTTACCTTGGACAGATGAAACAACGCCACCATCTGTAGTTGATTCGGTTGCAGAAAAATTCTCTGCGTATAGAAACTCTCTATTTTCCATCAGAGTTGATTCTAGAAACATATCATTCGTAATTCCTCGAACCAACTGGACAACGGGGAGAATATATTCAGAATACGATGACACCGCAGATCAAAATGATCCAGAGTCCGTTACCGACTATTATGTTCTTGTCGGTGGAAAGTCAGTATATAAGTGTCTTGATAATAATAATGGTTCGGCTTCATCACAAACACCCACACAAACAGGAACGAGTAGCTTTAGACTGTCAGACGGTTATAAGTGGAAGTTCATGTATACCATAACAGATGACCAGCTAGACTTCCTAACAGAAGAATATATGCCTGTTATGTTCAGAGAAAAGTCTGAAGATGAAACTGCAAATCTACAATTTGAAGTTCAACAGAAAACTGTGGATGGTGCAATAAACAGAATTGATGTTACTGGACTTCAAACTACTCTAAGTAGTCAATATCCCAACTCATTAGCAGACGCAAAAAATGTTTATCAGTCAACCGTTGGGGGATCCACCACTGTAATTTTAAATCCGAACGACTCTTTGTTCTCAGAAGATGATGATGCATACAATGGTTATGTGTTTTATACTTCATCTGGTCTTGGTTCTGGACAAGCACACAGAATATCTGACTATGAGGTTGAGGGTAATGTTAAAACACTAACATTAGAAACCCCACTAGAGAGAAAAATATTTGGCCTTGCAGACAATGAAGCACAGACTTCTTTTAAGATTCTTCCAGAGATTCTAATACATGGTGACGGAGAAGATGCTAAGTTCGTGATGCCGTCGAAAGATCTTGTCGCAATAAACACAGGAAGAAAATATACTGGGGCATTTGCAACATTCCCAACCCCAGGCCTTGTTGGTAGTTCCCCCACCGCAAGAATTTATATCTCACCACAGGGCGGACACGGTGGTAATGCAATAGCCGAATTTAATGCTTCTAAAGTTTTGGTTCGTGTGATAAATGATAACGTTGATGGACAGCCAGAAATTATTAGTGTTAATGACTTCAGGCAATTTGGAATTCTAAAGAACCCAGTATTAAATGATAACAGCCTTAGAGTTGCTGGATCTGAATATGATAGAAAAACCAGTATGGTTGTAGGAAAACCTTTTGGTTACTCTGCGGGTGGAGAAAATAGTTCCTTTGGATTCGATTCAGAGATATTCAAAGCAAATGATTATATTTTTGGACAACAATCGAATGCAGTTGCGACTATAGAACGGTGGGAACTTGGTTCTGATCAAACAGAAGGAAAACTTTTCCTAAAGAATCCATCTAAAGATTTTGTTCTTCCGAGTTCAGAAGAAGAAAGAATTAGAATCAATTTTGGTATCAGTGGTGGAACTGGAAACTATGCGGTGAATGAAACTGTATCACACTACAATAGTGTTCTTGGTTTAACTGCAAATGGAGTTGTTCGTGGTTGGGATAGTATCAATCGAGAACTTCTATTACGGCTTACAGGCACAGGAGACGGAGGGGCGGTTCCATTCTCTGTAAGTTCCACTGCGTCCGTGGTTGGAATATCCTCTGGGGCCGAACAGCACGACTATGCAAATATTGAGGATGAAGGTGGAGAACTCATCGGAACATTTGGAACGACTGCTGCTTCATTTACCGTCGATTTTGCCAGCAACGCCTTCATTGGGAGAATCAAAACTGGAAACAACTTTTACGTTGACACATCAGAAACTCCAGTCTACAGAATGACCACATCGTTAGATCTCACCCCAACTACTGGATCATTCTCTTCATCTGATTTTGCACTCGATAATGGTATAACACAAGAAAACGCAGGTAAAAAACTTACAATCGCCAAAGTGGCTTCTTGGACACCAGCCACGAATGGAACGAGCGGAACCTTAGTTCTCTCCGATGTTCTTGGGGGGTTTAGTGCGGGGGGAACTATTAGTGGTCCCAATGGAACGAACTACAAGGTGAACACTATAAATGACTCACAATTGATACAAGGCTCAGGAGAAGTCTTATACATACAGAATGTAAGGTCTATTGATCGACAAAGTAACCAACGAGAAGAAGTACGGATCTTGATAGGATTCTAAGGGAAACATAAATGCCTTCTTATAATAACGATTTATTCAACATAGAACCTTATTTTGATGACTACAGTGAAGACAAGAATTTTCATAAGATTCTGTTCAGGCCTGGATACGCTGTTCAGGCAAG
>Ga0209634_1003142_pt1 | contig 11249 bp, 3 predicted proteins | sample LinPmetageLP40_FD_184043 | JGI IMG/M metagenome (GOLD analysis project Ga0209634, IMG submission 184043) | Marine viral communities from the Pacific Ocean - LP-40 (SPAdes) (version 2) | ecosystem: Environmental > Aquatic > Marine > Oceanic | place: Pacific Ocean | collected 2010-08-26 | reverse complement strand
TTACGATGGAAATGATTATGGGAATTATCAATTTGTTTCTCTAACTGATATTATAAATCAATTTATGCTAATATACGTTGGTGAAGATAAGATTATACCAAAAGCAAAAAGATTAGACGTAGCTTTTCATGCTCAACGTGCTTTAGCTGAACTATCATTCGATACGTTCAAATCTTGCAAAGCACAAGAGATTATAGTTCCAGCAACACTTCAAATGATCCTACCACAAGATTATGTAAACTACACTAAGATTAGTTGGGTAGATTCTGCTGGCATAAAACACTTACTATATCCTACTTCTAAAACTTCAAATCCAACAAACCCACTACAAGATTCTGATGGATTGTTTAAACTACAAGCCACAGGAAGATTAAGTGAATTTCTTAGTGAAGTTGATTTGGATTCAGAGTATAAAGATATTTTAGTTGGGATGGTTGTTACTAGTCAACTTATTCCAGCAGGAACATTTGTTGCTGCAACCTCTAATGACGGGGGTGTGACAACAATAACCCTTGAAGACAGTTTAGGTAACGCTGTGTTACCAACACACTCTAGAACTAGTGTAACACTTACCTTCTCAAATCCTGACGGATCTTTAATATTACCACAAAAATCTTCTTTTATAGTTGAAAATTTATCTTGGGATCTTTCTGGAGATTATAAAATAACAGGGACAGCATCTGAGCTAACAGATATTGAGGTTGGTATGTTAGTTTCTCATGATAATTTTCCTGTAGGTACAGTTGTAACATCTGTATACCAAACGACAATAACAGTAGATCAATTACCAGATACAGCGGTAACATCTGGGGGTGAAATACTTTTTATCTCTCCAGATCTAAAAGATTCAAATACTTGGGCAAACTATAAATCAGGGACACCATCTGAAAATCAAGATGACTATCAAGATGACACTTACTGGCCAATGGATGGATCAAGATACGGACTAGACCCACAACACGCACAAGCTAATGGTTCTTTTTATATAGATTGTGTGTCTGGAAAAATACATTTTAGTTCTAATATTTCTGGAAAAACTGTGATCTTAGATTACATAAGCGATAGTCTTGGGACAGATGGAGAAATGCAAGTTCATAAATTTGCAGAAGAAGCTATGTACAGGTGGATACTACATGCTATAGCATCTGGTAGAATCCAAACACAACAAATAGTACCTAGACTTAAAAAGGAAAAGTCTGCGGCTATAAGAACAGCTAAATTAAGATTATCAAATTTAAAAATAGAAGAATTAACTCAAATTTTAAGAGGTAAATCGAAACAAATAAAACACTAGTACATGCCAGAAATTAAGCATACTTTTACCGGTGGTAAGATGAATAAGGATCTCGACGAGAGACTTGTTCCAAATGGAGAGTATACAGACGCGATGAATATACAGGTTTCAACTTCAGAAGGATCTGATGTTGGTACCGTGCAAAATATATTGGGTAACATAAAAATAGGAAATACTTCTGTTGATTCCGCTGTTGATGGAGGTGTTGTTGTTTGCTCTATAGCTGATGAAAAAAATGATAAATTATATTATTTTGTTTGGACGCTTAGTACAGATTATATATTTGAGTATTCTAGAGGAGAAAATTCTCCAATACCTGTATTAGTAGATAAAAACAAAGATGTTTTAAAGTTTCGTGAAGATATAATTGTAACTGGTGTGAATATTATTGACGATATGTTATTTTGGACTGACAATAATACAGAGCCTAAAAAAATAAACATTACACGTTGTAAAGAAGGAACTCCTAATATTACAACTCACACTAAGTTAATCAACGAAAGTCAAGGTTTAACCAACATAGATATAGAAGAAAAACACGTAACTGTTATAAAGAAAGCACCTAGAAAGCCATTAGATATGTTAGTGCGCTCTTCTCGAGATCCTCAAAAAATATATACAGGTGTTTTTAGTGTAGCCAGTGCGGCTGCAAAAGAATATGCGGATAGTAATGGGCTTCCAAATCCATCTTCTTTTAGAGGAACACAGGGAAATACAACTTCCAGAATTGATTTTAGCAATATTACTACTGAAGATGGTAGCAATACGTTTAACATAAGTATTACAAGAGGTGTTGGTGTTAATGGTAATGTTAGTAATATAGGATGGATTAACCATGCTGATGGTCTTACTGGGTGGCACGTAGATCCCGCACCGTATCCGTCTGGAGAATACGATCAAAATGTCCCTACATCTAGTGGTGGTGGGTATTATGGTACTCTAAATTATACTAATATTAAACTAGGAACAAAAGTTGCTATTAAAGCTTTTGATGAAGATGGTAGTCTTCCTGGATTACCTGTAACAGATTATGTTATAAAAGGTGTTATAGAAGATTATTACCCGGCTGGAGGACCTTCCGCATCAGCCAACACGGGTCAATTCACTGTAAAAGTAAAAGCATTAGCAATTGATGGGTTTCCTTCTATACCTGAAGGTAATAATGAAACATTAGATTATATTATAGATTTGTGGGATGAAGAAGAAAAATTATTTGAATTTAAATTCCCAAGATTTTCTTATAGATATAAATATGAAGATGGAGAATACTCTCCATTTGCTCCTTTTACTCAAGTCGCTTTCTTACCAGGTTCATTTGATTATCATCCTAGAAAAGGATATAATCTAGGTATGACTAATAGGGCTTTTGAAATAGAATTAAATAGGATGGTAACAGCGGCTACTCCAAAAGACGTTGTAGAAATTGACATTTTATTTAAAGATGAGCCTTCCCCAAGTGTGTATGTAGTGGACACACTACGTCCAGATGAATATGCAAGTCTTGGTAGTTTAAATAAGTGGGATTCGATTATTGGAGATTGGGAGAATGGTATAAACCCCGGTTCATACTTAATAACAAAGGAAACCATACAAAACGTAGTACCTTCAAATCAATTGTTACGCCCTTGGGATAACGTGCCAAGAAAAGCATTAGCGCAAAGTGTAACAGGTAGTAGGGTTGTGTATGGTAATTACTTGCAAAATTACAACCTTAAAACTCAAAACCAAAAAGATTACACGCCTAGTTTCGCTAACTTAACGATAGGTTCAAAAGAAGTAGCTAACGCTGATGCGCATTTTAGCGTTGACTCTTTAGGTAAAGTAACTTTAGTGCCTAGTAACTCTGGTACAGCTAAGTCAATTAAATCACTTAGAGAATACCAATTAGGTGTAGTTTTTTCAGATGAATATGGTAGAGAAACTCCAGTTGTATCTAACAACTCCGCTGTACTAAAACTTGAAAAAGAGGAAGCCGCTAAAGCAAACTCAATAAAAGTTATGTTAAATGACTATCAGAGTAGACCAGCAGGACTAACGCACCTCAAGTTCTTTATAAAAGAAACCTCAGGTGAGTACTACAACATGGCTATGGATAGGTTTTATGATGCTGAGGATGGTAATGTTTGGTTAGCGTTCCCTTCTTCTGATAGAAACAAAATAGATATTGATACGTTTATAATACTTAAAAAAGGATCTGATCAAGATACATTAGTCTCGGCATCAGCAAGGTATAAAGTTATAGCAATAGAAAATCAAGCTCCAAACTTTATAAAAACAAGTAGATTATTAGCTGCATCAGAAACACATATTCCTGGTAGTATTGCAAATGATATGTTTGATACATTATCAGGGGTAGATGGTAAAATTCCCGTTATAGGTGTCAAAGATTTTAAAATGGCGTACGCGCCGTTTAAAAGTGGGCCTGGAAGAAATCTTGATAAGATTGATATTGATGAAACATTGTACATTGAATTTTCTAGCGCTGCAACTGGACAGCTTTCCGATAGATATAAAATAACATCAATAGCTCATAACGATGTTGAAGCTGTAACTGGTACAACTTCCTCAACTCCCACAACATACTCAATACAATTAGATACAACTCTAAAAGATGATGTTAACTTTATAACGAACGATCTAACTGGTGCTAATTCAAACAGTATTAATACCGGAACTATTGTAAATATATATAAATATAAAGTAGAAAATAAACCACAGTTTGATGGTAGATTTTTTGTTAAAATATATGAAGACGAAACATTCTCTTCAAATATTGGTGAAAGTTTTACAGAAGGATTAGAGTATAGACTTCTGTCTAGTAAGAAAGTATACTCAATGAAAGGTGGAGATGATCATATAAGCTTACACTGGACGCAAACACAAAAAATGCTTACAGATGGAGTTGGTATAAACGCAAACGATTTGAACTCTTTAAATGCTCATGATTATTGGTATGATGGTCAGAACAACCCTAATATTGATAAGCTAAATTTTGGTTATTATTTAGTTGATGAGTTTGCTTCTATGGCAACTTATTTTAGGAAAATGAGAAAGAAAGCATCTAATGGTAACAGAGTTAGTTATAGTAGCGGATTGTTTAGCGGTCTGCGGAGTTCAGTACCCGGAGGTAAAGATATCATACATTTAGCAAAAACTAATTCTCCAACCGGAGCAGTGGAATATCCTACGGGGGTTTTTCATAATGACCAAGATGATTGGGAAAAGGAATATGGAACTGTTGCGCATAAAGGGCATACCGCGCGATGGGAAGCTGATGATGATAATAGCGTTGAATATTCAATTGAAAAGAAATTTATGGGTGCTGATAAGCCAATGGAGACTGATGTATGGTTTATTGACGGTGGACCAGCTGTAGCTAGATCCTCAGCTGCCTCACCAGACAATCTATCGTGGCTTTGGCTTGGAGGTTTTGGTTCACTTTGGTACCAAGCAGACAACGCATCACCAGGTGGATGGTCTGGGGCTATAGCTGATACTGGGTCATTTGCGGAAACTGGAGCGGAAAATAGAGAAACATCGCCAGGTGGATTTACAGATCAAAATGGGTTGACAACTAATACAAATAATACTTGGAACATGTTACTTTCATACGGAGGGATAACTGGTTCTGATCCTCTTCCATCATCAGCATCAACTTTAGATTTTTTTAATTTTGCTGGATTTAACGATACACCAATTACAAACTCTTATTATACATCTAACAATTCATCAAATACAACTTTTGTTAAATCAATAACACCTGGAGAAAAGTTTAGATGGAGGGAAGATCCAACAAATGATGGGGATGGAACAGTGTATTCAGTGAGCGCGAACATTTCTTTAAGAAATCTACTTAGACATAGTGGTAGGGTGAATGATATAGTGAGTAGATCATTTGTACCCAATATTTCATTAGGTGGCTTTAATATTGCAAATCAATCAGGTACTTTCTATGGAGAATGGCCAAACACTTGGAGTGGTGGAGCTGTAAGTATGGCTGAAGATTTATCTTTTAATTTTTCTGCTGGATTCAATATTAGTAATATCACCCCGGCGTTAGCTTGGGACCCAACGTTCCCTGGGCAAATACCAGGTGGCTTGGAAATTACATTAGTAGCTACAGCCTCTGGTACTAGTTCAGGTCAAACTGTAAGTGAAGATCTATCGGTATATGTTAATGGTATAACAGGAACTAGTAATTACGGTACTGCTACGCTACACGTAGGAATGGCTTTATATAAATATACAACCACAGGTTCAACCGAACAAACACTTCAACATGCAAATAATTTAGGATCATCTTCTCAGGAGTTTTTAGTTGTTAGAGAGATTTTAAAAGATACACCTTCAGCGGGTATTTTTGAGTTAAAACTAGGTGGATATAGTGGTCCACTTAAAGCTGTTGATCACGATTTAGCAAGCTCAGCATCACCATCAGATGGAAGTGATTTGAAGTTTGTACAAGTCGGTATGAATGGTTATAGCGATAACTCTGAGTTTAACATAAATAAACTTGGAAGAAATGCTGTTAATATTGGCGCTATAGGCGCTGTTGGTTATACATTAGACTTTGTTGACTATATTGAGCCAGAAGCAATATTATCAGAAAATCCAGCTATATGGGAGACAGAGCCAAAAGAAATTAAAGACTTAGATATATATTATGAAGCTAGTCCATCGGTGCCTCTCACAATCAATGCTTCTAATGTTCATGACGCAATTCCAACTGGGTCGATAATAGAACAAGATGTCGTGTCACCATCTATTTACTTTTTAGTTGTAGGACACAATGATTTGGGACAAATAATTATTGCGAATGGATCTGATCCTAATAATATTTTTGGAAGTGTATTTTATAGTAATCTTCCAGTTGCAACACAAATTCGCGTAAATAGACCCGATGGTTTAATTTTTAAAACAACAATAGAAACTATAGGTATTTTGTATCTACCAGGTCAAGGCTCGGGTGATCCTGTATATGGAAAAATAACTTTAGCACCAGAGTTGTACGGCAAAGAATTTATAATACCTTATCATAATTGCTATTCATTTGGTAACGGGGTAGAATCAAATAGAATTAGAGATAATTTTAACCTACCGTTTATCACTAACGGAGTTAGAGTATCTACTACCTTAGAAGGAGAATACAAAGAAGAACGAAGAAAGTATGGTTTAATATATTCTGGTATTTATAATTCAACCGGGGGAGTAAATAATTTAAATCAGTTTGTTCAAGCAGAAAAAATTACAAAAGATATAAATCCTATATACGGTAGTATTCAAAAGCTTCACTCAAGAGACACTGATTTAGTTACTCTATGCGAAGATAAATGCTTGAGAATACTAGCAAATAAAGATGCGGTATTTAATGCTGATGGAAACACAAATTTAACAGCCACACAAAACGTGCTTGGCCAAACAATGCCTTTTTCGGGTGAGTATGGAATATCAACAAATCCAGAATCATTCGCATCGGAATCCTATAGAGCATATTTTACTGATAGAGTTAGAGGTACTGTAATGAGATTATCTAAAGACGGGTTAACACCTATTTCTAGTCACGGTATGAAAGATTGGTTTAAAGATAATTTAAAATTAAACAACACAGCCTTTGGAAGTTATGATAATAAAAAAGAAGAATATAATTTAACTTTATCAGACCGTGTTGCTAGCAGAGTACAGGTAATTGGGTATCAAAAAGGCCCTGGCGCGCCTTGGACGGCAGCTAAGGTGTTTGATACATCCTCAATAGGCATCGTTAACACTTATAATATAGGTGATCCTATACAGGCCTACGGTATACCAACGGGGACAACCGTTGTAAATAAACAAAATTTAGGTGGTAGTTTATGGAGGTTTACGTTGAGTAATTTTATAGACCAAAGCTTGTTAGGTAGTTTTTATGCATATTCTACAACTTCTCTCATGCTAACCGTTGGTCCTCCCACCAATGTTGCTTGGAATATGGTGTTGTCAGGTAACTCAAGTTTTAATGATACAATCTCGTTTAAAGAGAATACAAAAGGTTGGGTTAGTTTTAAATCATTTTTACCTGAAAACGCTTTAAGTATGGCTAATGATTATTATACTTTTAAAAACGGAAACTTATGGAGACATCACGCTGAACAATCATTAGTCGATAGAAACACGTTTTACAATCCTAATGATTGGGTTGATGGAAACAATTACGCAAGCTCTTCTGTTGAGGTTGTGTTAAACGATTCCCCAAGTAGTATAAAAGACTTTCACACATTAAATTACGAAGGCAGTCAATCAAAAGTACAGAAATTTATCAACACGGTTGATGGTACTTTAAGTTTACCATATCAACCAACAACCACCTACACTGATCAAAGTTATTATAACTTAAGCGACAAGCTTGGATGGTATGTTGATAATATATATACAGATAAAGAAGAGGGTTATGTTAATGAGTTTTTGGAGAAAGAAGGTAAATGGTATAACAACATAAATAGAACAATAGACACAAGTTTAGAAAAAGCAGATACCGCTGACTTTACCTTCCAAGGAATTGGAACAGTTCAAATCGCGGGTTGTACCAATCCCGCTGCTTCTAACTATAATCCAAATGCAACCGTAGACGACGGAAACTGTATCTTACAAGTGGTTGACCCTGTGTTAGATGATGTTGTAATAGCCGGTTGTACTGACGTAGACGCTGTTAACTATAATCCACTAGCTACTACAGATGATGGAAGCTGTAGTTATTTAGCAGACGATTCTAGTTCTGATGATAGTGGTGATGATTCTGGCTCTGGTAATGATGGAGATGTTGATACTCAAGTTTATGGCTGTACAGATCCAACTGCGGTTAATTTTAACCCACTAGCTACAGTAGATGATGGTTCATGTACATACAAGCGTGACATACCGGGCTGTACAGATCCGTCAGCTAACAATTATAATCCGTTAGCCACTATAGATAATGGAAGTTGTAGATACGGAGAGATTGATGATGATAAAAAGCTTTATGGTTGCACGGATCCAGCTGCTTTAAATTACAGCGCACTTGCAACGCACGATAATGGTAGTTGTATGTATAGAGAAGATGGAGAGGGTGGAATGGGCGTTAAAGGATGTACAAACCCAAAAGCAATCAATTACAATCCTCTAGCTACTTTAGATGATGGTAGTTGTGTTTATAGAACAAATGGTGGGAACGGCAATGAAGATGTGCTCAATATTGAAAAAGGAGTTAAAACTCCTAAAGCTAAAGAAGGAGTTAAAACTACTAAAACTAAAGCGGCAACCAAACCCGCAACAACACAAACTCTTCTTGCTAAAGAAGTGGCTACACCCACTAGAATTCCAACTAGAAGAAGAGGATACTAAACAATTATACAATGCAAACAATAGCACTTTCAGTTAACAATCTAAACGTTTCACTTCAAGTTGGTGATGCTGTTTACGCTAGGCCAACCTCTACTCAGGCAAATGCAGTTGATCCACAAACCGCAACAACTCCTCAACCTTTTACTGGCGCTGGGCATATTGTTGGTATATTGAGTAGAATATACATAAGTGGAGCGGCAACAATACTAAACGTTGATGACACTGCCGTAAACAATCCTTACACTCCTCAGTTTGGTGATTTTTTAATGTTTTCAAAGTATTCTCAAACTGATGGAGATGTTAATGGGTATTATGCTAAAGCAAATTTTATAAATGATTCTAAAGAAAAAGCAGAGTTGTTTGCGGTTAGTAGTGAAATTGTAATAAATAGTAAATAATTATGGCATACGAATATAACAACAAAGAAGTTTTTGTAAAAGAAAAAGATGGAGTTAAAGCTCCAGCAGGTTTTCATTATATGCCTAATGGTAAATTAATGTCTGATGCTGATCACGTGGCTATAAATGGATATACAGAGCGAAAAATTACATCTTTCAATTTTGAAACTAGAGACGTGCTTAATGAAGGGGAAACAAGAAGATTTAGTATTAAAGGTGATAAGGGCGCTGTGTTTAGTCTTGAGATATACGATAACACTGGTAAGTATTATAACTTCTACACAAACACTTGGTCGACTACAAAAGCTATGTTAAGCAAGAAAAACTTAGGTGGCGCGTACACCGGTAGTATTAAGTTTGACGCACTACCTGATTCATCATTAAAAACTTATACCGTCAACCTGTACGCTGAAACAGTTTATAACATTAAGACGTCTCATACCTCTTATGCAGAAGTAAGAAACGCTGATAATAGCATTAATATAAATAAATCTACTGGATCTAACTCTAGTATATTAACAAAAACAATATATCAAGATGCTTTAAAAACTTTAAAGTTATCTTGTATTGCCCCATCTCTTTACAATGCAAGTACTAATACTGTGGCTGCTACTACGAGTAGTGCTAGCAGAATAACTATAGACAATGGAGACGGAAGCTCTAATGTAGCAACAAATCCAAAAGTTGTTCAAGTTGGGGATAAAGTAACGGAAACAGGTATAGCTGCTAGTCTTCACGCTTTGGTTACCAAGATTAACCCAACCGGAAGTAATGCTAACGAAATAGAGATTAGTATTAGTGATAGTGTTACTAATAACCAAACAATCACATTTACTCCACCGTTTAACGGTATGACACCTCATGATGATGATAGTGATTCGGGTGTAAATTCAGCAACTATATCTTCAGGAAATGATACTGTTATTCCTTTTTCTGTAACTATTACAGCTCTTGCCGGTAGGAATTTTAGTGTTTTCAAAGCTCCTACCACTGATGATTTATGTGCTTATACAACTGTCACTTTTGGATCGGCAGCTTTGGCTATTGAGGGTGAAGATACTAGTAGTGCTAGTCGTTTTTATAGATGGCCAGTTACAAATATAGCAAACCTAAAAGAAGGTATGAAATTAGATCCTGCAAGAACAGGGACTGGTGTTAATACAACTACACCTACTTCAATATCTAATTACGCAACAACAGTAACGCAGCAAGTTTTGAAAGAAGGTGATTATGACAACTATATTAATAGTACTACCGTTGATGATGTACTTGTACCCGCTGTAGATGCTTATGGAAACGATATTACAGCTGTTGATAGAAATGGTAGAATAACTGCTCAAGCAGGGAACATAGTATTTAATGTTCAACAACTTGATGCTTTAAAATCGGATTCTGGAGTTAGAATATTTGCACATGGACAAAAAGGTATAGAAGAATTAACAGGAGTTAACGTTGAGTTAAGCGTTACGAGTATGGCTTATAGTGGTAGCACAGACCCAGTTACAGCCGCGGCATCAACAACTACAAGTGGTGCTGTTAGTAGTAGTACAACGATAGGATTAGCAGATGTTGGTGGCGTTAGTCAAGGAATGACTGTGAGCGGGGTGGGTATAAACGCGGCTGTAGCAAACCCAACTGTAGTGTCAAAATCAACTAATGATGGTGCGGGCAATATAGTAGTTAGCGCAGCGCAAACTTTAGAGAGTGGACAAACATTGTTTTTTAACGGTGGAGCGGATACCGTAGCAATAAGAGGTACTTTGAAAGTATCTAATATGGCAATTAACAATGTTGATATATTTTTCGATGTTGAAAGGTTCCTAACTGCAGTCTAGGTAAAAAAATAGCTAAAACTGTGATTATAAATAACAAATAAATAGATATGGCAAAAGGTAGAAAAGTAGGTCCTGCTAGATTTTCAGGAAGCCCAATTAGGTTTTTATCAGCAATCAGTGGTATTGCTGGTGGGGTTTCAAACATCATAGGTGGTAATAAAGCGGGGAAAGCAGCTGCAGAACAACAAAAAATAGCTCAAGCTGAATTAAGCAAACAAAAAAAGGCTTACCAAGGTTTAGACACTAGTAATTTAGCAGCTGGCGTTACAAACGCATATTCTGGTATACAAACTAATTACGAAAACGTATATGAAGATTTAACTGTAAATCAACAGCAAGCTCAATTCCAAGCCCAACAAGGAGCTCAAC
>Ga0209634_1003141_pt1 | contig 11257 bp, 10 predicted proteins | sample LinPmetageLP40_FD_184043 | JGI IMG/M metagenome (GOLD analysis project Ga0209634, IMG submission 184043) | Marine viral communities from the Pacific Ocean - LP-40 (SPAdes) (version 2) | ecosystem: Environmental > Aquatic > Marine > Oceanic | place: Pacific Ocean | collected 2010-08-26 | reverse complement strand
CTGAATTACCTGAAAGGAGAGAAATCTTTCAAAGGCGGAATTCGGCGGAAACAGAAGAAAGCGGCACTGGTTGAGACATATCTTGCTGACATTCTCGCGGTCTGAAAGCTTTCATGCGTTTTCCCTGATCGAGTGTGTCGGCTTGAGCTCTGCACATTTCAATTTCGGGCGTGAGAACGTTCATGCTTACCTGCAAGCTTATGAGGCCCAGCACGATATCGCGCTCGTCAAGGACGAGGTTCCGACACCGCAGCCCAATCGAAACCCGATCATTATTGGCAACGATGTCTGGATAGGTTCTGATGTGCAGCTGGCAGGTGGCATTACCATCGGGGATGGTGCAGTCATTGCGTCAAGAAGCTTGGTCCTGAAAGATGTCGCACCCTATTCGGTGGTAGCCGGTGCGCCAGCAGTGCACAAGAAGTATCGATTCGACCCAACGGTATGTGAGGCACTCAAAGAAATAAAATGGTGGGACTACGAGCTGGGCGATTTTTACCGGCTAGGTTTTGATTTTTCCAAACCTGACGATTTCATTGATAGGTTTGGGCGATATCACTCTCAACTAAAGACGTTTACACCCCGTATTTTTCACCCCGAAAATTACATACAATCTATCAGAAAATAGGGATAGTCATTATGACGCGCAAGGGCATCATTCTCGCTGGTGGTTCCGGTACACGTCTGCATCCGATCACTCGCGGTGTTTCCAAGCAGCTGCTGCCTATCTATGACAAGCCGATGATCTTCTATCCGGTCTCTGTTCTGATGCTGGCCGGTATCCGCGAGATCCTGATCATCTCCACCCCGGAAGACCTGCCGCAATATGAAAAGCTGCTGGGCAATGGTGATCAGTACGGTGTTCGTTTCGAATATGCCGTGCAGCCGAGTCCGGATGGTCTGGCGCAGGCCTTCATCATCGGTGAGGAATTCATCGGTGATGATTCGGTCTGTCTGGTGCTGGGTGACAATATCTTCCACGGTCAGCACTTCTCAGATCAGTTGAAGCGTGCGGCGGACCAGCCGAGCGGCGCGACGGTCTTCGGCTATCTGGTGCAGGACCCGGAGCGCTTCGGTGTCGTGGAGTTCGATGAGTCCGGCAAGGCGATGTCCATCGAGGAGAAGCCGCTGAAGCCCAAGTCTCCCTATGCCGTGACTGGCCTCTACTTCTACGACAATAACGTGGTCGAGATCGCCAAGTCAGTGGAGCCGTCCGAGCGTGGCGAGCTGGAAATCACCAGCATCAACAATGCCTATCTGGAACATGGTGACCTGCGTGTTGAGCGCCTGGGTCGTGGCTTCGCCTGGCTGGATACGGGCACCCATGACAGCCTGCTGGAGGCTGGCCAGTACGTGCAGACCATCGAGCACCGCCAGGGCTTGAAGGTGGCGTGTCTGGAAGAGATTTCCTGGGCCAATGGCTGGATCACCGACGAGCAGCTTGAGGAGCAGGGCACGGCACTCAAAAAGACCGGTTATGGCCAGTACTTGCTCAAGCGTCTGGATGACAAGCGCCGCGGTAATCAGTGATACGGCGATCGATGACACAGCCTGCAATGACATGCCCATCAATGACATGTCATTGCAATGAAAGCACATGATGATCTGTGTCATGTCTTAGGTACGAATTGGCTAAGGTTAATGCTAATGTAGTCAAACTCCCGCAGTCGTCCGATCATGACGACGACTGCGGGAATTTTTATGGCAGGCGGCCATGGCTTCTCTGGCGAGCAGTGATATGACGAGAAGGTATGTAATCTTTGCGGTGTATCGTGCCAGTCAAGGCCGTCAGAGTTGCAAGACTGCTTGACGAAATATGGCTTGGCAAAGAGCTGGCTGGATGAGAAAGACAATGAGCCATCTCGATGCCAACGCTATTTCTGTCCCCGACAAGGAGCAATTTCCGCATGAATTTTGAAAAACTCGCCATCCCGGATGTCGTGCTGCTGACGCCGAAGAAATTCGGTGATGAGCGCGGTTTCTTCATGGAAACCTTCCGTCAGAGCGAATTCGTCGAACACTGCGGTGATTACACCTTCGTGCAGGACAACCACAGCAAGTCCCGCCAGGGAATCCTGCGCGGCTTGCATTACCAGTTGAATCAGCCGCAGGGCAAGCTGGTACGTGTTACACAGGGCGAAGTCTTCGATGTGGCCGTCGACATGCGCAAGAGCAGCCCAACCTTCGGACAGTGGGTAGGTGCTCACCTGAGCGAAGACAATCAACAGATGTTGTGGGTGCCGCCGGGATTTGCTCATGGCTTCTATGTCATCAGCGAATCAGCCGAATTCCAGTACAAGTGCACTGACTATTACGCACCGGGTGATGAGTATTCGCTGAAATGGAATGACCCCAGCGTGGGTGTCGAGTGGCCGCTGGTGAATGGTGAAGCGCCGCAGCTGTCGGGCAAGGATGAAGATGGTGAATCTTTCGAGTCGGCTGCCGTCTTTGCTTAACGTGATCGGCTTCATGCCAGTCAGGGAAATCTCCAGCTCGAACGCTTATGGATGGGTGAGAAGATGAAGAATACTCGTCAGGCACTCAGGGAATTCGGCGCCAGTTTCATGGGGCCGGCTTTCCTGGTGTATGCAAAGGCAGTGGAAGCGCAAGGTGCGGGACGAGTACCGGTATGTTTGGCCCGTGAGGGCTGGTGCTTCGAGCGTCTGTTGACGCGTCTTCAGGCGCAGAGCCTGGTGACATTCGACCATTCACCGCAGTATCTCAAGGTATCTCGTACCTTGCTGTTCAGAGCCAATCTCGGTGAGGAGTTCCTCTGGCCACTGGCGCTGGGCAATGACTTCGAGGGCGGCATGCTTGACCTGATGCGCAAGCGTTTTGGTCTGCAGATGCATGAAGCCTTCAGTGTACTGCCGGTTGAATTGCTGCAGATGCACGTGAAGCTTCCTGAGCAACAGGATGAGGTCGTCCAATGGTTGGAACCTCATCTTGAGCGCTTGAAAGCCTTGGTTGCCCCGACAAGGCAGGGCGTAATGGCCTACCTGAAATCATTGGGACTTACCGATGGTCCTGCCCCCATCATGTTGGACTTGGGGTATTCCGGTACGATCCAGAAGCTGTTGACGCGCATGATGCAGCGCGAAACCTTCGGCTTGTACTACGTGGCGACAAAGCCTGGCAAGAGCCAACAGGGTGGAGCGACAGCCAACCTGGCTGGCGTCTTCCGTGAGGGAATTAGCTGGGGCGAAGGCCACCAGATGCTGGATCGTTCGCTGCTGTTTGAATCACTGATGACGGCCCCGCACGGTCAGGTCGTTGATGTGCGTCAGGACAGCGATGGTGGCTTCGAGTTCTGTTATGGGCGCCAGGCGGCCACTCAGCGCCATTTCCAGGATTTGCAGGAAGTCTTCGATGGTGCGATCGAGCAGGTCGCGGAATGGTTGAAAACGGGTGTCAGTTTCACACCACAAGAAGTCGAGCAGATGTATGAAAACTTCGCTACGCGACAGGGGGCCATCCCGCAATGTGCCTGGCATCTGTTCTTCGTAGACGATGATTTTTCGGGGAACGGCATATTGAATCCGTTGGTCCTTTTCAACATCTGATCGAGAGTCTTGATGAAACCGTTCAATGTATTTTCCAAACGTAATTCGAAGTCCCTTTCCAAGGTGCAGCGAAGCGAGTTCGAGCAAGCCGAAGCCTTGGGGCTTTTCGATGCCAGCTGGTATCAGCAGCGTTATGGCCAGAAATTTCTTTCTCCGGCGCATGCCTTCAAGGATTATCTTCACAAGTCACGCTTTGCTCCGATTCATCCGTCTCCAGCCTTCGATGGCGAAAGCTACCATCGGATGTACATGGATGTGTTCTATGACCAACAGAGCCCACTGTTCCATTACCTGAAGAATGGCAAGCAGGAGGGGCGCCAGCATGTGCCCCTGACGCCGCGTTGGGTGCCTCAGACACGCATGCCTCTGGATGCCACGCTCACCGAGACGGCCAGCCAGTTGAAGATGGCGGTGTGTCTGCACGTCTTCTATGAGGACTTCATCGAGCGTTTCGCCCAGGCACTGGATGACATGCCCATCCAGGTGGATGTGTTGCTGACTCTTGCCAAGGGCGTGAACGAAGCACATGCACGCAAGACGTTCGATAAGCATGCTTGCGTCAAGCGGGTAGAAATTCGGCATGTGCCCAATCGTGGGCGCAACTTCGGCCCCTTGCTGGTCGAGTATGGCGATGTATTGCAGCAGTACGACCTGTTCTGCCACCTGCATTCCAAGAAGTCTCTGTATTCCGGTCGTGAGCAGACTCAGTGGGCCGATTACCTCACTGAATTCCTGCTGAGTGACAAGTCCGTCGTCAAGCGTGCCCTCAATGCCTTCGCTCAGGACGAGACACTCGGTGTCTATTACCCGACGACATTCTGGATGATGCCTAGCTGGGTGAATCACCAGACCATGAATAAGGGCTTCATGCGGGAATGGCAGCAGGCGCTGGATATCGACCATGTCAGTGACTTCCTGAGCTATCCGGCAGGCGGCATGTTCTGGGCGCGCCCACAGGCGCTCAAGGGTATAGTCGGCAAGGGCTGGAAGTACGAAGACTTCCCCGAAGAGCCGTTGCCCAATGATGGCTCCAAGCTGCATGCGCTTGAACGTATTCTCGGTGCTCAGGCGGAAAGCCTGGGCTACCGTCAGTTCTTCTATTATCCGTCCGGTGGCGATTTTACGGTTGACCAGAGCTACATCACCGCGAGCTACCACGGTTCCATCGAACAGCACATGCCTGCCATCCAGGCGCACCAGATTATCAGCTTCGATGTCTTCGATACGCTGGTTCGTCGTGAATTCACCGTGCCGGATTATGCCAAGCTGAAGTTGGGCAAGTGGCTGGTGGAGCAGGGCATCGCCTCCTCAGCTCATGATTTCGTGAAGACGCGCAACGAGGCTGAATTCACGCTTCGCAAGCGTGCCAGCTTCCAGGGTGACATACGCATCGACGCCATCTATGACGAATTGGCGGATGTGTACAAGGTCAGCAAGGATGTCGCGCAGGGATGGATGAAGCGTGAGTTCGAATTGGATCTCGCGATGATCCAGCCCAAGGACGAGATGGTGGAGCTGTTCAATCACCTGAGTTCCGCCGGGCATGTTCTGTGGGTCATTTCCGATACCTACTACACCCGTGATCAGGTTGGCCTGATGTTGCGCAAGGCCGGTATTGCCGCAGCCTATCGCCTGATGGTCTCTAGTGAGGAAGGCAAGCGCAAGGATAGCGGCACCATGTGGGCGATGGTCAAGGAAGACCTCGCGCGCGAGGAAGGCCGTAGACATCTGCATATCGGTGACAATGTCGTGGCTGATGCCCAGCGTCCCGGTGATATGGGCCTGGCAACCTTCCATATCCTTCACCCGATGGACAAGTGGCGCGCCTTGGGTATGCCAGATGTGCTGACGGGCAAGGATGCACTCGACGAAGCCCAGATTCTGAAATGGGGCGCTCTGGTAAGCCAGATCGGCCGCAACCCGTTTATTGGTGAATGATGAAAAAAGATACTCTATACCTTCACGTTGGTTGGTCCAAGACGGGGACATCTGCCGTTCAGTCGCAGATTCAGGCACAACATGAGGATTTCCTTGCCAAGGGCATTCTCTATCCACAATCTCTGCAGTGGCCTGATCACTCTCATCATCCCTTCGCGTTGTCCTTCAAGGGGAGCGGCGCCTATAAGAGCGACATGTCACCAGCGGATGCGCTGGAGAAGTTGCGCGTAGAGATGCAGGAAAGCCCAGCCGCAAGCGTGTTGCTGTCTTCCGAGTTGTCGCCGATGTATTTCAACAATCCGCGCTTCAAGGAATTCGTCGCGGAGCATTTCGAGACGGTCAAGGTCATCTTCACGGTGCGCCCGCAGTCGGAGTTGCTGCTGTCGCTGTTCAACCAGCTGGTGAAAGACCCCAACATCCGCTACGAGGCATCACTGTTCACCCTCGCCATGCGCAACGTGAGCTGGTTGAACTATCTGAATCACGTTCGTCAGTGGGAAAAGCACGTCGGTGGAGAGAACCTCTCCGTGATTCCCTATAGCCGACAGGTTGTGCAGGATTTCCTGGCCTCGTTCGGTGTCGAGTATCGCCCCGGTGCCAATCAGGCCGATGAGACAGCCATTATCAATCCGTCGCTGCCGACTCGCTGCCTGCCGTTGGTCCAGAAATTCGGGCGCGGTCAGATGGGCAATGCCGAATTCGCGCGCCGTAGAGACAAGATCATCTCTCTGGCAGAGACGCTCGATAGTGAGCAGAACAAGCACGTATTGTTCTCCGTCGCGGAGCAGCAGGCGTTTGATGCCCACTTCAAGCAGGGCAATCAGAAGCTGATCGAGTGGTTCGGTCTGCCTGCGGAGAGTCTCAACAAGTCCGGGTATGAGCCCATCAAGGTGCTGCCAGCAGACCAACTTTCGATTGAGGACTTTAGTTAATATTATATTACAAAAAATCTGTTAATCATGTTAGAGTAGATTAGATACAATATATGTTGCGACAAGAATTAATTTTAGAATATGGTTTGAGTATGTGTGATAAAACTTCCCAATCCATATTTTTTTATAACTGTTAAAAATTGTGTGCTTGATTTCGATTGCAACTGTATTGTTCTCTGAAATTCCTCATTTTGCTTAAATGATATATAGGTGTTGTTATGATTTTTCAAATAGGCTTCAATAAAGCTGGTACAGGATCTTTATACTGGTTCTTCAAAGAGAATGGCTTTAATGCAGCGCACTGGGAACATGGTGAAGTATCGAAGAGAATCTTTGACAATCATAATCTTGGTCAACCGTTGTTAAGTGGGTTGGAACATTACGATGTATTTACAGATATGGAGCATTACGAAGGTAATGGTGTATTTCGGTATGTAGCTATGGAGTTGATAGAACAACTGATAGAGCAATATCCTAAAGCATTGTTTATATTTAATACTCGAAATAAAAACGCATGGCTTAAAAGTAGAATTAATCATGACGAAGGCTCATACTTAAAACGGGTCTCAGATGAAGGCGGTCATGATATAGATGCTGTTATAAGCAAGTGGGGCATGGATTATGAAAAACATACTTCTAATGTCTTAAAGCTATTTATTGGTAATCCTCGATTCCTGTATTTTAATATTGACACGATGAATAATGATAGCTTGGTTAGTTTTTTGAATAATAACGGCATCGAAGCTGATGCAAATAAATGGAAGCATAGACATAAAACTAAAAATAAAAAAGTTATAAAAAACCCAGAAAAAAATGCAGATATTTTGCGGGACTTGGCAATTTACTTTGAAGATAAGAGGCCTGCGGTCGCATTGGAGCTTATTATAGAAGCAAAAAAGATACGGCCTAAAGGCAAAACTATCAACGATAAATATTCGGAAATCAAATGTAAAGTCGAGAAATAGAATTCTTGGAGTATAGCTATGAAAGATAACGACTTTACTAACAGTGCAGTTGTTCGTATTTGTGCTATTGCTAAAGACGAAGGGCCCTATCTTGTAGACTGGATTTATCATCATTTATATTTTGGCTTTGATCAAATACATATCTATGTAAATCGTACTACAGATAACTCCTTATCTATCTTACAGAAAGTAAGCGAAAAATACCCACAGGTCACTTATGAAACTATAGATTGGTTAGATTACTGTGATGTACAAGTCTCTAGTAAATTACAAAACATCGCATATGCAAAAGACCTTAGCTTTGCCTTGGAGAAAAATGTTGACTGGTGGCTGTGCATAGATGTGGATGAATATTGGATTCCCAATGACTTTAAAACATCTATAAAAGATTTTTTAAAAAGGACTAGTTCTGATAGTTATCAACCAATCTGTTTCCAATGGCACTGTGAAGTTGGCAAGAGTGTACCTTTCAGTTTTTTGGAAAATCAACATGGATATTTTATTCCTCCGTTGGTAAAAACTATTACTCCTATCAAGCATGCTGATATTAAGAATGTCAGAGTTCATGTACCCATATATGATAATAACTTTACTCCTATTGATGCGAATGGTAAGCTTATTGAATTTGACAAGACTATAAATCAACACACTACTAATGCAATGCGAAGACCAAAGAAGGCATATATTGTTCATCGTATGTTTAGATCGGAAATTGAATATACCGCTTTATTGCTGAGAGGTAGACCATCTCAACCCCTGTCAATTAAAACGAATCGCCCAGGGTACAAGCCACACAACTGGGATAAAATTAATAGATATTTTGATTGGCCGAAAACTAACTACTTAGATTATATGAGCTCTCGTTATGCCGCTATTGCTGATTTAGATGTCGTTTCATATATTAATGACGATATAGAATCTATTAAGCTAAAGTCAATAAAGTCAATAGAGATACTAAAAAAACTTGTAGCCAAAGGTGATTCCGAAGCAATTAAAGTTGCTAATGGCCTTACCATACTATAAGAGATTTTAACAAGTTGTCTTGAGCCCTTAATATTTTTATTAAGGGTTTCATAGTATCGGTGTTTACAAATAAGGGTAAAAGGTTTATGCGCAATATTGATAAGTGTAAGAACGTAAGGATTGCAGCTATAGCCAAAGATGAAGCTCCTTATATTGCTCAGTGGGTCCATCACCATCTTTATTTCGGTTTTGACCAAATACATGTCTATGTTAATAGAAGTGAAGATCAAACAGTAGATATACTTTCTAAGATTGCTCAGAAGTACAAAGGTGTTACTTATGAAATTGCAGACTGGATAGATCTATGTCCAGATAATATAAATAAAGGGCTACAGAAAATCTGTTATGCAAAAGATCTACATCACTGTAGAATGAATAATGTAGACTTCCTCATGTATTTAGATATAGATGAATTTTGGGTGCCTGCGGATTTCGGTTCAAAAATTAAGGATCATATACACATTGATGCTGATGCTATTGCTTTTAATTGGCATTGTGAGCTTGCACGACCTCAAGAGTTCAGCTCTATTGCATCGGAAGGTGAATATTATATTCATAGGTTATGCAAAACATTGTTCCGTACTGATTTAGTAATAAACAGCTTGAGGGTTCACTTTCCTGAATTCAAAAACGCTTCATGCTATGATGCAGATCATAATCCCCTGGTCATGTCCGATGATAAACCGCAGGCTTTAAATAAAGACTTATGCTATTCGAAATCCTCATTTGTAATTCATCGAATGTATAGGTCCAGAATAGAGTATATGGCGGCTCTTTTGAAAGGTAGAGCTGGACAGAAAGGGTCCTTGAAAAATAATAGACCTGGTTTTTTTGCTTCAGGCATGGTTGAGAATGAGTTAAAAATCACTTTTAATTATGACCGTCATGATTGCTATTTGAAGTCGCAGAATATGTTTATTGATTTTTGTGATGTTTCTATAATGATCGATGCGGCGAGAGATGAAGTGTTTGCTAAAGCTTCCGAGGTTGAAGTATATATAAATTCTAATCCAGATGATATTACTGTGAAGAAAGTTTCAAAAAATCTATTTGTTGATGCGCAGGACTGATTCATACTATGTCGAGATGTTGATGCTACATGAAAATTATACGTAAGTTATTCTCTTCATCCTCGAGTTTTTCTACAGACCATACACGCTCCTTGGATCTAATTATCCACATTGGCTCTCCGAAAGCCGGTTCTTCAGCACTGCAGAATTTCATGCTGAACAACCGCAAGGCTCTTGAAAAACTGGGTTTCCATTATCCTGAGCATGGTATTGACAAGAATGGTATATCAGGTGGGCATGGCCAGTTGTGGGTGACATTGAGAGAAGGCGATGTGGAAGGTGCAGAGGCACTGCTAGAGAAATGGTTGAGCCATGCTCGAAAGAAGGGGCTCAAGCTTGTGTTATCTTCCGAGTCCTTTTTCAATCAGTCAGAACATCTGGCGAAATTGTTCCACGAAAGCTTTCAGATTCCGCCACAGGATATTCGTGTCATTGCTTTCGTACGTGCCCCGATTGATTACTTGATGGGAAATCATAATCAAGGCATCAAGCGTCATGGTCAGTCATGGAGTCTTTCCAGCCATTTCGCCCCGGTACTGCAAAATGGCAAACCCAGTCTTTCAGGTGGGCCCTTGATGCAATGGGCTGATGCCTTTGGCGATGATCACTGTCGTTTTCTGACCTACCAGAAACCAGCGGCTGATACACGACAGATTGAAGCGGTCTTTCTGGAAGAATTAGGGGTGCCTGCTTCTGAAATCCCTGCGCTGCTTCCGGAAAGAAAGATCACCAATCGTAGCTATGTCCGGTCTGCGCTGGAACTCAAGCGTACCTTGAATACAGTGCTCGCCAAGCTTCCTTCAGAGGTGGGTCGTGAGATTGACTGGGCATTGCAAGGGTATTCAGATCTCCATCCTGAAGAGGGCTCTTTGGGGAGCCAAGACATTCCCGAAGCGCTCTACAGGGACATCAATGCAGTGTTCCTCACCGCTATGGAGCCTGTTCTACAGCGTTTTCCAACTCTTGATCGTGCGGCCTTGTTTCCTCCTCAACCTTCCAAGGTTGTGAGTAGTGCCAATGTCAGCAACCCCTATAGACCGCTGGCCTATCTCGAAGAGCAATGTCCCAAGGAGCTGGAAGCCATCAGAAAAGCAGCCCTGGAGCAGTATCAGGAAGGTCAGCAAGGCTATACGTTCCTGAAATTGCTTGATCTCCTGGGTATCTCCTTCGAAGAGCCTGTAGCACATAAGGGCCTGAGTGCACGTGCTCGCGGTATCATCGGCAGCAGCAAGATGAAGGAGGCTGACCGCCTTCGTGAGCTGGGCGCCTATTTTGAGCAGCAAGGCTTGCTGGAGGATGCACTGTTACTGCTGGCCAAGGCATCAGATTCTCGACCCGGAGGTGGAGGGATAAAGAGGATGAAAAAAAGAGTTCTGGATAAACTGTATATTACCAGTCAAATGAATGTCTCGGACGATAGTGACATCTGACAGTTTCTGATGATTTGATAGATGGCAAGATGTCGTGAGACACGCCAAGCAATGTCTTGCCCATCTATATTCGTTGTGGTTTTTTTTGTAATTGTCATTCTGACAGTATGTAGCCTTTTGTGTCCTTTGCGCTGTATTACTGAGACGTATGATTGATATTGTCGCAGGGAAAATGCATGAAAAACCGCTCTACGACGGGCCTCGTAGCGCAGGGAAAATGCATGAAAAACCGCTCTACGACGGGCCTCGTAGCGCTTTACCAAAAGGACCTCATGTGGTCATTTAGCAGCTTTCGCTCATGGATGATCCGATGCTGACACCGTCTCTTATGCACCA
>Ga0209634_1003140_pt1 | contig 11259 bp, 6 predicted proteins | sample LinPmetageLP40_FD_184043 | JGI IMG/M metagenome (GOLD analysis project Ga0209634, IMG submission 184043) | Marine viral communities from the Pacific Ocean - LP-40 (SPAdes) (version 2) | ecosystem: Environmental > Aquatic > Marine > Oceanic | place: Pacific Ocean | collected 2010-08-26 | reverse complement strand
TATCAAAACCTGTAGTGGTTTCTGCTAACGGTAGACGTATGGATCTTGATGAACTCTCTTCTCTTTCTGCCATCATAGCCATCAATACGTCAAGCTGTGTATTCAATGCAGTTACATCAAAAGATGCGGCTGGTGTAAAATCTGTGGTTCTTTCTACTACTATGTCTCGTACAATTACTATGCTGTCATCTGCTGTAGCACCAGCACCTAAAGTTACTGTCCCTCCAGCTCCAAACTCATATGCACTATCACTAGCATTGGTTGTACCTTGTATACTAAACTGAGCAACACTACTAGGCGCTGCATTAAAGGTTAATGCTGTGCCATTACGAAATACTTTAATGTCTCCTGTGGCAAAAAATTCAAAGCCAATCGTAAATACGGTTTGACCACCTGTAGCGGTGTACGTATTTCTTGGCGTATTTTTAGCTGTTGCTATTGTCATCTTATTGTCTCCACACCTGTATTATATATTTTTTTGAAAAGACTATTAAACCATATCAGATTATTAAATGGTATTAAACGTCTAATTGTTTGCGCTCTTTCATCAAATCCTTGATCTGTACCAAAAGAATGTATTAAATCTGCTATCATTCCTGGTCCTGCTCCTATAAATTCACCTGTAGCATCAGCTACATTAGCTTCACCAAATCTTCCTGGTGTTCCAATGCTTGGTCTAACACCTAATGGTGTTTCAAACATACCTTCTGATACTACTTCTAGTGCAAAGTTAGCATCAGCTATTAAACCTAATACACCTGACATTTCTATTGCTCTATACATTTTTTCTTGTGGTGTTTTATGTTGATAGTATTGTGGATTTTTTAAATAATCTCCCATTGCTGCAAACCCTATCATAGCTATAGCACCACCTGCAATATTCATTTCTCTACCTGATAGTCCAGACAACATAAGTTTTCTGTTTGCGGCAAATGACCAAGCATAGAATTGAAAAGGTAAAGCTAGGAAGCCATTGTTAAACTTGCCACCAAACTCTGTCTTTTCAAATCCACCTAAGAATCTCATTACATCATTATCAAATGCATTAGCTAATGATTCATTACGTACACGAATAACACCATGCATCATGTTAGGTTTATCAGCTAATCCTGGTGTAATAATAGTATTTTGCACATCTTGGAAAGAAGCAAACCTCATTAGATCACCTAATGCTTCACCATTTTTTGTTGCTAACCATTCATCTTGTTTGGTGTACAACATACCATTAGTTGTTTTGTATGTGGGTAATTTAGCTATGGCTCTAGCATTTTGTTTACTAATACCATAACTGTTTAATCTTAATATATCTTTTTCTGTTGCTGTGCCATCTAATACTTTTTGACTATCTTCTAAAAATCTATGCGTAGATATATGTTGTGTCATAGATTTCATTTTGTGTGTCCAGGCTGATAATAAATTTATGTGATAAAATGGAGACTGTACCGCTTCTAAAGGATTGCCAACTGTTTTATCAAAATATCTGCCAAATGCTGAATCACCTCTACCTATTTTATTTTCATTACCACCAATATGTCTTAAATTAGCTTGATTCATTTCAACATCATACACATCACCTAACCATGCATTTTGTGATATCTGGTCATTAAACTCAGCTTTGTCTGCTGCAAAAGGTTGTTTACTATTTAAGTATCTAAAGGTATTAGCAAAGCCATGTACCATAGGTATACGTGCAAAATCTACAATAGATGCAAACAATACTTTACCCATCATTGCTGTACTAGCCCAGTTTCTTAATGCTGCTGGTAGTCTTGCTTTCATAAAGCTAGATGGATCACCTGTATTAAATATGTTATAAACTTTATCTCTGTTGTCGCCTAAATCTGTAATAATTCTTTTAACTTCATCAAGTTCATCAACAGATGTATTTCTTAACAAATCTATTTCAGCATCCCAAAGTTTAGTTTCTGCATTTGCTTCACCAAATTTTCTAGTCATTTCAATACGTTTATGCATACGCTCTGAATACATTCGCATTAAATAATTTATATCATTAATTAAATACGGCTCTAAAAGTTTGTCAGAGATGTTTAATTTTCTTGATTGAAATGCACTTTCTTTATTTAGGAAAGCACTATTTTCATATGAAGTATCTAAGTCTCCATCCATATCTAAGTTGTTACTGTCTCTTGTTATTTTTTTTATAGATGCATCTACTCGCATATTAAGATTATATACATCTGTTGAGCTAGTAATTACTGTAGTCTTACCATCTTTTTTTGTAACATATCTACGAGGATCACTTTTAAAATGATCGTATAATAATCTTCTAAATGTTCCTTGTTGTGGCACAGATAAAAATGCTAAGTCTTTAGCCTTAACAGATGATATTGGATCATCCATTAACTTGTAGGCTTTTTTTGTTAACGTAATTTCTTTGCCATCTATGTCAACTTTAATAGTACCTTTGCTATCTATTTCTTTTATTGTTCCATATGCTTCAAAACCTGTAGCATTTTTACCTTTTTTTGGTATTCCAATTACCATACCAACAGTTTTGCCATCTACTACTTTTGGTAAATCAATAGGTTTTACACCTGGCGCTGCTTTAAATCCATCATTAGCAACATCGTACAAAATAGCATCAATATCATAGACTCTGTTTACATAGTTATTAACCAATGGATTAAAAACATCTTCTAATCCATCATCAATATCTGCTAATAATTTTTCTAAGTTGCCTACTTTTTTCTTTGCATAGTCTAGTCTTGTTTTTATTAATTTTTTATGTTCAGGAGACTTTGCTTCAGCTAATGCTTTCTTAGCTATAGCTACTCTTTCTACATACTTTAATCTCAATTTTTCTACAGATTTTTGCGATTGAAACATGCCTAGTTCTTCTGCTTCTTTACCAATTAAATCGTATACACCTCTTACTTCTTTAGCTAATTTTTGTATTTCAGGATGAGCTTGTTGTAAGTACTCATCATCTCTTAATGCCTTAGTAATCATTTCATTAAATTCACTAAACTTAACTTCTTCTGGTATGCCTTTTCTACCACCTACTTTTCTTATTGCAGAATCTACCAAGTCTCCTGCTTTAATACCTATTGCACCAGGATTGTAACCAACTATAGGTTCGTTAGTTATAGTTAAATTTTTTCTATATGCTTGAAATGCTTCGTTTAATCTTTTATTAAAACCACCTACAGTTTTAAAATGATTAGCTGTTGCTTTTATTAATGCAGATTGTCCTACCGTTCTTCCAGCTTTGGTTGCTCTACTTACTAATGCACCATCGCCTACCATCATTTGTGTTAAATCAGCAATAGCATTTCTAACTGTAGGATTTTTAATTTTATTGTTCATTAATGATCCAGTAGTAGTTAGCCATCTGTCTACATTTTCTGCAAACCAACTTCTATCTTCTGGCCCACCCATACCTGCTGTTTCTCTACCTATTTGTTCAGCATTTAAATCATCTATTATTTCTTGATTAATTAAATTTTCAGTTTCAGCAGCATCTTTACCTGTAGGTGCATTGCCGTCATCAATCATTTTTTGTTTCTTAATGTTAAATCTTAACCAATCTTCATATGAATTAAACTTAACTGTAAGTTTTGCTCCTCCTTGTGTTTTTGGATTTACATATGAGCCATCAATAAATTTTTGTCTTAGAGAAAACTCATCAATTATGACTGTATCTTTTTCTAAAACAACACCATTATGCATTTCACCTTTCTTTTTAATTATGATGTATTGAGCATTAGTAGAATTATCTATTTCATCTACTGATGTTTTTGCTTTTTCTACAATTAATTTGTATTTACCGTCATCACCTACATTATAAGTAACATCGGATTTAGGATCATAAATTGAAGAAGGCATGTCATTTGTTTCTGTGTCGTGAAAAGCCATTAATAAATCGTCTGCTTTATCGCTTTCGCTTTTTCCACCAGTAGAATTAAAATCATCAACACCTTTGATGCCTCTCTTACCAAAAGCTGCAATCATTGAGCCACCTAATAAACCTGCTCCACCTACATACATAACTGATTCAAATATAGTAGCTGTTGGATCATAACCATGTCGTATAGGTTCTGCTGCTGCTGTAACACCCATAGACAAACCAGCTCCTTTTGCAAATCTAGGCAAAAAAGAAATTCCCTTAACAAATGGTATTGGTACATATGTTAAAGGATCTCCAAGTGCTCCAATAATTTCTGGCATTATACCGCCATCATCTCTAATTTTTCTTTGATGATTGTTGTATGCTATTTTTTCTTTAAGATAAACAAAATGTTCTTCATTTCTAACATCATAAAAAGCATCAGCGTATTCTCTTAATCCTTCTTCTTCTATTCTGTTTTCAATATTTTCTGGTGGATTATAAGGAGCATCCATAAAATCATCTTGATCAAGATAAAATTGTCCAATAGGTTCTAATTGCCAAGCAGCAGAAATTTGATCAAAATACGTAGCATCTTTGTCGTAGCTTTCTCTACCATGATGATAGTCAGGCTGTATGTCAAACATAGACTGCTCATACCATAATTTATTGCCTTCTGCCATTATAGATTTTCCTCATCTTGCTTTTTTAATTCTTCAAAAAGTTTTTTTTCTTCTGCACGTTTTGCTCTTTCTGTTTCTTTTATATCTTTAAAATTAGAACTTAATATTTCTCCAGTTAAACTAACTGCATCTTTTATTTTTCTTGATAAACTTTTCTTAATAACTAAATCTTCTATCTTAGTTTTTATTGTTTCATTGTCTTGTGCTATTTCCATTACTCTTTTTCTACTATAAGTAATAACATTGCCTTTAGAATTTTTCATATAATATGGTTGTGCGCCAGGTGATGAATAAAACACCGCTTGATATATAACTTTACTAGAATCAAATTGATTCATACTAGTAGGTATAAGAAAAACATTTCTACCTAGTTCTAATTTGTTTGAAAAATCAAATTGTTTGTTTTCTACTTTTGCTTTTGGATCATCTATTGCTGCTATAATTTCATTGTTAACAGTTTTCCATGCTTTGGTCCTGCCTCTCCTACCACCTTCTGCTTCTATTCGTTTTGTCTCTAAAACATATTGTATATGTTCTTCTGTATATTCAGCAGGTTCTGTTTTAGTAAAACCAGATGGAACATCTTCTTCTTTTATAAATTGATTGTTTAATGACCACATGCCAAAAGCACGATTGTTTTCATCATTCTCATCATCATCAGATGTATATCCTCTACCTGTAGTAAATGTTGATTCGCCATACATACCTGACTTGTTTAATCTTTTAGTAACAGTTGCAACAGTTTCAGGAATAATATCTCCTAACCTACCTCTTTGAAATGATTCATTGGTTAACATTAACTCCTCATAGATTGCTTGTTTTGCTACCTGCATATATCTTTGATCAATAATATTGTCTGGATCAAAAAGGTCTGAACTTAAACTGCTTAGTAAAGTTGCTTCTATTGTTTCATTTATTTCAGCAGCATCTTCAAATCCTGATCTCTTAATAAAGTTTTTTTCGTTTTCTTTTTCTTGTCTTAAAACATTAACTATACGATTAGATGCATCATTTGGATTTGGATCTTGAGCATACATGCGAAATATTTTATTCATCAATCTAATTTCATCATCAGTAATATTTGGCACATTGTCTAATACAGAAATAAATCTAGCATCACCAGACTTATCATTCATAATGATGCCACGCACCATTTTAAATGATGGCAAATTAATTACTTTTTCAATTAATTGTCTTGTATCAGCGCCTATTTCACCTTTATCAACTAAAGCTACTAAAGAACTTGCGTTATCTTTTAATTCATTATTTAAAAGAGTTGGTAAGACCTGATATTTTCCTGCTACATAGGTAAAGTATTGTTGCACCATTACTTCGTTACCTGGTTCAAACATATTATCAGAACTAAATTTTGTATTGTATGGCCCTAATCCTTTTCTTTTATTTTCTAAAGCTAAATAAGCTATAAATTCTGGTATAATTTCATCGTTTAATTTTGAGCCTTTTATTAATAACATATCTGCAAATTCTTTTTTACCTTTATCAGTTTGATATGCTCTCATTTTTAAAGGTAAATTATCCGTACGATATTTATGATCTAAAGCACTTGTCTCATCATTACGTTTATCTAATCTTTCTTTCAATAATTCTTTGGCTCTTGAAAATGTTGATTGAAACTTTTTTCTATTAACAATATTGTCTACATTATAACCTGCATCTCTTAAAGATTTGATTGTAAGTTCTTCTCCATTCTCTCCCTTAATCATTAAATTAGGGTTAGACTCATTATTAAATATTTGCTCTAAAGTATTTAAATTGTGTATGGTTTTTAGTATTGAGTTTGGATCGTTGTAATCAACTTGAAAATAAGGTGCAATAAACTTAGCCATCTCATTCATTTCTAACATTGCAGGATATGTTTCGTCTATCCATATTTTTGCATTAGCATCACCATTTGCTAAAGCTTGTGCTTGTTCATCATATTGTTCTTCTAATGCATTATCTTTTTCTTTGTAATTAGTATTTAATAAATTAGCAACATGATAGCTATCTGCTTCGTCTCTGTTATTTTTTCCTAATGCAGAAAAATATTTTTCTCTTTTAACAACCTGTCTGTTAGTTAGTTCAGTTGTTGCAGCATTAACAAATTGTTTTGTTTTTTCATCAAAATAATTTCTATATCTTTCTGGTACTGTACCTCTTAATGCATTAACACCTTCACTTACATTAGTTTCAAATAACAACTTGCTTTCAGGTACAGTTTGATCGTAATCAACCGTCATCTTTTGTTGTTGTTTCTCGTTTAAAACTATTTCATTTAATGAACCTATTAACGAATCTGTATATGTTTTTTGTATTTGTTCATCATATGTATTAGCAGCCCATTTGGTTTTAATTAACTTTTCTGGTCGGTCATAAGATACAGGCACATCATATGTCATTACTGTGCCATCTTCATTTACAAACTCTTGAGTTTCTTTAATAATTTGTGTGCCTTCTGCTAACTCAGTTCCTTCTAATTTTTGTGCTGCAATGTAATCATCTAGTTTTTTATCAAGTAAATTTTGTACTTCATCTACTTGTTTAAATGCTGCTTGTGCATAAGTAGATCCAAACTGCGACAGGCTCTGTCCTCTATTGACTCTTATGTCAGCAGGATTAAATTGAGTTCTTTTTGATCTTTGATATGCCATTATCTTGTAAAGCCTCCTTGATATTTAGCTTTAGATGATGCACCTAATGGCTGATATTTACCTTTTGTTCCACCCATTATTGCTCCTTTGCCACCTTCTATAGACAATCCAGATGATTCAGGTTTATAACCTTCATATGCTTTAGCAATACCTGTTGCTCCTTTAATGTATGCAGAATCTCTTGCTGATTTGTTTGCCGCTTTTTTAGCTGCTAATTGCAATCTTGAGTCTTGTCCTTTATAAGCTAACTCAGAATATTTTCTACCTTCATCTAATGCAATTGCATTTAAATCTTGTTTTTGTATTCTCAATGCATCCTGGTAAGCTGCATTTAATGACATGCTACTAGCAATACCACTACCTTGTAACAAGGCTCTATTAGATGCTTGTTTTTCTTGAAAAATTTGAGCCAATGAGTTTCCTTTTTGTGCCGCCTCTAATGCAACGTCTCTTCTGTTGTCTTTAATTTGTTGCATATCTGCATCAAAAGATGCTTGTGCTATGGCATCCGCAGACTTTTGTGCCTGTTTAGCTTGAAACATTGTGGCTGCGCCACTTACTATTGCTATTGTTACTGCATCACACATTAAAAATAAACCTCCGATGTTATACCTAATACCCTCATAGGTAGTGGCGCTGTTTGCGATACTGTCAATGTAGGATCTACTTCATATCCAAGTACATGTACTGATTTTTTTCCTGTCAAAGATTGCAATCCAGTTGTATCATCATTAGGATTACTACCAATTAAAACTTGATTAGAATTAATCGTAACATTGTATGTAGTTGATAATTCTAATATAGCTTTACCTATCTTACGTGGTTTACCTGTCAATACACCATCGCTTAGTCTTACATCTTGTGGCAAAGTTTCTACCGTAATGTCATAGTCCATACCTATATCACAAGCTGCTGCTGGTGATGGAAAAGTAGCTGTACCTGCTGATGTTACTACAGCACTACCATAGTAAAAAAAGTCTCCTGCTTCGGTCGAACCTGAGGTTGCATGTACTGTTTTACCTATTTGCGTTATACCAGTAAATACACGACTGGTTAAAAATACTAATACAGTATTATCATTAATTGATGCTGTAACTGGACTGACTGATATTACATATTCGTTAGTAGTTCCTGTAGCTGTAACACTTGTAATAGTATGAGTTGTACCAGTACCAGCAAATTGAAATGTATCGCCTTGACTTGGGCTAGCTGTTGCACCATCAATAATAAACTGACTAACTCCACTAGAAACAGCACCTTTGTTTTTGACTGTACCATGTGGTTGATAACTGCTTGATATAGTTTTAGTAAACGACATATCAGTAGGTATATCAAATTGTGTGGTTGCAAATTGCTCTAAGTAATATGCAGTACTACTATTAATAGTTCTTTCTACTAATGAAAAAATAGTAGATGACAAAGATGCAATAGATTTGTAGTTGCCATCAGTATTCCATTGTGTCCAACCAAATATCTTTTGTTCTTTTTGACTACTGTATACACACATAGTTCCATCACCACATACTAAAAAATAAAATTGTTCAGTCCTGCCTGGCAATGATGTAGCAGTTGCTGTATCAGTAGGATTAACAATTAAATGTGATGACTCCAGACTAGTATTGTTACTATCAAATAATTCTGTAGTAGATGCAAAAACATAATCTCTTATGTTCTTACCATTCTTTTGTATGTACAAAGTACCACCATCAAATGGTTTTGGCATGCCAGCTTGTTGTACACCAAAGGATGTTTGTCTAACAATCATTGAATCTGTTGGTGTTATATTTTTACCTGTTTGTGGTCTAAGAAAAAACTCAGCACCACTGGTAAAAATTTCTAATACACGCCCACTTACCAAATGTCTTATCTCATTAATTTGATCTGATGCTATTTGCATTTGTAGACTTTCATCATCTAATCCTTTACCAACATCAAAATTAAAAAATGCTCCTACTTTGCTACCAGTTAAATAATCAGGTGCAGATGCACTACCACCAAAATATAATCGTTGCTCGTGAAAACAACAAGTTCTAGGAAAACCATTTGGTTCACTATAAAGTTGCTCATCCCATTTTCTTGTAGGTGGATGGCCTACTATTTTTACACTAGCACCACCACCATCTACTGATTCAGTTGCTGTATCACTACTACCAGCAGTATAAGTAAATCTATTATCATCAACAACAGTAATACTAAATGTACCATTTAAATTAGCTGTTGCTAATCCATCACCATCTACATCAAATATATCTTGTGCATTTGATATAGCAATACTTGCGCCTGTAGAAAAACCATGTTGCACCATTGTTACTTCTACTATACCACTACCTTGTTTAGTTCTTAATGGATTTGGATCTAACTCTATTTCAACATCATCTAATAATGTGCCTGTTAACACAGTTGAAGATGTGTGTCCTGTAATAAATATTTCTGCACCATGATAACGTACACGTGTACCAACATAAGCTGATGTCCAATAGGCAGCAGAAGTAGTCAGGGTTACACCTGTTTGTCCTTTTGCTGTTTGATTTATATCTAAGGTAATGCTATCACTTGCAAATTTAAAATAAGGTTGATATGTTTTTTCACCATTAACACTTACATCAAATTGAAAAACTGACAATGCAAATGTAGTTGCACCTGTCCTTTGTAAAATTCTAGGCGAAAAACTTTTATGTGTAATAATCATAGTATCGCCTTGCTGAGTTATAGTTAACTCCATTAACTCTGCTGTTGCAATACCAGTTGATGTAATAGTTTGCAATGCAGTACCATTACTGCTGTATATAGTTATAACTGCATTAGTAAAAAGTATTATATATTCTTGATCATCACTAAAAATAAATGGTTCTATTCTGCCGTTACCTGGAGCTGTTGCACGAACAACTGTGCCTGGTCGTCTTTCAATACCACCTTGATTTAAAGTCAATACATTACGAGCTTTCTTCAAACCTTGCTCATATGCAACAACGTCTACCCTAGATACAATCTTAGGATCTAGTTCGCCTCTTACAAAACTGGCTTGATGTATTCTCTGTATTGGCATCCATTAGCTCGATACTGTTGCGTTAACATTATTAAATGAAGTGCGATTTCTTCTATTACGTATTCTATTAACATCCATACGTTTAGTAGTTTGTGCTTGGCTGTCAGTTGATTTAGCTAAAGCTATTTGTCCTAATGCTCTTCCCCTATACAGCTCAGACAGGCTATCATTTCTTGCAATCGCACCTGCAAATAAACTTGCAAGTTCAAATACCATACATTGTTTAAAGTATGGTGGAAACTCTGCTTCACTTGTTTGAAAAGTATAATCACAAATCAATGTATCGTTAGATCCTGTGTCAGTAAAAATTTTATCTCCATATCTGTCAAACGCAATAACATTATTACTTACTGTTACAGTATGAATTAATAAAGCATCTGAAGGTAATTGATATGATGATTGAAATCTACCTAATGGATTCTCTGCTAGTTTAGTTAGCTGTACTTGTTTAGCTGCAAAACGCCAACGTATTCTAGTTAGCATTGCTTCTAATGTTGATTCGTATAACTGACCAGCTACTGTTGATTCTGTTGTAGCCTCTTCAAAGCTAGTTATTATGTTAGCACCCACTAGCACAAGGGCTTTGTTGCATATATCAAATCTAGTTTCTGATAACATAATACCTCTCTATAAACGAAATTGAGGGATGGGTGTAGTCATTCCACCCCCCAACTTTCAATTAGAACTTACGTTCCGTTAGTTGTTGTAACCGTTGCCGCACCAGACGCAGAAGTTACACCTAATAAATCAAAAGTGTGTGTTCCGCCTGTTGTACCAGCTACTAAAATCATATCGTATTGCTTTAGATTTGTAGTTACTGAGTTAAAATAACCTGAGCCTGCAACTGTTGCTGGAGCATCTGTTGTATTGTAATGCCAGATATTTCCAGTTCCACCGCCTGCTACTAATTTTAAGTTCGCTGCTGTTAAAGCCATGATTAACCTCCGTTATTCAGTAATCTGGATTTGCATGAAGCCTTCTGCATCAATAGCTACAGCCTGCATACTCATCATAGATGTTGTTAAATGACTT
>Ga0209634_1003137_pt1 | contig 11266 bp, 7 predicted proteins | sample LinPmetageLP40_FD_184043 | JGI IMG/M metagenome (GOLD analysis project Ga0209634, IMG submission 184043) | Marine viral communities from the Pacific Ocean - LP-40 (SPAdes) (version 2) | ecosystem: Environmental > Aquatic > Marine > Oceanic | place: Pacific Ocean | collected 2010-08-26 | reverse complement strand
CCCGCAGTATCGGATGGATCGAAATAGGTACCTGCAAATATCAATGAATCCCGGGTGTGTACTTTTCGTACCAGCGTATTGAATGGGATGTCATAGTCCACTTCGATATTGTCATTGTAGCGATAGAGCCCTTCAGTACCAGCGATCCAGATCATGCCTTCTTCTTCCGGATCAGGGTAAATTTTAGAATATCCTTGCTGTGGCAGTCTTTTGAATGGTCGTGTTTCTTTGAGATAGCTGCCATCGTTTTGCAGTGCAAGCTTTTCTATATAGGTGTTGGATTTTCCGTATGTTGCCTCATACCAGATATTGCCCCTGGTGTCGGTCACAGGATGTCTGATGCCGATGCGTTCGCTTATCAGCGTACTATCAGGAATAAAAATATCTGAAGAATCTGAATGAGGCGTAGGATTGAGTTTGTAGAAACCGCTGCCAGTGGCAAACAGTAGTTTGCCTTTGTAGTTGAAGATAAATGGTTCTACTACATCAGGCAGACCATGTTTTTCTGTGAATTTGTAGATTTTTGACTGTTCTGAAAGGTCGTAGTTGAAAAGGCCGGAGTTTTTGATGCTAAACCAATAGGTGCTGTCAATAATGAGTCCATTGGAAGTAACGCCTTTAGCCGAAGAATCAATCACTTTTTGTTCGCCAAAGGTTTCTGTTTTGGCATTGTATTGCAATTCCACAAGTCCTTGTAAAACTAAATGAGTCAATATTTTATTTGAGTCAATCTGTTTGCTATAAGTAGGTAAAGGCAATGCATGTATATAGTCTGGATCACTTGGTTTTTTTAAGCCAAACTCTGTGTTGGAATACGGAGTTTCATTCAATTCAAAGAATGACATTGCTCTTTGACTCATGTAGTCGACTTTTTCAAATCTCGTATTGTTAAGGCCGAAGATTCCCTTAAAGGTGGATAAATATATGGAGCTGTCGTGTTTTATGATATCCGTAATAGTACCTTCTACTCCACGAACCCCCGCCCATAAAGACCATTTTGAAATATTATCAATTTTCGAAATCCCATCTCTAGATGCAGACCAGGTATTTTGAGAAGTTCCCAATAATAGCGATCTTATATTATTACTGATTAAACCGTTCTGCTCATTGATATTATAGGCTAACTTCCCATTATTTAAATAATAGATTCCTTTTCTGAGTGTCCCGATTGTCAAATTTGTTGATTCGTTTTTAGAATTAATGGATGCAGCATTGATTGAAAGACTACTTGGCAAATCACTAGATGAGTTGTTTACCAATATTGACGAATCTGATGATCTATTAAACTTGTAAGTGTTGCCTGAAGTGGTTCCAAACAAATCAACAACCCCATTATTTTCTTCACTAGAATATATATAAGTCTCATGAGTCAGTAATTCTTGACCTTTGACTATTTTAAGAGAATCGTGATCCAATTTGAAGAGCCCTTTATTTGTCTTGTGAATGAAATAAGCTCCATTCTTAACAAAACTTCCTTTGTAGAAAAGGTTGGGACGCTCAGTTCTCCACAAGCGTATTCGATCAGTCACTTTACTAAAGTTGTACTCGAATAGTGCTTTGCGTGTATTAAAAAACAGCTTTTGACCATCTGGAACTATTTTGACCACAATTCCAAAATCCTCAATTATATTATCAGTAAGCGATTTATAGACGGTCTTGCCTTTCGCATCCCAACTGATATATCCCATTTCATTGTGTGAGCCAACAAAAAGCTTGTTATCCTGTATGGCGAGTGAATGTGCGGTCTTTCCATTGGCAATTTCTATGAGTTCCCATGTCTTGCCATCGTATACTAAGACCCCATCGAAGTTGGCAAAGTACAAGATGCCATTGGCATCTTGTACTGCATCAAAGTTAGATCCTGCTGAATGATATTCCTTGCTACTATAGTTGCGAATCAATGGAGATTCTGTCTGGGCTTGGACGAAAAAAGGAGTCCATAAAGTCAACAAGTACAATATAGATATTGCAATGCTATTCGAATGTTTTATAAAGATGTATTTAGCGGTATGCTGTTGGGACACTTATTTCATTTTAGTCGAACCACCAAGATAATAATATATCTAATAAGATAGGCGTTGCATAAATTTTCTTCATACAATTTCTTTGAAAGGTTTGTAATCAGGGGGAGATGAAGGAGTGCGTATTGTTTCTCCGCACTTCCCCGCACCTGTTGCGGGGTCCCCCAGTTCGAAGCTACATACTAGGGGATGCCGGAACGAGTCCGGCAAAAGCTCTATAAGGTCCCCCAGATCGGAGCTACACAATAGGGGATGCCGGAATAAATCCGGCAAGGAGAACACTACGGGATTCCTTGTAAATCCCATACCCTTCGGAACACTAGCCTATTATCCAAATAGCTCTTTGAAATACTGGTTTAGTACTTACTCTTTTTACACTTCGTAGTAAGGGGATGCCGGAATGAATCCGGCAAAGGAGGTTATAAATAAAAAAACCTCCCCAAAAATATTGAAAAAGCGTTGATGTCGATTGTTGGAGCTTTTACTTCTTAATCGTATTGAGATAGCTGGTGTTGTATTTTGTAGGAAATTCCTCATACCACTTCATCACGGTCTCAGCACCCAGCTCATCATATATATAGGAGAGCTGTTTGTGATAGGCCTTCTCCCATTTATTGATTTCTATTGTTGGATTCTCATCCATTTTGATTTGGTGTGCTTCTTTCGTGGATTTCGAAGTAGGTAGGTGGTGTATGAACTTGTTAAATTTGTTCAAACAATAATTTTGATAGTATTTGGTATAGAGAATGAAGTTGTGCCACATCTCATCGATCACCAACAATGGTTTGTCGATGGATAATGATAAACCACTTTCTTCTGATTTGGCTGCAAGCCAAAGCCACTTTTTTGTTTCCTCAAAGATCTCTTCTGCTTCTGTTTGAGACACATTGTATCTATTCATAAAGCCTTCGATGACTTCATGCTGATTTTCACAATCGAGGGCTTCTTCGAGCGAGCAGGTATATTCTAATTGAGTGGTTATCATGGCATTGGTATAATTAAAAAAAAGTAAGGAGTGCATCCGCACTCCTTACGGGTTGGTTATTAGTCGTTGCCTCCAGCAATACAGTTCAAACATTCTGCAGCACTCACAGATTGCTTACTTATTATAGCGTTTAACAATGATTCTTTAGAAATATTCTTTGCTGATGTGTTAGATAATGTGTTCATAATAATAATAATTTAGGTTTTAGGTAATTTCGTTTTCGAAACTGAGGGCGATATACACGGTTTGATTTTAACCACCAAATATGTTTGATGATATTTTTGAAATAATGAAATATTCATCTTAAAATTTATCACAAACAATTTATAATCTTATTAATGTTTTAATAAAGCTATATTAGACTAATATAAAAGTTATAATGATATTTTAATCAAGAGCTAAAAGTTATTTAATTTTAAATATACTTGTTAAAAGACTATTAAAATTGAGAATGAAAACACCTAAAATAGGCTTTTATTGACTTTAGTGGATGATCTTACATTCAATTATAAATAGTTGCGTTTGCAGCAGGGTATGCAGGGAAGAATGCTATCTAGGTGATAATCAGGAAATAGTGCAATTGTTATCTTAGAATAACTGTGACTATTTTGAGGTGTGTAAACGAATTTATTGAGTAATTAGGAACAATTCTTACTTGTTAAGTGACATTTTCGATTTTTGAGACCTATGCCAAGGTTTACCCGTTATGTTCACACGATGTTTAAATATGATTTTATTATATATGACTGGACTTTGTGTGGTTCTACTATATTTTTGAATAGAACGTCATTCAGAAGCTACTTGTAGCTGAAGAATCTCAAATACTAGCTATGAATAGATAAGAGCAAAGAGTGATCGTATTATTCTCAATATGAACCTCATCTGACGTTGAGACTCCTGCCCCAATGCAGGCGGGCTTTGGGCTACGCCCTCCCATTGACAGATTAGTGTCCACTGCTCTACACTGGTTTAGAACAGATCTCTCAACGGTGCTTGCGATCTTCACTACGAAGTCATTTCGGAGTGAAACGCCTGTCTGCACGCTGTCGCTGAAGCTTTAGCGCAAGCAACCGACAAAGGCAGGAGAAATCTTTACCACAACAATAGACTGCTGTTTCTTTCATCGTGGTAAAGATTCCTAACGGAATGACTTACTAAGTGTGTAATGATAAACATACTGTCATTACCCTACGCTGGTTTTTTTAAAACTCTGGTCTCTGAGTGACGTTGTGGATGAGACTCAGGATTATCAAGACGTTGTGACGAAGATGGAAAATCACTAAAGTAACAGTTAAATATTTCTTACGTTCTGACAAGTCAAGCGGTTTTAATTTTTTACTTTAGTCCACTCGAATCAAACACAGTGCTATGAAAATATTGACCTTACTTTTTGTTTTCCTTTCTGTTCTGCCCATTTATTCACAAGAATATTTCTATCAACAATACGGCCCGTTTGATAAAAATATTCCAAGCCCTGAAGAGTTTTTGGGCTATCCAATAGGTGAGCATCATACCCGGCATGATAGGATAGTGGCCTATCTTCAGAAACTGGCAAATCTTTCTGATAAAGCCAGCCTGACCAATTATGGAATGACCTACGAGTATCGCTCACTGGTCATACTCAATATATCTACCCCTGAAAGAATTCAGAATATCACAAAGTACCAGAACAAGCATCTTGAACTGGTAGATCCAAATAACAGTAATTCCGTAGATGTACAGCAGCCTGTTTTCATCAATCTCGGATACAACGTACACGGCAATGAGCCCTCTAGTTCTGAAGCAGCCATGCTCACAGCTTATACATTAGTTGCTTCACAAAGCGAAGCGGTGAAGAAGTACCTGGAGGAGTCCATCATATTCATAGATCCAACGATCAATCCAGATGGAAGAGATAGACACAGCGGATGGGCCAATATGTATAAGGGCAATCCCAAAGTATCTGATCCTGAAGATGCAGAACACAATGAGGCATGGCCACGAGGACGTACCAATCACTACTGGTTTGATTTGAATCGCGATTGGCTATTGGGGATTCACCCAGAGAGCAGAGGAAAGCTCAATTGGTATCACCAATGGTATCCCAATGTGGTCACAGACTTTCATGAGATGGGCACCAATAGCTCTTACTTTTTCGAGCCGATGAAAGCCAATGCTTCCAAAAACCCAATCATGCCGAAAGAGAATTATACCAAGCTGAACGAGATCTTTGCTAAGTACTTCACTGAAGACCTAGATAATATAGGGTCGATGTATTTCACCAAGGAGGTGTTTGATGGTACTTATCCTGGATATGGATCGTCTTATCCTGACCTGCAAGGAGGGTTGGCACTGCTATTTGAGCAAGCCAGTAGCCGAGGTCATCTTCAAGAAACAAATATGGGCGAGATTACATTTGCCTTCACGATCCGCAATCAATACACCTCAAGTCTTGCAACTGTAAGAGCGGGTATTGAGAATAAGAAAACATTGTTTGATTATCAAAAGGCATTCTTCAAATCAGCAATCTCCAATGCATCAAAAAATAATGTGAAAGGTTATGTATTTGGAGATGCCTATGATGAGAACCGAGTTCGGTCCTTTATTGACAAGTTGATTTTACACAAGGTCAAAGTATATCAACTAGCAAGTGATGTCACTAGAAATGGCAAGACGTTCAAATCTAAGGACTCTTATTATGTGCCTTCTTCTCAACCTCAATACCGCATGGTGCAGACCATGTTCGAAACGTATGATCAATATACCGATAGCGTGTATTACGATGCATCGGCCTGGTCGGTAGCTAATTTCTACAACATGTCTTATACTTCAATATCCAGCAATATAACACTTGGTACTGAGGTGACGCGACAAAACAATGTCACTCAGGTCAATAAAGTATCCAAAACTGACTATGCCTATCTCATTCCATGGGAAGATTACAATGCGCCTGCAGCACTTTATTATTTGCAAGACAATGGAGTCCGTGTGATGTCTGCGTTTAAACCATTTTCGATAGGAGTAGGTGTTGCTACCCGAGACTTGTCTTATGGTACACTTGTCATTCCTGTGTCTAAACAGGCGATCAGCAGCGATTCATTGTTTAGTTTGTTGCAAGCAGCTAGTACTAAACACAAGGTAGAAGTACTGTCATCCAATACTGGTTATAGCATGAAGGGAATCGATTTGGGAAGTGGAAATGTTCGCGCTTTGAAAAAAAGCAAGGCACTTATGTTGGTGGGCAATGGCGTTTCATCTTATGAAGCCGGAGAGGTGTGGCACCTACTAGATACTCGTGTTCAGATGCCGATCACCAAGTTGCCCATGCGCAATTTGGGAGGGATTGATTTACATGATTACAATGTCATGACCATGGTCAGTGGAAGGTACAGCCAACTTGATTCGGCAGATCGTCAGAAAATAAGCGACTGGGTCAAGGATGGCAATACTTTGATCACGATCAGAACTGCGTCATCATGGGCTATCAAACAAAAGCTGGTGAAAGAAAAACTTATTGAAATTGAGAAAAGTGAAGATGATAAGGACAAGAAAAAGACTATTGTAAGAAAACCATATGTGAATGCATCTGCAGATATTGGTAAAAAAGAAGTAGGCGGAGTAATTTTGGAAGTTGATCTTGATCTGACACATCCATTGGCTTTTGGCTATAGGGAAGCGAAGATTCCAGTATATCGAAATAGCAATGTATGGCTCTCACCAAGTGAGAATAGCTATGCCACCGTGGCTAAATATACAGGTGATCCGCATATTGATGGATTTGTTTCCAGTAAAAATATGAATGAGTTCTTGAAACCCTCTGCATCGCTTATTGTGAGTAAGCTAGGGGGTGGTAGGGTAGTGATGTTTGCTGACAATCCTAATTTTAGAGGGTCTTGGTATAGTACCAACCGACTCTTTTTGAATGCTATTTTTCTTGGCCAGCATATCAGAGTGCCTAACGAAGATTGATTTACATAGAGGCTATGAGCCTTTTATACAAGATATATTTGTAATTACCTGATCGTGAGAGGCAAATGACTAGTCTCTGTGAAATTTAAAAATGGACTTGATATAAATATACATGTACTGGGAAAGCTATACACACGACAAAATGAAAAGTATCGTATTTGATGCTTTGAAACATAATTTAGATTATCGAGAAAATAAAGTGCTCGGATTACCAGCTTCCTATTTAGATCCTGAAGTTTTCTATGATGATGCACCTTTTTTGAAGGATGCCCCATTTCTGACAGCATTGATAGCCAATCCAAATCATATAGGTTGTCACACCCTAAATGAGTCTGAGTCTGCATTTGAGGGAACGCACAAAATAGAGAAGGAACTTATAGACTTATGCGCACAACAAATATTTGAGGGAGGTACAGAGAAGTTTGACGGTTATGTTGCTTCTGGAGGCACCGAAGCAAATATTCAGGCGATATGGATTCTGAAAAATTACTACATGCAGGAGTTCGATGCTTCAGCCGATGAGATTGCTTTGGTTTATTCAGAAGATGCGCACTACTCTATGCCCAAGGCTGCGCAGCTTTTGTCTTTGCAGACGGTGGTGACCAATGTAGATGATACGACCCGGATGGTGCGCAAGGAATCCGTTGTTGAAAGAATTACTACCGCCAAGAAAAAAGGCATCAAACATTTTATTGTAGTGATGAATATGTCCACCACCATGTTCGGATCGGTAGATGATATCGATGCACATGTTGACTGGCTTGATGCGCTTGATGTAGATTATAAGATGCATGCTGATGGGGCATATGGAGGATATATTTACCCCTTTTCGGCAGAGCATAGTAGATATACTTTTCAAAATCCAAAAATCAATTCGATCACATTAGATGGTCACAAGATGTTGCAATCACCATATGGGACAGGTATATATTTGACGCGGAAGGGATTCATGGAGTATGCCTTGACTGAAGAGGCCAACTACGTCAAAGGCAAAGACTATACATTGGTTGGAAGTCGATCAGGAGCCAATGCAATTGCCATATGGATGATCATGCGAACTTACGGGTCCGATGGTTGGAAAACCAAAATAAAGGGATTAATAAATAAGACGAGCAGATTATGCAGCAGTCTGGATGACCGAGGAGTAGAATATTTCCGGAATCACGACATGAATATAGTGACGATTCGCGCTAAACATATAAGTGAAGAATTGGCACACAAATACATGCTAGTACCTGATATGCATGATGCGACAGTGCAGTGGTGGAAAATAGTCGTAATGGATCATGTCAAGCAAGGAATACTAGATCAGTTTTTAGCTGATCTGGATATCTCCTTAAAAAAGTGACCCTAAAAACAACGCTGCCCCGCCAAAAAGCAGATAGATCGCCAATACCACAATCATATATATTCCGACAAATTTGTAATGAGATTTGAGGTTTTCAAAGGCATCGTCCAGTGATTGATTGTCTTTTTGTACGAGTGCCTCTTTGATTTTGATTGCAAACTTATAGAGGTAATAAATAGGGAAGAAGTACAAAGCACCTATGATTAAATAAATGACCGAGATAAAACCTCCTGAAAACGGCATGTCTCCATTGTCAAATTGCGAAAAAATGGTGCTGGCAAACAAAGAAAATAATACGATTAGCCCAAGCATACAAAATCCAATGATTGATAGGAATTTTGTCCATTTGCCTATTTCGTTTAAATAAGAGGTGGATCGCTGACCAATCGCAAGATTATTGTCTTCTTCATTGATAAGTGAACTATTACTGCTGTTAGTATCTTCCATTTATTGATTGTGATTTAATAATTGTTAGAATAATTGTTAGAATAATTGAAGCTAAGGACTATCAGTTGTACTGCCAAGAACTATTTCATTTTTCAAGAGGTAATTATCTATAGTACATGTTAACCTTACTAAGCCTCTAAGGCTTGGTAAGGTTGTTGAAATAAAGATTCCCGGTTCTTTTCTGAAATCATCTTAGAAGAATCTACGAAATGAACTGTGCTTAAAAATAGAATTCACTATATCCTTGATTCGTGTCCACACTATAGTTGTCAATGTAGTAGATGTTGCATCACTTGATGATGCGGTGTTTTCACCCTGATAAGGATTCAATCACCTATACTTTTCGTGAAGACAATAAACAAGGGCAGGACATTGAATCACTTTTGCTCAATAATCAGAAATACCGCATTACTGTCTCCAATATTTAAGACTTCATGCCATTCTATTCGTTCGTTTGAAAAACTACTGCCTGTAGGTACTTGTATTTCTCTTGTTCCTGTAGTGTCTGTAATGCTAAAGCGACTTCCTGCTATTGTATATCCAATGTGAGGATTGTGATAATGTTTTTCATGCCCAACTCCAGGTGCGAATGTACACCTTAACATGCGAGTTTTTTCATTCTCTTGTAGCACTTCACAAACAGGTTGATCATTCCATCCTGCTTCCAAAGGGTCAGGCAACGCGTTCTTATTTGTGCAACTAAGAGGTGCGGTTATTAGCGCAAGCACAACCATCAAAAATGACATGATTTTGCTTGTGTTTTTTTGGGCTCTATCCATTATTTACTGGGAAAATATTTTGTGATTTAACATTGGTTGCTCGGCAATTCGCTCTGCGAAATTTGTATCTATACTAATAGATTCTACGTGAACAGATTCTGTATTTTTCACATGAGGACACAAACCAAGGTGCAGTCTCTAGCAATACTTGGCCTTCTCTTTCATTTTTGCTTCTATGGCTTTGCCTGTTGGGGTGGCAGCCAATCCACCAAGTCCAGTACAAGTGAGTTCATGAGCCATCATATCTCCAACTTCTTTCATGCTTTGGACGACTTCATCGTAAGGAATTAAGTGGTCGTAATTGGCCAGCGCCATATTGGCGCAAGACAAAGCATTGGTAGCCGCCATGATATTTTTACCCAAGCATGGTGCCTCGACTCTGTTACCGATCGGGTCGCACACAATGCCAAGTGAATTTTGTAAGGCAAGGGAAGCCGCAGATATACATTGCTCAAGCGTACCATTCATGAGTGTGACCAATCCAGCAGCAGCCATTGAGCCACCTGCGCCTGTTTCAGCCTGACATCCTGCTACTTCTGCGGCAAAAGTCGCATGTTCTGAAATAAAAACACCCATCATACCTGCAGCCAGCATTGACTTGATTACTTGGTCTTCTGTGCTATTCATCGTTTTAGCAGCACCAAGAATTGCCCCAGGAAGAGCGCCACATGATCCAGCTGTTGGAGCTGCAACAAATACACCCATGGAGCTTTTGACTTCCATCATAGCTGTTGTATATAGTACAATCGTATTTAGCATTCCGGCATCCAATAATGCCTTGTTATTCATCTTATCTTTGAACCCAAGAGACTGGACAGGTAGTATTCTATCTTCATAATAGGTCCCAGCCAATCCTTCAGCAATTCCTCCTTTCATGATATTGACAATGGCTTTCATCTGTTCAAAGACTTCATCTTCTGTAATTCCACCTCTTGTACTTTCATATAGCAACGCCAACTCCCAAAGTTCCATGTCTTGAGATTGTCCCAAGGAAAGCATGTCTTTACAAAAGATAAATGGGACTTTAAGGTCTTTGGTTGAAAGGATCGGAATGACGGGTTTTAGATAGCAAACATTTGTTACTCCAGGAATTTCTTCAATTGCCTTTAGTTCCTTTTCAGTATATGCGATAGCACTTTTTATTTCTATAAAACTTGTATGAGCAATTTTGAAATCATATTGAAAGTCGGGAAGTAAATTTTCAATAATATCCAGGGCACTGCCATAGATGAGTAGTTCATGATAGTCACCATTCATACTCACTTTAGACCCATCTATTTCTTGTACTTCCATCATGCCTCCTCCAGTACTGATAGCAGACATTGTATGTGTTATTGATTGGTTGCTGACACTGATCCTATAATTATTAGGATGCTCGGCTCCATAGCTGAGGTAATTGACTTTGATGTTTATACCTGCTTCTGCGATGCCTTCACGGTATGTCACCATGCGTTCATCATCCGCTTGCCAGCCTAACAGACCACCATAAAGCCCCATATCAGTTCCTTGACTTTCATGTGTTGTTACCAAAGAACCATTTGGATCATAGTCGATCACCACATCGGTAATCTCACCTTTCATTAAATCTCTAAGTAATAAGCCTATTCTACCGGCTGCTGCACTGTGAGAGCTAGAGGAGCCGCGCATCACAGGACCAATTACATCATTGAATATGCTGGATATTGCCATGGTCTTGAATTCAGTTAATAAATATCCCGTTTTTATAGGAAGTTATTTA
>Ga0209634_1003134_pt1 | contig 11272 bp, 7 predicted proteins | sample LinPmetageLP40_FD_184043 | JGI IMG/M metagenome (GOLD analysis project Ga0209634, IMG submission 184043) | Marine viral communities from the Pacific Ocean - LP-40 (SPAdes) (version 2) | ecosystem: Environmental > Aquatic > Marine > Oceanic | place: Pacific Ocean | collected 2010-08-26 | reverse complement strand
GACGATATCGAGCAGCATTTCGGCAAGGATGTCGCGCGGCTGGTCGACGGGGTGACCAAGCTGTCGAAGATCGAGCAGATGCCCGAGAACGAGCGCGCGGCGGAAAACCTGCGCAAGTTCCTGCTGGCGATGAGCGAGGATATCCGCGTGCTGCTGGTCAAGCTGGGCGACCGACTGCACAACATGCGGACGCTGCATTTCATCAAGAAGCCCGAGAAGCGCCAGCGGATCGCGCGCGAGACGATGGATATCTACGCCCCGCTGGCCGAGCGCATCGGGTTGTATGAATATATGCGCGAAATGCAGATGCTCGCCTTCGAGCAGATCGAACCCGAAGCCTTCGCCACCATCACCCAGCGGCTCGACCAGATCCGCAGCGAGGATGGCGGGCAGGTCGATGCGATCGCGCTCGACATGAAACACGCCTTGCTCGAAGCCGGCATAACCACCGAGGTTTCGGGCCGTGAAAAGCACCCCTATTCGATCTGGCGCAAGATGGCCGAACGCCATGTCTCGTTCGAACAGGTCACCGACATCATGGCCTTTCGCATCATCTGCGAGGACGTGGCCGACTGCTACCGCGCGCTGGGGGTGCTGCACACGACGTGGCAGTTTCTCCCGGGCAAGTTCAAGGATTACATCTCCACTCCGAAGAACAACGGTTACCGCTCGCTCCACACTTCGCTGATCTACGGCAAGTCGATGCGCGTCGAAGTGCAGATCCGCACGCGCGAGATGCACCGGGTGAACGAATTCGGCTTCGCCGCGCACTGGGCCTACAAGCAGGATGGCCGGCCCGACGGGCAGGTCGGCTGGCTGCGCGACCTGATCGAAATCGTCGATGCCAGCCACGATCCCGAAGAGCTGCTCGAGCACACGCGGATGGCGATCTACCAGGATCGCATCTTTGCCTTCACTCCCAAGGGGGCGCTGTTCCAGTTGCCCAAGGGGGCGACCCCGGTCGATTTCGCCTTTGCCGTGCACACCGATCTGGGGGCGCAGACGGTGGGGGCGAAGATCAACGGGCGGCACATGCCGCTGCGCACACAGCTCAACAATGGCGACGTGGTCGAGATCATTAAAAGCGACAATGCCGATCCGCAGCTGTCGTGGCTGGGCTTTGTCGTGACCGGCAAGGCGCGTGCCTCGATCCGCCGCGCGGTGCGGCTGAAGGAACGCGCCGAAGTGGCGGAAATCGGGCAGAAGCTGTTCGACGAGATCGCGCTGCGCGTGCCTGCGAAGATCGGCAAGAAGGCGCTGCGCGAAGCGATCAAGCGGCTCGAGATGGAGGACGAGGAAGACCTCTATTACGCAATCGGATCGGCCAAGATCGAGGATCGCGCGGTGATGGAGGCGCTGGTCCCCGGCTGCACCGCAGAGCTCGAGAACGAGCCCGACTGGGCCAAGAGCGGCAAGGCGCTGTCGATCCGCGGCCTGACGCCCGGCATGGGCTTCCAGCTGGCCCATTGCTGCCACCCGGTGCCGGGCGACCGGATCGTCGGCGTGCGGCGGCCCAACGAAGGGGTCGAAGTACACACCATCGACTGCGCACACCTTGCCAACGGGATCGATAGCGACTGGCTGGATCTGTCCTGGGGCAAGCGTTCGCGCGGGGCAGTCGGCCGCATGCGCGTCACGCTCTACGACCGGCCCGGGACGCTCGCGGAAATGGCAGGCATCTTCGCGCAGAACCACGTGAATGTGACGAGCCTCGACCAGACCCAGCTCGATCACCCGTTCACCACTTACGAGATCGACCTGGAAGTGCAGGACGTGCCCCATCTGTCGCGCATCCTCAGCGCCCTGCGGGCCAGCGATTCGATCGCGCAGGCCGAACGGGTGTGAGCGCGCCGCTGGGCATCGACCATGTCCAGCTGGCGATGCCGGAGGGCGACGAAGACCGGGCCCGCGCGTTCTACACCGATCTGCTCGGCATGCGTGAATTGGCCAAGCCGTCCAACCTTTCCCCGGCCGGGTGCTGGTTCGAATGCGGCGCGCTGCAGCTGCACCTGGGGGTCGACCCCGATTTCCGCCCGGCGCGCAAGGCGCATCCGGCGCTGCTGGTCGCCGATCTGGCAGAGTTTCGCGCCAGGCTTGCGCAAGCGGGAGCAATCGTCAGGGAAGACAAGCCGATTGCGGGGTATCACCGCTGCTTCACCGAAGACCCTTTCGGCAACCGTATCGAGTTGATGCAGAAGCTCTAGACGGGTCGCAGCGTGACCGCGACCGGGTCGCCCTCGGCGAGTTTCTCGGCCTTGCGCACCGGTGCCTTGACCGGCAGCATCCAGCCGCCCTCGTCGCGCGGAAAGCAGGATGTCTGCCAGACGGTTTCACCGATGCATGCCTCGACCTTGAGCGAGCGGAACCCGCGTTTGCCGCCCGGTTCGAGCCGCCACATCGCCTCGGTTGCCGACAGGCTCTCGCCCGCTTCGCCCTCGATTGTCACGAAGAACCAGCTGACGCCGTTCTTCGCGGTCCAGCGCCAGAGCGGCGCGGTGACGGATACGCTCTCGCTCAATCGGCCACTCGGCGCACGGGCACTGGGATGTTGCAGATATCCGCGCCACCTGCGGGATGGATGAAGAACGGGTCGCGGCGGTTCGCGCGCGCTTCGGCATAGCGCGTGAAGGTTTCGCCTTCGGTCGAGAGGAATTCGAACGCAGGCCGCTCACTATCGGGCAGGTCGCTGGCGACGCGCACCGAGACGATGGGCGTGCGCTTCTCCGCTTCCTCGGCAGTGTAGAAGCCCAGCGCGCCCGAACCGCGCGGCAGCGAAGACAAGTGCTCCATCCCTTCCACCACGCGCCCGACCAGTGCGATGTTGCGGTCGAGGTGGCGCGGTGCATGGCCGATAACGGTATAAAGCTCTGCGCCGCTGCCCGTATCTGGCGAATAGCCACGCCCGACGCCGACCATGCCATAGCAATGGACCGGCCAGGCGACCGGTTCGTCATCCGTCATCGCGATTGGCCAGCCGTCGAAAAAGGCATGTGCCCTCGCATAGGGATCGGCCCGGTAGAGGGTGGTGGGGTCGCTGGGTGCCACGCGGGAAGCAGTGGTTTCGAAATAGGTGCGGATCTTAGCGATCGCGGGTTCGTCCAGCCTCGCCGAATACTCGTTTTCGGGCACGGCGGCGAGGTTGGCCGGCACAGTTTTCGCCTCGCCCCCGGCCTCGGGATTGTCGTAGTTCGAATCGCCCCACTGGACGACATAATTGTCCTGCACCCGGTTGACGGTGATGCCGTCGTACCACCCGGCGCGGGCGAGCGTGCGGATGTTCCCGACCCAGCCTTGGCTGAAAGGCGCGGGCATTAGCTGGATCACCACCTTGCGCGCGGTGCCGTCTGGCGCGGAGGCCAGCGTCATCACCAGCAAGTCCTCCGGGGCAATGGTGGTCCATTCCGCCGCAGGCGCCTGCGCGACGAGTTCGCCCGGCGAAGGCGGCGGGGCCTCGTCCTGCGCCTGCGCGGGAGCAGCAAGCGCGAGCAGCGCGGCGAACGGAAAAAGCGATTTGGTCATCTGCAGGGGAGTGCCACCCGCTCCGGCAAAACGAAAGCCCCCTCTCGCGCATTGTACGGACGGGAGGGGGCCTCGTGGCGGTGTTCGCAGGGGATGCCTGATCCGCGCAGCACCGTCGCGCAAATGGATCATAGCACGAAATCGGGCCTCGGCGCCATACTGCCCGCGCATTGGCTTGCGATTCGCATCGGGCGCCGCTAGACGCGCGGCTCTTTTGCGGCGCTACCGCGCTGTGCGCTTGAGCGCCGATCGGGTTTTGCCCATCGTCCTCGAGCAGCGAAGCGGTAGGGTAGCCAAGGAGAATGCGGAGCAGTGGCCGAGTGGTCGAAGGCGCACGCCTGGAAAGTGTGTATACGGTAACCCCGTATCGAGGGTTCGAATCCCTCCTGCTCCGCCACCCACTTTTTCGAGCGGAATGGCGCCCAGTGGTGCCGATCAGCCGCAGTTCGGCGGGACAATCGGGGAAATTCCGCCTCGGTGATTGCATTCGCTCCGTATCTGTTAACTAGAAGCGGCGCGGGGTCGCTGCGCGTCGTTCGGCGTCTGGATCGCCGCGTTGGCTTTGGTTCGGGGGGCGGAATGAAGGCAGGGCTGGGCAGTCTGCGGCGCACGCTATGGGTCATGGCGGTGGCCTGCGCCCTGATCGCGGGACCCCGCCTGGCCGCGCAGCCACCGGCCGGCACCTGCTTCGCCGTCACTTCTTCGGTCGCCGCGCCCGATCGGTCCGATCTGCAGTGCGCCGGGGCGCCGGCCGGCTATCGCGGCAGCGTCCTGTGGCTGCGGCTGCCGGTTCCCGCCAGCCAGTCCCGCGATGCGTCGCTGGCGATGCACACCACGCGGTTCGAGCGAATGAGCGTGATGTTCGAATATGCCGATACGCTCGGTCCGCGGCAGACGATCGGCCGGGGGGATTTCGCCGACAGCTGGCATATTGGCGGGCAGGTCGCTTTTCGCGCGCGCGGCGACCAGCCCGCAACGGCGGTCTGGCTGCGGATCGCGGGGCTGGAGGATTACAACCTGCTGTCGCTGCGCATAGTGTCCGCGCAGGCTGCCCAGCGTCAGTTCGAGCTGACGGCATTTGCCATCGGCGCCGCGTTGGCGCTGCTGGGCATAGCCGCCCTGTTCAACATCGGCCTCGCCGCCAGCATGCGGCGCAGCTTCTTCCTGTGGCATGGCGGCTGGGCTGCGACCGTGATGGTCTGGGGCCTGGTCTGGTCCCAGGCCGGACTGGCGGTCTTTCCTGCAGCCGCGGGCACGGTGTCGGCGCGGCTGGCAACGGTGCTTGCCTGCCTGGCGATCATGTTCGCGACCTTCGCCACCGCATCCGCCTTGCGCGACGCGCTGCCCCGCTGGCCGCTGCGTCTGCTGGGTGCGCTCGGGGTGCTTGTCCTCGCGGCAGGCGTCGCCAGCGGTCTGCCCGGCGTCGATATCGGCCAATTCGCGCCGGTGCTGATGATCGGCACATTGTCATCGCTTGCTCTGGCCACCGCCTGTATTGCCGCGGGGTGGAGGAAGGGCCACGGCGCCGCCCGCGATCTGGCGATCAGCTGGGCGATCCCCATGGTGACGCTGGCGATGACCCAGATCGTCGATCTCGACGCGATCCTGTGGGGCGGGGGCGACAAGGTACTGATGCTGTATGCTTCGGCGCTGCAGGTCGTGTGCCTGACCGGTTTCGCGACCGTGCGGCTGCGCGCGCTGCGGATGCAGCGCGACCGGGCGGTGGAGATCGGCAAGGCCCTGGCCGAACTTGCCGAACGCGATCCGCTTACCGGCCTGCTGAACCGCAGGGGCTTCCTCGGCAAATACGCCGAGGCATTCGGCGGCGCGGCCGGGAGGCCCGTCGGCCTGCTGCTCATCGACGTGGACAAGTTCAAGGCCGTCAACGACGAGTTCGGGCATCAGGCGGGCGACGAGGTGCTCGTGACGCTCGGGCGCCGGCTGGCATCGTTCGAGGAGCGTTTCGGCTGCCGCGCGGGCAGGCTGGGCGGCGAGGAATTCGTTCTGGGGGTGAGCGGGGTTGCCGATGGCGGGCTGGTCGAGCTTGCGGAAACGGTGCGGTCCGAACTGGCCGAATGCGATTTCGGCGCAACCGCGCCGGGGCATCGGATCAGCGTCAGCATCGGCGTGGCGCAGGGCGCGGCCGACCGGCCGTTCCAGGCGCTGTACCGGAAAGCCGACGAAGCACTCTATGCCGCCAAGCGCGAAGGCCGCAACCGGGTGGTCTGCGCCGATCGCGATATCGAGAGCGACCAGGCACCGGTGTTGCAGCAGGTGTCCTGACTGGTTTTTCAGCGCTTGGCTGCACTGGCTCAAGCGTGTGGTAGTGCTGCGGCGACGTCCAAACCGCTACGGCCTCTGCGCTACTCGGGAGCCTGCGCGGCGAGCATATCCATCATGGTGCGCGCGGCATCGCGGTCTGCGGGATCTTCGAAGGCGACGTCCAGATCGGGTGCGGCATCGAGCATGTAGAGCAGGGTCCACAGCGCGAAGCGGTGGCCGCGATCGCGTTCGAGCCCGAAATCGACGCGCATTCGCTCGACCCCGGCGGGGAGCGCGGCCGGATCGACCTCGGCCAGGTCCTGGGTGCCGAAATAGCGCTGCAGCAGGTCTTCCATCTTCATTCCGCCGCGCTAGCGGACCGGGCGGATCGTGCAAGGCGCTTGCACCCCGCTGCACGGCGGCAGAATTTCTTTGGGGAACGGCAATAGGCTGTTAGGGGCCGCGCATGCTTACCATCGACGGTGTCACAGTGCGGCTTGGCGGCCGGACCATTCTCGATCGCGCCAGTGCTGCCGTGCCGGTGGGCGCGCGCGTCGGGCTGATCGGGCGCAACGGCGCCGGCAAGTCGACGCTGATGAAAGCGCTGATCGGCGAAATCGAACCCGACGAGGGCGAGATCGCCAAACCGTCGCGCGCGCGGATCGGCTATATCGCGCAGGAAGCCCCCAGCGGGACGATGACGCCCGAGGAAGTGGTACTGGCTTCGGCCACCGAACGCGCCGAGCTGCTGGCCGAACTGGAAACCTGCACCGATATGTACCGGATGGGTGATGTCCATGATCGCCTGCTCGCCATCGATGCCTACAGCGCGCCGGCGCGCGCAGCGAAGATCCTGAACGGGCTAGGCTTCGACGAGGAGATGCAGCGACGTCCGGTGGAAAGCTTTTCCGGCGGCTGGAAGATGCGCATCGCGCTCGGCGCGCTGCTGTTTTCCGAACCCGATATCCTGCTGCTCGACGAACCGTCGAACCACCTCGATCTCGAAGCGACCTTGTGGCTCGAGAACTTCCTCAAATCCTATCCTGCCACGCTACTGGTGATCAGCCACGAACGCGACCTGCTGAACAAGGTGGTCGACCATATCCTGCACCTGCAGGGCGGGGCGCTGACGCTGTACAATGGCGGATACGACGCGTTCGAAAAGCAGCGCGCCGAGCGGGCGGCCCAGCTGGCGGCGGCCAAGGCTTCGCAGGATGCACAGCGCGCGCGATTGCAGGATTACGTCGCCCGCAACAGCGCGCGTGCATCGACTGCCAAACAGGCGCAGTCGCGTGCCAAGATGCTGGCCAAGATGCAGCCCGTCGCCGCGATGATGGAAGACCCCACGCTCACTTTCGGATTTCCCGATCCGGCGGAACTCAAATCCCCCATGATCACGCTTGAACAGGCGGCCGTGGGCTATGGCGATGCCCCGCCGATCCTGAAGCGGCTGAATTTCCGGATCGATGCCGACGATCGCATCGCGCTGCTGGGCCGCAACGGCAACGGCAAGACCACGCTGGCCCGGCTGCTGGCTTCGCAGCTCGACCCGGTGGCAGGCGAAGTGAACGCCCCGGGGCGGCTGAAGGTAGGCTATTTCACCCAGTACCAGGTCGAGGAACTGGCCGGTGAGGACACGCCGCTCGACCTGATGAACCGCGCGATGGAAGGCGCGGCGCAGGGCGCCGTTCGCGCGCAGCTGGGGCGGTTCGGCTTTTCGGGCGCGCGGGCGCAAACGCGGGTCGACAAGCTGTCGGGCGGCGAACGGGCGCGTCTGGCACTGGCCCTGATCACCCGCGATGCGCCGCATCTGCTGATCCTGGATGAGCCGACCAACCACCTCGATGTCGATGCGCGCGAAGCCTTGATCCAGGCGCTGAACGATTACTCGGGCGCGGTCATCCTCATCAGCCATGACCGCCACATGGTCGAACTGACGGCGGACCGTCTGGTGCTGGTGGATGACGGCACCGCGCGCGAATATTCCGGTAGCATGGAAGATTACATCGATCTGGTGCTGGGCCGCAAGCCGGCGAAGAACGGCCGCGGCGATGCGGCCAGCAAGGCGCGCGGCAGCAATGGCACCAATATTATTGCCCGGACGCGCATGGCCAAGGCGGAACTGGCGAAGGCCGAACAGGCGATGGCGCGGCTGACCGCCGATGTCGAGCGGCTCGATAGTGCCATCTTCGAACAGGGGACGGCCGGGGCGAGACCGGGCGGCGGGGCGAGCATCGAAAGCCTCCTCGCCCAGCGCGCCGAAGCGGCCGATGCGCTCGCCGAAGCCGAAGCGGCATGGCTGGCCGCCGGGACCGAACTGGAAGCCATCGAACAGGGCTGACACAGAAGCGCTTCCCCCCCGAGGCCTTATTCGTTACCTGCGCAGCGTGTCCGCCGCGTCTTTCCGTACAATGGCTTGCGCCGCACTGCTGCTTGTCACCGCCTGCGGTGAAGCAGAACGCGATCCTGCGCGCGAGGCGGTGCCGGTCGTTGCGCAGGACATCAGCGTGCTTCCCGAACAGATCGAGATCGAAGCCATCGGCTCGGCCCGCGCGGCAACATCGGCGGAGATTTTCGCCGAAACGGCGGGGCGAGTGACCGCAGTGCTGTTCGCGGCGGGCGATTTCGTGCGCAAGGGCGAGGCGCTGGTCCGGCTCGACGCGCGGCAGGAACGCCTCGCGGTCGAAGCGGCACAGGTGCAGGTGCAGGAAGCCGACCAGTTGCTGGGCCGGTATCGCCGCATCGAGGATACCGGTGCGCTGTCCGAAAGCCAGATCGAAGCCGGCGTGACCGCGCTCGCTTCAGCGCGCGTGGCGCTGGAACAGGCGCAGACGGCGCTGGCCGACCGGACAGTGCGCGCGCCGTTCTCGGGCCACGTCGGCCTGACCGAAGTCGATCCCGGTGACCGCGTCAACGATTCCACGCCGATCACGCAGATCGACCAGCGCGGCACGCTCTATGTCGATTTCCCCGCGCCTGAATCGGTCTTCAATGCGCTGCGTCCCGGCCAGGTCGTCCAGGTCGTGCCTTTTTCCGATACGACGCGGACCATCGACGCCCGCGTGGTGGCGACCGACAACCGGATATCGCAGGACAGCCGCGATTTCATCGTGCGCACCGCCATCCCCAACGAGGGCGACCGCCTGCGCCCCGGGATGAGCTTCCGCGTGGCCTTCACCCGCAATGGCGAAGCACGTCCGGTGGTCCCCGAGGAGGCCATCGTATGGGGCGGGGATGGATCGCACCTGTTCGTCATTCGCGAAGGCGCAGCCAGGCGCGTCCCGGTGACGATCACCTCGCGGCGCGAAGGCGAGGTCTTCGTGGATGGCGAATTCGAGCGGACCGACCGGGTGATCGTCGAAGGGGTGCAGAAGGTGCGCGACGGGCAGGCCATCCGCGTGGTGGGCAGCGGGAATGCGGACCGGCAGGATGTCGAGGTCCGCCAGCCCCGATCGGGCGCTGCTGTAGCCGCCGATGAAGGATAGGGCCGACCTCCCCATGCTGGCGGTGAAGCGGCCGTTGCTGATCGGCGTGCTCAACCTGCTGATCGTGATTGCCGGTATCGCTGCGCTGATGGGCGTCGAGGTTCGCGAGCTCCCCAATGTCGACCGGCCGGTCGTGTCGGTCACCGCCAGCCTGCCCGGCGCTGCACCCGAGACCATGGATTCCGAGGTCACGAGCCTTCTCGAAGATGCCGTCGCGCGGGTTTCGGGCGTGCGCCAGATCCGCGCGTCGAGCGAGGAGAACAACAGCCGCATCCGTGTCGAATTCAATCCCGGCACCGATCTCGATACCGCTGCCTCCGACGTGCGCGAGGCGGTCAGCCGGACGACCCGCGACCTGCCCGAGCGCGTCGAGCAGGTGACGGTGGTCAAGGCGGACCAGGACGCGCAGCCGATCATGACGCTGGCCGTGCTGTCGGACAGCTACGACCAGGCCTCGCTGACGCGGCTGGTGGAAAACGACATCGTGCCCGAACTGCTCGCCGCCGAAGGGGTTGCCAGCATCGAACAGTTCGGCACCCGCGCCCGGCAGATGCGCGTGTCGGTCGACCCGGCACGGCTCAACCGCTTCGGGCTGACAATGACCGATGTCGCCGCGGCACTGCGGGGGGCCCCCTTCGACGTGCCGGTCGGCTCGTTCCGGTCGGACGCGCAGGAACTGGTGGTGCGCGCCGAAGCCAGCGCGGTCGATCCCGCGCAGATCGAGAATGTTGTCATTTCCGGTACCACTCGCGTCGGCGATGTCGCGCAGGCGGATTTCGCCCCCGCCAATGCGACCAACTTCGTCCGCCTCGACGGACAGCCGATCGTCGGGCTGGGCGTGGTGCGGCAGGCCAGCTCGAACACGATCGAGATATCCAGCGCCATTCGCGCGGATGTCGAACGCCTGAACGCGCGGTTCGACGATGTCCGGATCGACGTGGTGTCGGACGATGCCCAATTCATCCGCATTTCGGTCCGCGAAGTGCTGATCACGCTGGCCTTTACCATCGCTGTGGTCATTGGCACCATGCTGGTGTTCTTCCGCGCCTGGCGACCCACCGTCGTGCCCAGCGCCACCATCCCGGTCGCGCTGGTCGGGGTGATCGCGGGCATCTGGCTGATGGGCTTTTCGATCAACTTGCTCACGCTGCTGGCGCTAGTGCTGGCGACCGGGCTGATCGTCGACGATGCCATCGTGGTGCTGGAAAACGCGCAGCGGTTGCAGAACAAGGGGCTGGGCCGGCGCGCGGCGGCGGTGCTGGGTACGCGGCAGGTCTTCTTCGCCGTCGTGGCGACCACGGCGGTGCTGGTTTCGGTGTTCGTCCCGATCAGCTTCCTGCCGTCCGAAGCGGGGCGGCTGTTTCGCGAATTCGGCTTCGTGCTGGCCGTGTCGGTGATCATTTCCAGTTTCGTCGCGCTGTCGCTGGTCCCGGCACTGGCGGCGAAATTCGACCTGGCGACTGACGACAGCGCGCCGGGCAGGTTAGCTGGCTGGGGTCATGCGGCGAACCACCGCTATGAAAGCGCGCTGCGCCGGTGTCTCGACCGGCCCAAGCTGGTTGGAGCGGTGTCGGTCGCGCTCGCGGCGCTGGCGGCGCTGCTTTACACCCAGCTCGATAACGAACTGGTCCCCGACGAGGATCGCGGCGTCATCACGATCGATGCGACGGGCCCCGACGGGGTCGGCATCGATTTCATGGATGGCGAGCTCGACGAGGTGGAGCAGGTCATCGCGCCGTATCTTGCCAGCGGCGAGATCGAAAGCACCTTCTCGATCGTCGGCCGCTACGATCCCAATCGCGTCCGGGTGACTGCACAACTCGCCGATTGGAGCGAGCGCGACCGCAGCCAGACCGAGATCGTCGAGGAACTCAACCCGCCGCTGCAGGAAATTCCCGGATCGCGCACCAATGCCCGGGGCCGCGGCACGCTGAGTTTCGGCGGTGGGGGCGACGGTATCGAGGTGGCGCTGACCGGCGCCGAATACCCGACGATCTACGCGTCCA
>Ga0209634_1003133_pt1 | contig 11276 bp, 26 predicted proteins | sample LinPmetageLP40_FD_184043 | JGI IMG/M metagenome (GOLD analysis project Ga0209634, IMG submission 184043) | Marine viral communities from the Pacific Ocean - LP-40 (SPAdes) (version 2) | ecosystem: Environmental > Aquatic > Marine > Oceanic | place: Pacific Ocean | collected 2010-08-26 | reverse complement strand
TAATTCATAAGCCTCACTTGAAGACATTTTAGCATCTTCTCCTTTTTCTGTATAAAGTCTCATAAAGTTTTTAATGTCATCGTCTATCATAAATACATTAGGATAATTTTCGTAGATCCATTGTCTCTTAGCTGTGAGTCCTTTTATATCGTCAGGGTGTGCTATTATTTCTGTGTCTGGATGTTTGTCCACATACTCTTGCTTTTGTTCATTAGGAACACATAATTTTGCGTTATCTATAGCTTTAAGGGTTGGTATCCTTCCTGCTCTTTTATGTGATGGAATTATAATTTCTATTTTGATGCCCATAGTTTCTGAAAGTCTTTTACATTAATTACCATAGCTTTACCCATATGCTCATTTTTATAACTCTTAGCCTGTTCTATTTCTAAAATGGTTTCCAGATAAGTCGTATCTATTTCATTGTCACTTGTAATTATAACACAATCGTATTTTTCAGAGAACTTTGGTATAACTGGCATCTCTGCTTTTGTATCATCTATTCCATAGAATTCTTCTTCATAATCATCCAAGAACATTCCTAACTCCCCTTCTTTAAATCCTATGTTTAACAGAAAATCTCTTTCAAAATTGTTTGCTAATAAATCAAAATCGAATTCACCTGTGTTTTTATTTAATCTAATATTGATTTCCTTCTCTTGTTCTATGTCTACATTTAATTCAACACAAGGTATTTCTTTAAAACCTAGATCTTTTGCTATTCTATATCTTTGATGTCCTCCAATTATTACACCCTCTCTTCCCTTGTATGTATTTACAACTATTGGTTCTACAAAGCCAAACTGTTCTATACTATTTTTTATCTGGAGATATTGTTCTTTTTTTAATTGTCGAGGGTTATACTCTGCTTTTTTTAATTCTGTTATACTATAGTTTTTAATCTTCATATCATTAATTTATTGTTTAATAGGTTTTTTGAATCTTCTCCTTTATGCATCAACAAATCCAATACAGATAAATAAGGAGTGAAAGTTTCATTGTATTGCCTGTATTCTTTTTGAATGTATTCGTGGTGGTATAAATTTACTCCTATTTTTTTGAAATCATTTTCATTAAGATAATCTTTACCTGAAATTCCTGCTACATATGTACTAGCTTTTGTTTTTGTACATAATTCTAAAACCATCTTGTCTTTATTTTCAACTAAGTTTAGATCACTTGAATATATTTTTTCTATTTCTATATCAAGACATTCTAAGAAATAATTTAAAAATCTAACATTAAATGTATATAGATATTCATCTTTTAATTTTAATAAATTTTCTAACTGAGGATAATACTTGTCAAAATACATAGACTTAGAGTAAGACTGTTTTACTGTATTAATCATTTTTTTTTGCCATTCTAGTTTATGATTGATCTTCATATTTTTGATACTAGTGCCTAGCTTTTGTTTTTCTAGCGGTATGGTTATCCATTTTTCACCATCTCTTCCTTGTATTTTATTTCTATTTTGAAAGTAATTCTTTCTATAGGAAACTGAGTCTAATATAATTAATTTATCTGCTTTACATATTTTATCAAAATATCCTACATAAGACATAAACTCAGGCTGATGGGCTGTAACTATCATAGTATATAAGAATGCAAATAATATTTCTCTGCGTAATCAAAGCCCATTTCCATACCTCTCATTTTAGCTAGAGTTTTAATACCGTCTGGATTTAACGGACTAGGTTTTTGTTTGGTTTGGGTTACATAAAACATAAAAGCATCAATCTTTTGTTCTAATTCTAATAGTGTACAAGGTAAATAAACACCGCCACTTGTCAAAGCATCTGTAGTTTGTACAAAAGGATATTCATAAAGATAAACTTCTTTCTCTTGAGGTTTGCCCTCTCTTAATCTTAATGCAGCCATAACCGCATTGTAAGTCACTCTGTGGTCAATATGTCTAGATGGGTAAGGTAGAAAGATCCTATCATAATTAGACTTCAGTAGATCATCTAAATAGGTTACTATTTCATATTCTGGAAGTGTATCTAAATGACCTTCTTTTTCTGAAAATATAAAAGTTTCACCTACACCTAAAAATTTATGACAAGCTTCTATTTCTTTCATTTTATCTGAAGCTAATATATAATCCCCTTTAAAGTTTACATAAGAACTAACACCCATTATTAAAACATCGCATTTGTTTTTTAACATAAAGTTACCACACCCCAACACTTCATCATCTGCGTGAGGTGCAATAATTAGATTTTTATATATCATAGATTTTCATTGTTTTTTATTTTACTTGAACTTTTTTTATACATATAGGTAAATATTTCAGCCATTTCTGGCATCTCTGAATCTATCAATGCTTTTGCTAATAGTTTTCTGCTATCAATAGACTTAGTCTTTGAAGTATTAAATTGTAATACTCATCTAGTTTTTTATTATATCTAGAATACATTCCATAGTTATTATATGAGTGCATTGCTGTGGTGTGATCATAAGACTTACCGTTATTTTTAAAGAAATCTCTTATATTATAATAAGTCATATTATCTACTGTTCTCATAATATAAACAAACAAAGATCTAACTTCAATTATATCTTGTCTTCTACTGTTTTGAAATATATTAATTCCTGTTATTTTTTTTAAAACTCTAGACGTTTCCTGAGCAAACAAAAAATTCTTATCTATTGCTGTTTTAAATTGTTTCATATAATAAATATTCGTTTAAATCTGTGTCCTTGTGATCATTGTATTCTTTAACTGCAGCTTCACACTTTTGCTCACCAGTTAGATAAAATTCTTCCGATACATCTATCCATTTAGGAACTAGTGTCCCTTTATCAATAGCTATAAATTTAAAATCTTTGTAAGATATTCCAAATAAGTTACAATAGATAAAACATTGTAAATCATAACTAAAATCTTTAAAAGCCCATTTAGTGTTTTTTATGTTAATCGTTGTCTTGAGATCTATGATCTGCCCAGTTTCAGTAATAATATCTGCTTTCCCACGAAAAGGCATTCCCATCACATTCCCTGCGATTGCAACTTCAAATTCTGCGTTTTTTAAAACAGATACTAATTTGCTATTCATAAGGAATCCATCTGCTAAACGCTCTGCACTCTTTCTTTCTGCATAAGTAAAACACTTTCCGTATTCTATTTCTGCTGCTTTGAATGCTTTAGTCGCTCTTCCCTTTATATCAATAAATTGCTGTGCTTCAAAAACGTGAGGTTCTAGAATAGCAGTATGAAATAACCAACCATCTCGTAAAGCCTGAGTTTCTTTAGTACCATATTTTAATTCTTTTACAAATTTCTTATAGGAGTGCAACAAAGTTTTTGCTATGCTACTGCTTAACATATTCTTACCGCAAACATTATAATAAAATTCATCATCATCCATTTTTTTGATTAACTCTGCTTTGTCCCAAACAGTTCCATCTAGTAATTTTATAGTCTCTACTTTCTTTTCCATATCTTATTAATGTGTTTTTTTTTCCATATTAGTTTTAATTTATTTCTTTGCTTAACAGTTGGCATTTTGCCCATTTTGCATACAGATTTTACAAATTCATAATCTTCATAGAATAATGTTTTTTTAAGTAAATTTTTCAACCATACAACAGCTTCTTCTGTTAATGGCTTACGACCTGTATCTGCTCCTGCTTTATAACTAACTCCATATCTAAAATCTGAATCATAGACAGATCTTTTTTGATTGCTAAACCTATCCTTTGCCATCTATATGAATTTTATCGTCTTTCATCCCAATCGTTTTTAATTAGTATAACACTTTCTACTATGCTTTCATAATCTTGATAAGCTGCCATTAAAGAATGTTCTAAATCTTTAACTTCATCCCACCTTGCACCGTGAGGGTTATCATCCCAAGTGAAATTTAATTCCTGTACTTCTTTTTTGTTTTTTAAGATCCTAATTTGATATTCACCGGGCATATCTAGTTTCCATCTTTCTTTTCGTACTTCTTTATCTGAATCTTCTAATCTAGTTATTAATTCTGCTTTGGTACATTTTTCTAAAATCTCATAATAGGATTTATGGAAGTGTCTTTCTTGTTTTTTCATAGTTCTATTTCGTTTATATTTTTATATACATAATCTAAGTCTTTTAATAAATTTTCTTTTTTATAATCCGTTAAATCTTCACTAAATCTAAAATCTAAATTTATATTACTTAATCTTCCTAATGCTTTTCCTGCTCTTATAGCATTTCTTGTGTTTGCTGATTGATAATTTTCAATTAGCTTTTCATCATATGAATAATGATCTATTGTTAAATTTCCTGTTTTTTCCATTTGTTCTTTGTTTAAATTATTCTTGATTAAATTTGTCTTTAATTGTTCTAACTATCATTGCTTCAAATAAGCGAAGGATTCCGTATCCTAAAAGTATTTTAAACACTAACATTTGTAACATTTTTTAATTGTTCTTCTGCTGATCTTGCTCTTTGTATTGCACGAAGTTTATCTGAACGATATTCCGAAACAGTTAAATGATACAATTTTTTCTCATAACTAAGTTTATTACATATCCTAGTCAAAAGAATAGTTGCATCTTTCAATAACAATAAATCTGAGTTGTCAGGTTTAGCCTTGTACCACTTGAGTACAATTTCCTGCATAGTAAGTAATGCAGTATTTAATTCAACATCTTCTAAGACATCAAATTTTTCTCTTAACATATATTTTTTAATATCCATATAGTAAAGATACTAAAAATTGTTAATAATTCTAAAAAGTGTTATGATTTATTTCTGCAGCATCATTTTCTGGAAGTAAGTAACAAGGTTTTGTCACCTTTTTCTTGGTCCAAAGTGTAGTATCTGGACACCACATATCAACTGGTTTGGGTAATTCCATATTATTTAGCCAGAACAAATAGTTTCCCTTAGGATCATTTATGAAATACAACTTAACTAAATCACTAGGCATTTTCATTAGCTGATCATATTTATATTGTTCTAACATTTTATCTTCGTAGTACTTGTTGCGAAATTTCATTTCCATTACGCATTCCTTTCCTTTAGGAGTAGCACCAACAGCATCATAGTGTTCAAATCCACCACCACACCATTCTAGATCCCATCCACTAAACGTATTAAAAAATAGTATTACTGCTTTTTCGAGTCTATGTACACCTTCAATATCCATTACTGTCCGTTATTGTACAAATTATTTATGTCTTGTATCCAGTTATTATAAGTTTTAGGACTACAGGTACAAGGAACGTGATACTGGTGGTTAAAGTATTCTGAATGTAATCTTGCTAAAAATTTCTGTTCACCTTCATCTAGAGTATTACTGTTACTAGACTTAAAGTTTTGCCATTTTTTATAGTCTTCTGCTGTTAATTTAATCTTAGCCATTCCTAGATATTTTAATTTTGTTTAACATATTTTTTCTTTCATCACATTTACAATCTTTCTTACCTAATAAGTCAAACCATATTTTATTATGTAACCATTTTATACCTGAGTAATAAAAAATCTTTTCTACTAAATCTCCTAATCTCATAGCTGTTTATTTATGTTTCTGTTAATTAATTTTTCTAATCTTTTTTTAACTTTGTTGTAAGTATTGTAAACCGAATAATAACTAATTTTTGTTTTATCAGACAGTGCCTTAATAGATTCACCACCCTCTATGTATCTATAAATTTTTTCATCATACCAATGGAAAGTATCTAAAGCATTATTAACCATTTCATAGAATTTTTCTACATCATCAATTTCATTAAATTCTGGAGAGATAAGGGTTTCATATAAATCATCATAACCTACAATTTTTATCTTACTTTGTTTTCTAGTCAAATCAATAAATAAAGATCTTAGGGTACGAAAAATATAATAGTGATTAATTTCTGTTTCATTGTACATAACATCCGTTCCTTTAGAAACTAGAATATGAATTTTGATGTACATTTCTTGAACTATGTCTTCTGCGGTTTCAGAGTTGCAGCCAAAACTTTTAACAATTCTTATCCAATCGTTATGCTGTTCTGCTACAATTTCTAAAGTAGATTTCATATGCGAAACCAAGTAATATGAACACCAAATACACAAAACATAAAAGTAACTTGTTCGTAAAAATCATCTGGCCCTACATCTTCTGGATCTGGTTCTAAATTAGGGTTATAATATAAAATTCCAATTGAAAGTCCGTAAATAGGAACTAACTGAATATTAACTTGAGTGTTATTTATATTAAAATTTATCAAAACGGTAGGTCTGTTTGTACTCTTTTAGGTAAATCTAGTAAATTTTTTCCATTTATTTCAAAACCTACGTTATTTTTTACCGATCTAAGCACTATAGGGCTATCAATTGATGTCGGTCGACCCCCTGTATCCACATCCTTTACTTTTCTAACGTGGATCAAGCTATTCATCCATTCTGTTGGATGTTGGATGTACCTGTGTATCACAATAAAATCATCAGCACGATTTACAAATTTACCTCCACCCTCTACATCACTTGCCATTGGGGGAATAGGATGACCTGCATATTCGTGTCTGTCTGAATGCCTCTTTCTTAATGCTTCTGTATTTGCGTGAGTGTTTAGCCATAAACTTACTTGATTTTTCTTACAAAATACCCTCATTTCACTAGTAGCAAAATAATCATATTCGTGTCCGTTATGAGTCCTAGATAAATCTTTGTCTTTTATCAACGAATTAAATGGATCAATTAACAAACCCTGATAATTCCAAGCCTTTTTTAATTCAGTAGCTAAATCTAAAATATTTTTATAACTATATAATTCCTGAGGATCAATAAACTTAAAATGATCATTTATAAACTTTGATCTATTTTGAAAATGTTTTTCTTCTATTTTGTTGATGACATTACCCTCCATAAATTCAATCATTTTTTTCATTAAAGTGTAAGGTTCATTTTCGCTACTAAATACTAACCATTTTAAATCGTGTTTAATTGAGTACATCAACATTAAGTATAAAATAACAGTTGTCTTACCTGTGTTTGCGTGTCCAAGAATTACATTAAAGTTTGAAGTTTTAAATCTAAAATGCTCATCTATTTCAGGTATGTCTAATTTTAATCCTTCTTTAATTTTACCTGATCTAACCATTTGAAGCTTTTCAATATGATCGCTAAAGTTTATTATCATCTTTGTAAGTTTTTTTAAATGTAAGGGAAAAAAAAAGAGTAACAAATTAATGCTACTCTCCTTTTGGTTTTAACGTGTCAGAATTAAAACGGTAGATCGTCTCTATCTGGCGAATGCTGAGAAGCACTTACCTGTTCTTGTTTTGCATTGTATAAATTCCAAGTTGGATAAAGTTTTGTTCCGTCTTTAGAAATACAGATATCTAAGTTTACAAATCCTCTTTCGTTTGCATATTGTTTCATTTCTTGAAGTTCTGCAATTGCTTCATCTATCTTACATCCTACTACCGCAGGTTTCCAATCTACATTCCCTTTACTTACGTAAAATCCTTTTGCTAATTTATTTTCCATTTTATAATTGATTTAAAAATTGTTTTAATGATTTATAATCTTCTACTGTGTTTTGTATTACTACATCTCTCTTATCTTTCGCATAAGCTGCCATATTCTCTTTATAACAAACTTGTAATAGTATGGAGTCATTTGTTGTAAAAGATCCTTTAGGAGTCGTTTGTGGAGTTATAGGACGTATGTTACTAACTACTTGAATTGGTTGTTCTAAACCTTTAGCTCCTTTTGCAAATTTATACTGTTCGTTTGATACCTCGTACTGTATTTCTGTTCCTACTGAAAATTTAAAATCTCCTACAGCAGAAAAAGTATATTCAGTACCGTCAGCAAATCCTACTAAATGTTTATCAAGTTGAATCTCTTTTTTTTGAGTCTGATCGAAAAAGGGTTTGCCTTTGCCCTTTGGTGTTATAAATTTAATTTTACCTGTTTTCATACTTTGTTTTTGTTTCTAATTTAATTTCTAGATCTAAAACCTTAGTTCTTAAGAATTCAACTTCTGTTTTAAGTAATCGAATAAGATCATCGTTATAAGTCATTTTTTGAAAATTTAATTTCTACACGTTTAGAAAGTTCAGCCTTAGCAGCATTCCTAGTTCCATCTAACAATTCCTTGTTGTTTATTAATTCAACAAGATCATCATTAGTTAAAAAATCTACTAGTGCTATCATATAAATTGTTTTTGTGAAGATACTAATAATTTTTAATAAAACAAAAAAGGGATCCTAATTTAATAAGACCCCCTTCAAACAAAGTAAAAAACAATTACACTTACAAAGAATTCAAATGTAGTTTAAATCTAAATCATTTACAAGTTTATTATAATAACTTATTTTTTCTTCAAGATCTAAATTTGAAAATTTAACAATCTGCTTACTCAATTGAAGTAAATTATTACTGGTCTTTTCTCCTAAAAATATACTAAATTCAAATTGCTTACCCTGTTGCATAACATTACAGCCAAAACATTGCGGAAAAACATTATTTTCATCCCATCTTGTTGAGTAGTGTTTTCTACTCATAAAATGCCCTGCTTGTATGCCGTCTTTTTCAAAGTATCCTTTTTTTCCACAAGTTACACAGGTACAATATCCTAAATGATCTGCATTTTTTAATCTAATGTATCTACTAAAAACTACATCTAATTTCTTAACTATTTTAGTACGTGATAATTTTTTTGCCATTTAATTTGGATAGAATAAAAAAAAGGTTTTATTATACTATAGTAATACTATACTACTATAGTAATACTAATACTTATGTAATAAAGCTAGTCTAAAGCCTTTAGTAACATAGTACCAATTTCATCATCAAAGGTTTTTAGTTGTTTATATATAAACTTACTGTCTGACTTTACTTTAGTAATTTCTGATTTAGTACTATCAATTCCTAATTTAGTATATTGATCACAATCAATCCTAAGTAATTCATCAGTTCTTTCTTTAATACTTAAAGCAAAATCTTGTGCTATTTTTTCTGCTAAGTCTCTAATAGTACTTTTGTCTGTCATTCTTCTAATTTAATTGATAATAAAAGTAATGAAAAAAAATGATACTGTTATTGGTGTTTATTGTTGCCGAATACCTTTTCTACTCCTCTAGATCCAAAGTATCCACCAATTACAATACTAAGCAACCCAGTAATTGAGTCTAAAGGATAACCCATATACCAACCGATTACATAACTTACAGTCAAGAATACTAATGTCAAAGGTCTTACGTTAGAAGATAACCAAGAACCGCTTCTAGAATCAGCTACCCATCTACGAGTAGTACCATCTATTTCCGCACGTTCTATGTCAAGTTTTTTTAATGCAATTTGTTTATCGGAATCACTCATATCTGACCCTCCTATAATAGCCTGTATTACTGATCCGACTGGAGTATTTCCTGCAATAGCACCAACTACATCAGGTATCTTATTTAAAAGAAATTTACCTACTTGTGTATCTTTGAATTTTTTCTTATCCATAGTGTATTTCCTACGGTGCTAGTATGTCCAGACTGAATTTGGTTTACTTTCGTCATTGTCGCAATGGATAAAAGTTTTTGCAACTCCCAACCTACGGAATCCTGCTTTGATAAGGGCATTAAGAATAATGTATCTTTCATTGCCACTTCCCACCGCAATATCTGCGGCTTTTCCAACAAGGTGGCTTGAGTTTGCAACACCTCCGACCAATTTATTTCTTTCTTTTGTCCTGTACCCACTCGTAATATTAAACGAGATTCCTGCAATTGAACGTGCATCATCGAGCATCTGCAAAAAACTATGGTCCATATTAATGCCAGAGTTCTGAAGATCAGGCGAGTCAAATTCATACGATTCAAAATGTAACATATTTATTTAAGATGAGTTCCGTCACAATATCCGTTAGCATTTGTTGTGTTTCCACATTGACAAATTTTTGGTTCTTTCATTTTTTCTTATTTGCAATTTTCTTTTTAATTTCTTTTCTAAGTTCTTCTACATTATGTTCAATAACATCTGGAATACCGTCTTTGTCTTTATCTTTAAAAACACCGTTGTAAGTTAGTACAACTAATCCTGCTGATATTAAAACTAATATACCTATAATTTTTATCATAATTTATTTTTTATTTTTATCGTCAAAGTCCATTGCTTGTTTAAGAATAAATTTATCAAACATATCATCCTGATTTTTTAACATATCCTTTTGCAATTTAATTATCATTGCTTCGTATTCGTCTTTGCTTTTGGTAAGTGATTCAATCGTTTGTTCTTTACTATCTAGTTTGCTTTTAAGAGCATTTATATCGTCTGGTTTTGATCCTGTGATTGTTGATATAACCATTGCTAAAGATGCAGAGAGAGTACCTACCAACATCATTACAACTTCTTTGTTCGAATCTAATACAGGGTATTGAATAAACACTACCACTAAAGCAACTATGAAGAAAAAAATTAATAATGCTCCGCTGTAATGTCGGATGTCTTTGGCAACTCCATTAGTTGGTAATTTCATTTTCTAATTTTTTGAATTATTGAAATTGTTGTATATATACAGGCAAGTGCTAGAGACAAAAATTTTAGCTCCTCATTGATGCTGGTTAAATTAATAGCCAAAGCACCAATATTGAAAAAAGCAATTTTCATCTCTTCCATTATTCGTTGTAAAGTTGTAAAGCTTCCCCAGAATCCAATGCCCTGTTAAATATTCGTACTTGGTCTAATTTGCCACTAAAATTTGAGCCACTTCCATCAAAATTACCTATACAATTACCATTTGAGACGGATTGTGTGGCGAGGTTGTAAGTCCAATCCATTCCAGAATCATAAACACCATCAATAAAACATTTAGTTTTAGTAGTTTGGCTACCATCATAAGTAAAAACAAAGTGATGCCAAGCATTATCATTATATCCACCTGCGGTTGATTGAGCATTATTAGCTGATTGTCCAGTCCCTGCCCAGTTGTTAACACAAATTTTACCTGCAGGAGAAAAACTGTTATCTATTCTAATGTTAAATGTATTATTACCATTTCTTTTATTAAACATATAGCTACCATCTGCAGTTGAAGTATTAAACCATAAGCTATAACTAAACTGTTCTCCTTCTGCTCCGTAAGTTTGCGGTAGAGTTATTTTACTACTACTACTATTAAATATTGCTGCTTTATCTATATACCCTGTGGCATAGGCTTCTGTTCCACTCCAAGTTCCATTATAATTACCTTCTGCATCGTTTGCGTTATCTTCAAACTTGTATAAAGCTACTTCACTTGCATCACCAAATGGGTTAGTTGCGTTTCTTGTTAGACCGCTTGGGTTAAATACTTCTTCAGCT
>Ga0209634_1003132_pt1 | contig 11277 bp, 19 predicted proteins | sample LinPmetageLP40_FD_184043 | JGI IMG/M metagenome (GOLD analysis project Ga0209634, IMG submission 184043) | Marine viral communities from the Pacific Ocean - LP-40 (SPAdes) (version 2) | ecosystem: Environmental > Aquatic > Marine > Oceanic | place: Pacific Ocean | collected 2010-08-26 | reverse complement strand
ATCCTGATTGTAGACAAGAGTTCAGAGATGCAGATGATGCTGCTTTTAGAATGGGTAATTGGGATGCTGATCAAGTAGGTTATTTTACCCCTTATTTAGATACTGATAAATTTGGTATATTACAAGATGGTGAAATATTATGTGCAAAATTAAAAATTGAATTCAATGAAGTCTATTCTAGAACTAATACTAGTTATAAGCCTTACCCTAGTGGGAACAGTGATTATAAGTCTGCTTCTTCTGTTGAGCGAATTGAGGCGTTTATTGCATTGGATAGGAAAGATCCTGTCCAGTACGAAGACGAAAGTGGTGAAGTTGATTATGAAGTAGCAAAAGCTCATGTTGAAAAAGTACTTGCTGAATATGTATAGCAATATATAAATTAACTAACTATAGTAATGACAACAAATCAAGAATCAAACAACGGACAAACCCAGATTAATCAATCTAGAAATTCGTTTAACAGCAAAGTATCTAAATACAGCATGTTAGGCTCTACTAAAAAGGTTCAATGGGATAATTCCAGGAGAAACCGATCAATCTAAAGGAGGGGGATTAGCTCAGCTGGCTAGAGCGCTTGCCTTGCACGCAAGAGGTCATCGGTTCGACTCCGATATTCTCCACTATGTCCCGTGGTGTAATTGGCAACACGTCTGGTTTTGGTCCAGAAGAGTATAGGTTCGAGACCTGTCGGGACAACAAAAGTTATGATATGAAGAAGTTTTTAGAATTTGCTTTAATATGGTACAGTCAACAAATGGCTATCCCTTTTTGGGTAGTAGGTCATGTTCATTTAAGCCTTAGTACATATCAGGATATTCATGAAATAATTGCTAGTGTAGGATTAAACGTCTTAGTAGCAGTAGGATTTATAATTGATTATAAAAAAAATGGGAAATAGGTAGGATTTTTTAATTTCCCTTCGTATATTTATCGTAATATAAAAATAAACAAATATGTCAAAAATCATTTATTTTACAGCTCCATGGTGTGGACCTTGTAAAGCATTAGGTCCAGTAATGGAAAAATTATCACAATCAATTCCTATTCATAAGGTAAATATTGATAATGATATGGAAAAATCAACACATTATGGAGTTAGATCAGTTCCTACTTTAATAAAAGTAGATGCTCAAAATAACGAAATAAAGAGAACAGTAGGTAACCAATCCGAACAGGATATTTTAAACTGGTTCAATGGGTAAATTTCAATCAAGCAAAGTATTTGACGGTTTTAGTACAGTATTTCGTCAATGGAAAGCTAAGGACACTCACTGTAGGTTTGTACATGGTTATGGAATTTCATTTAAAGTTTATTTCGAAGGTGACTTAGATGATAGAAATTGGGTTTGGGATTTTGGAGGTATGAAAAGAGCTAAAACTCAAATTGATGGTATGTCTCCTAAAGCTTGGATGGATCATATGTTTGATCATACTATGATTATAGCAGAAGATGACCCAGAATTACAAGCATTTAAACAAATGGATGCTGCTGGTGTAGCTCAGGTAAGAATTATACCTGCTACTGGTGCGGAAAAATTTGCTGAATATATTTATACTAAATTAAATGTATTTGTAAAAAAAGAAACTGAAGGTAGAGTAAAAGTTACCAAGGTTAAGTTTGCAGAACACGGTAAAAATGCTGCTTATTACAGCGAATAGTTTTAGATAATAGTGAATGAAAAACCACTCAAAAAAATTAACAAAATATGCACAAGCAATTAAAACGTATTGAGGACTACGAAAAAAACCTCCCGATTGTAGAAATCTACACTGCAGTACAATCAGAAGGATCAAGAGCAGGATACCCCACAGTAGTAATTAGAACAACAGGATGCACTCATAGGTGTTATTTCGGTGAAGGTGGTTGGTGTGATTCTTGGTACACAAGTATCCACCCAGAAAAAGGTCATTTCAACTTTAAAGACATTATTGCAATGTATGAGAAAAACCCTCATATAAAAGAAATGATGCTTACAGGTGGTTCACCTACTATGCATGCTGCTTTAGTAAACGAGTTAACACATTTTGCACATGAAAACAATATATTCATTACTATTGAAACTGAAGGTAGTCACTTCTTACCCACAGATTATCCTATTAATTTGTTATCTATTAGCCCTAAGTTCTCTAATTCTGTTCCAGTTGTGGGTGTATTAACACCTCAAGGTAAAGAAACAGATGAAAGAATGATTAAACAACATAATAAGCTAAGACTTAATTATGATGCAATTAAACAATCAATAGCATACCATTCAGATTATCATATCAAACCAGTATGGGATGGTAAAGATCAAAATGCATTAGCTGAAATAATGGATTGTATAGCTCAGCTAGATGTTAAATCTGAAAAAGTATGGTTTATGCCAGCTGGAGATTCTAGAGAAGCATTATTTAAATCTTACCCTATACTTTTTGATTGGGTTAGAGATAATGGATATAGAATGACTTGGAGACCCCATATCATTGCTTTTGAAGATCAACGCGAAGTATAGTGGATAAGCAAGAAGCTCTTCGTATATTAGAGGAAATAGCAGACAATGTGCATACATGCTGTGCCATAACAATGGAACCAGATGAAGTATTAGTATTAATAGATAAATTAGAAAGTTATATAAATGAACAATCGTAGAAAATTACACCAAGAATTAGAAGTAGTACAAGAGGGATATGCGAATGGTGTCGCACCTGGGTTCCCTTTTAATGATGCCCAAAAGAAAGATATGATAGAAAAAGCAGCCCATAAATTTGGTCTGTTTTTAGACGAATTAAAATGTGATTGGAGAAGAGATCCAAACTCAGCTGAAACACCTAAACGTGTAGCAAAAGCATATGTTAATGATTTATGGGCAGGTAGATATAATGAAATGTCACCTATAACATCTTTCCCTTCAGATGGATATGATGGGATCATTATTGAAAGAAATATTCCATTAACATCAATGTGTTCACATCACCACCAAACAATTGGAGGTGTTGTTCATATTGGTTACATAGCAGGTAATGAAGGTAGAGTAATTGGTTTATCTAAACTAAATAGAATTGTAGAATTATTTGGTAGAAGAGGAGCAATACAAGAACAATTAACATCAGCTATTCATAATGCAGTATGTAAAATTACTGAAGGTAATAAAGGTGTAATTGTTACTATAGTTGGAACACATAATTGTGTTAGCTGTAGGGGAGTAAAACATCAAGGTGCTGCAATGGTTACTACTAAAGCATCAGGTGTATTTAGAGAAAATGATAATTTAGCTAGAAAAGAATTTTTTGATAGTTTAAAAATAAATAACGGAGGACATAATATATAAGAGATATGGCAGTAAAAACAGACCAAAAAATGTATTTAAGTTGGGATGATGTAGAAAATGCAGTAGACAATTTGTGCACTAAGATAAGATTTGATCAAGTAAACATAGATTCGGTACATGGTATCGCTAGAGGAGGATTAATTCCGGCAGTATTAATATCACATAAATTAGGTATACCCTATGTACGAGCAGTAGGTAAAAATACACTAGTAGTTGATGATATATGTGATACAGGGGTTACATTAGAAAAAGGTCCTGGAGTTTATACAGCCGTGTTACATTATAAACCACATACATCTTGTTTTCAACCTACTATGTGGTCTGAAATACATGAAGGAGATGAATGGTTAATTTACCCCTGGGAAGCTAAAGATTCACTTCCAATTCAAGATTATTTAGCTAATGATGCTAAAAAACAAAGAGATGATTTGGAAGACTATTATGATAGTGATGAATTCTTAGAATTTGCAGCTCTTCAAGATGCTGTTAACACAGAACTTGACTCCCGAGAAGGTCCTCATTATATTGCAGGTATGACAAATGACAAAGAAGGATCATTTATGAAGTTTCAAAATAAATTAAAAAATAATAAAGATGAGTAAGCAGTTAAAATTATTCAAAGAAGAAGAACTACCTGTATGGGTTAATGGGGTACCATTTGTTGATGAGGTAGAAACATTTAACGCCACATTTGGCAAACCAAACAACTATGAACCAACAATACCAGAAGAAAAAGAATGGAAATTTGTATACGATTTCATCCTTGAAGAACTTGAAGAATATAGAGAAGCTTGCGAACGAGGCGACATTGTGGAAGTTTTGGACGCTTTGTGCGACATTGCTTATGTTTCCCTTGGGAACGGTACTATGTTACATGGTCTTAAGAATAAGATATGGCCAGCGTATCAAGAAGTACAAGCAAGTAATATGTCAAAAGCTTGTAAAACTGAAAAAGAGGCCATACTCACCGTCAGCCAACGAAGTAAGGAACAAGGTGAGGCCTGCCATTTTGAAAAACTTGCGAAAGGACGGTATATTGTATATAGAACGAGAGACAGAAAAGTAATGAAAAATGTTAATTACTTTAGACCAGATTTAAGTCAGTTCTTTAGCGATGACGAATTAGAAAAATTTTATGAGTCAGAAACAATTATCTAAAGAACAATGGGAAAAGGTTGATAAATCATTAGAATTTATTTACCTTAATACCGATAAGTGTTGTCAAGATTTATGTGAAGGACAATTATGTAAGTTTGAAGTAGAAGATTTAATGGAAATATTATCAACAATAAGACCAGAATGAGTTATAAAAAATGTTTTGCAAAGAGTTTAGGAAAAAATAAATTTAAGATACACCTCTGGGACGAAGCAGGCTATGATGAAATAGAATGGTGGAACCCAGCTTACATAGAAGATCAAGAAGGTAAATTTACTGGGATTAATGGAGAAAAATTATCTAAAACATATAAATGGGATAAACAAACTTCAAATATTCATTTTCATGATATGAAACCATATCAAAAATTCTTAATTGAAAGATATGGTATTGATGATACCCCTTCTACAGGACATAGAGAAGTATTTTTTGATATTGAGTGTGAAATTGGAGGAGCATTAACTGAAGATTATATTGAAAGTGCTCCAATGCCTATTACTTCAATCGCTTGGTGGGATAAAACACCAAATACTTGGCATATTTTAATTCTTGATAGAAAAAACCAACTTAAACATACTAAAGCTAAAAACAAGGAGATTATACCTTGTAGAACAGAAAATGAATTACTAGGTTTATTTATTGAAAAAGTAAGGGATATGGATCCTGACATTTTAATAGGTTATAATAGTGATTATTTTGATATTCCTTATTTATATTATAGAATGTGTAATACTATAGGTAAGGAATTTGCAGATCATTTATCTCCAATTGGTGTAGTAAATTGTAAAAAAGGCAATTCATATTGGTATAAACGTAATCAGTTTGTAGAAATTGTAGGAGTTGAATCACTTGATTATATTCGTTTACATAAAAAGTATAGTTGGAAAGATGAACCAAGTTGGAAATTAGATGCTATTGGTGAGAAATATGTTGGTATGGGTAAAGTTGAATATGAAGGTAATTTAGATCAACTATTTGAGGATGATATTCATAAGTTTATTCAGTATAACTTTGTTGATGTTGAAATACTTCAAAAATTAGATGAAAAACTACAATATATTGCTTTAACTAAAAATCTATCACATAAAGGTAAACACAATTATAGTGAGGTTTATGCTAATACTGTATCACAAGATGGTGCTATTTCAGCTTATTTATTATCTCAAGGGATTATACCACCTAGAAGGGATGAACATCCCATTCATAAGAAAAATTATGCTGGTGGTTATTTATTTTGTCCTAAAGCAGGTTTATACAAGTATATGTTTGATGAGGATTTAACATCGCTGTATCCATCTATAATAATGTCAATTAACATAGGTAAAGAAACTCTCAAGGGTCGTATTATAGATGCAGATGAACGTAATAATAGATTGGGTCTTAACGATTTAAAAGAACGTGACCCTGAAGAAGAATTATTATTAGAAAATAAACATCGTAAACAAGCATATGTACCTGTAAAAAAATTAATTCAAATGATTGAAGAAAACAACTTAGCTATATCAGCTAATGGTGTATTTTTTGAAACAAATAGAGAGTCAGTATTATCTACAATTCTCAAAAAATGGTTTGAAGAACGTGTTATTTATAAAGGACGTATGAAAGCCGCTTATCATGCTAAAGACACAGTAAAGGGTGAATATAATTATTTAATGCAATATACAATGAAAATTTTGCTTAATAGTTTATATGGGGCAACAGCATTAGGTAGTTTTAGATATGGTAATGTAATATTATCAGAAGCTATTACATTATCTGGACAGAGAATTATTCAGGAAAGTGCTTTATGTGCTAACAGACATATGAATCAAGTAATGAGAGGGGAAATAAAATTAGATTTATATAAAGAATTAGATATAGATACTTCGGATGAAATTGATATAGTAAAACCTATTATATTTGAAACAGGTTCTATAGAAGAAGAAAGATTTAATACAATGGATCAACAGGATATATTAGGTAGAGACCATAATGGATAATAACTTAAAACAAAACTATGACATTAAAAAAACAATCGATAAGAAGTAACATGCAAATATTGGCAGATGGGGAACCAATTTCAAAAGATGACTTAATTAAAACAAGTGAAACTTGGTCTGAGGGTCAAGAAAATATGTTTAGAAAGTGTTTAAAACAAGGTGTTTATCGATTTAAAGTTAAAGGTGTCGTTTATAAAATAGATTTAAAGGAAAGAACAGATATAAATTCAAAAGGTGAAAAACCAGTTAAGGTTCCACCATTACCAGGAGAAAGAACATTTTAAATGAAAGTAGAAATATCAAATGGGGAATTATTAGATAAAATTTCAATTCTAGAAATTAAGAAATTGAATATGACTAATGCTGAAAATATAGCTAATGTTGAAAAAGAATTTTTACTTTTAAACCCAGGTGTTATAGATTTATTTACTAAAAATGGTAAAGAAATTAAGGTATTATTTTTGGAGTTAGCAAAAGTAAATCGTATATTATGGGATCTTGAAAATCAAGTTAGGGGTAAAAATATTAGTGATAAAGAATTTAGAAAATCTTCAAGGATGATATTTAAATATAATGAGGTAAGGAATCAATTAAAGAACGATATTAATATTATATCAGGTTCAGAGTTTAAAGATGTAAAAGAATATAAATGATTAAAGGAGTTATAGCAGGGAATTTTGATGTGTACCATCCTGGGTATGTTCAAATGTTAAAAGAAGCAAAGGGTAAATGTGATTGCCTTGTAGTGTTACTCCATACAGACCCATCAATTGAAAGGCCTGAAAAGTTAAAACCTATATTATCACCAGATGAACGTAAAGAATTATTACTAAGTATAAGATATGTTGATGATGTAATTAGATACACATATGAAGAACAATTATTTGATTTAATTAAAATGGGTGAATTTAATATTAGGTTTTTAGGTGATGATTATATCAATAAACCATTTACTGGTGATACTTTAAAAATACCTATTCATTATTTAGATAGAAGTCATGGTTGGTCAACATCTAAATTTAAAAAATTAATAGCAGATTCATTATGAAACATATAGAAGATACTCCTTGGTGGATATGTGATAAAGAAGATGAGAATTATTGTGCTTATGTTGACACAGATTCTAATTACTTTAATGCAGAACCTATATTAAAACATTTATATCCTGATTTTGAATCATATGATGATAAAGATAAAGATAATAAGTTAGAACAAATAGCTTTAGCTTATCAAGATGTTATAAATGAAGATTATGATAGATTAGCTAAAGAATGTTTTAATGTAACTGAACATAGACTTGAAATGAAAACCGAATGTGTTATACGTTCAGCTTATTTTAGAGCAACTAGACGTTATGCACAATGGATTACTAAACAAGAAGGTATTGAAAAAGAAACCTTAGATATTAAAGGTTTAGAGTTTATGAAAGCAAATTTCCCACCTATATTAGGAGAATTCTTTAATGATATACTCCAACAAGTATTAAAAGGTGGTGAAAAAGATAATATACTAGAACAAATAAAAGTATTTAAAAAACAAATATTAGGAGGTGAAATATCACTTACTAAGTTAGGTAACCCAACATCAGTAAAAAAATTAGATAAGTACTCAGGTACTAAAGCAAGAGCAGGTGAAATGTTTACTGAAATATTAAAAGGAGCACCTGCACCTGTTAGAGCAGCTATTCGTTACAATGATTTGTTAAAACTGTGGCAGTTAGATAGAAAACATAATTTAGTTACACAATCAGATAAGGTTAAATGGATTTATTTAAAGGATAACCCATATAAAATAGAGGCATTAGCTTTCTTTGATTATGATATGCCTAATAAAATTCAAAACTTTTTAGATATGTATGCCGATAGACAGAAAGTGTTTGAATCAATTTTATTAAACAAATTAGAAGGATTTTTTAATGATTTAGAATGGAGTTTAGATTTAAACCCCCATCTAAATGCATTATCTTCCTTTGATATATAAATAAACCTTCGTATATTGAACGATATGATACAGAAAAGAGATTACTGGAAAACGACGAAATGGCCTACTATGGAATTTACAACTTCTATCTCACCTAAGGGTTGTGTTGTAAATTGTGCTTTTTGTCCCCAAAGAACATTAGAAAAGATTTATCATGCCCATAAAGGTCAACCTAAAACATTATCATTAGCTAGATTTATTCAGATATGTGATAAATTGCCTAAAGATGTTAGAGTTACTTTTTCAGGATTTACTGAACCTTGGTTAAACCAAGAATGTACTAAAATGATGCAGTATGCTAACTATAAAGGTCATCCTTTATCAGCATTTTCAACAGGAGTAGGGATGAAATTAGATGATGTTGAAGCAGTTAAAGATATACCTTGGACTAAAGGTCCAAATGGTGGTTTCTGTCTACATATACCAGATGCTGAAAGAATTGCTGAACATCCCTTAAATAAAAGATTATATAAAGTATTTGAAAAATTTAAAGAATATGAAAATGATATTCAAGCATTTTATGTAATGAGTATGGGTGAACCACATGATTGTGTAAAAGATTTATGGCCTAATCCAGTTATACCTAATTTTTGGGATAGAGCAGGTAATTTAATAGGTGAAGCAACAATTAAACCAGCTTTAGATAAAATTAAAGATAGAGTTAATCATACACCTCAAAAAGGACCTAGTACTTGTGGTTGTATTGAACATTTATATCACAATGTAGTTTTGCCTAATGGAGATGTTTCATTATGTTGTATGGATTACAGTTTAGAAAAAATATTGGGTAACTTATTTGTAGATGAATATGATGATATAATGCCAGCTCCACTAACCACTTTTGATATGTGTGGTAGATGTGAAAATGGTGTTAGCCCAAGTAAAATTATTAGAAATAAAAATATAATTATATGATAAGTAAAAATGTTTTGCAAAGTGTTATATCAAAGTATTATTTAAATGGATTAAATAATCAGGTAAAATGGAGAATTAAAGATAAAACCTTAACAGTATATGCTGGTGACAAAGGTAGAGTATGTAAAGTATATTTAAAAGACTTCTCATTAGAAGATGGTGAATTAGGTATATTTGATACTGATAAATTATCAAAATTATTGTCTATAACTAGTGGTGAATTATCTATTTCATTAGAAAAAATAAAGTCAGTATTTACTAAAATGCATATTGCAGATTTAAATTTTGATTTAACTTATTCGTTAGCTGATATTTTAATTTTAGGTAAAACAACGTGGTATGAAGACCCAGATGAATGGGAAATAGTTTTAGATTTACAACCTGAAGATATTGATCATTTAATTAAAGCAAAAAACGCATTATCTGATGTAAATAATATGTTAATTACTACTACTGAGGATTTTGATGGAAATAAGATATGTGAATTTGTATTTGGTGATAATACAGGATTTTCAAATAAAATTACCTATCAATTAAGAGGTGATATAACAGAAAGCGATTTAAACATACCATTCGATTCAGATATATTCAAGTCAATATTAAATTCTAATAAAGATATGGATTCAGGTGTATTAAAATTATCTAAGAAAGGTATGATAAAATTAACGTTTAACTCAGACGATATAGAAAGCGTCTATTATATAGCAAGAAATGAATAAAGAATTTAACGCAATTGAAAAAGAAAGAAAAAATTTGGCAAACATGCCTGATCAAAAGAAACACCAAATTATTAGTTTTATTAAATCAGGAGTTAGAATATTAGGCTATTGCTTTATACCATTCAATCTAGTTACAGCAACTATTATTTTGGTTTTAAGTGAAGTAATTGGTATTTTAGAAGAAATGGTATAATGGGACGATTCAACAAACTAATAGGAGCATTTGGTAATATACCTTCAATATTAGAAGGTATAAAAAACCGAATATTCACTAAAGAGGATGTTGAAGAAATAGCTAAAATTAGAGGTAATATTTGCGAACAATGTTCAAAATTTGATATGATAGGACACAGTTGTGCAGTACCAGGAACAGCACCATGCTGTTCTAGTTGTGGTTGTATATTAAATCTAAAAGTAAGATCAATGTCTGCTAGTTGTCCTGATGGAAAATGGGCGGCATTTATGAGTAAAGATGATGAAGATAAGTTTAAAGATAGCTTGGAATAGCGACTTTGCTTTCTTACATTATATGTATAATAGAACAAAACATTTAGCTAGGGCACTTGTTATGTTTAAATTAAATTAACCGGAAGCTTCGGCTCCACAAAAACAAATGATATGAGTACATTACAATTATTAGAAAGGCATTTAAGTCCTTTCGACATCCTATTTAGGAATCACTTCAAAGCTGATAGTACATTTCAACCAGCTACAAACACAAAACAATCACATCCACTTAATATTTTCTTTGATGATAAAGGACTTTATTTTGAAGTTGCCTGTACAGGGTTAACTAAAAAAGACGTTATCCTTGATATTGAAGGAGATATTTTAAAAATCACTTACAAAAAACCAGAAGATGAAAAATTCCATGAAGGAACTATTCATCAAGGTTTATCTAAAAAATCCTTTGATTTAAGATACAAGATTGCACCTAAATTTGATTTGGGTCAAACTGATGCATCTTTAACAAACGGGTTATTAGAGATTTTTATCCCTTTAGCTGAAGAGGCTAAGCCAAAATCTATTAAAATTAAGTAAAAGTAAATGCAAAAAAACGTGTCCTAGCGATGTTTTTTTCGTATATTCCCGTCAAATAAATAGATAACACACATGGCAAGAAAACCAAATTCTCTGACACTGATCGAAGATCCTAGTTTGGAACCGTTCTACATCACTAAAGATGAACACTGTTATACAGTGAACAAAAAAGTAAC
>Ga0209634_1003131_pt1 | contig 11277 bp, 9 predicted proteins | sample LinPmetageLP40_FD_184043 | JGI IMG/M metagenome (GOLD analysis project Ga0209634, IMG submission 184043) | Marine viral communities from the Pacific Ocean - LP-40 (SPAdes) (version 2) | ecosystem: Environmental > Aquatic > Marine > Oceanic | place: Pacific Ocean | collected 2010-08-26 | reverse complement strand
TTCTTGAAGAATTCAATAAGTTTAAACAACAGAAGAAAACTTTTTGTAATTTTTGGTTTAAACAATTTTAATCAAAAGATTATATCGCTGATTAACAAGATTTTTAAAGAAGATATTGTTCAATTTATTTGCACTACAAAAGCGTTGTCTCAATTTCCAATAGACATAATTAGTAGATTTGTGAAGTTAAGGCTACCGTATCCATCATTGAATGAAATAAACCATTTCATAAAATCCGAAAAAATAGATTATATTTACCCCAACAAAGACCCAATTTCAATCCTGTCATTACTTATAAGTATAGACTCGGCAATGTATGATATTGTTGACACAACAACAGATTGGAAACATTTGCTCACATTAAACCAGAGTTTTGAGAAATCAAGAGAATCTATAAATGTAATAATGAAAAATAACATTCAAATGTCGGACTTCTGCCAGCACGTAATCTCATTGTGTGCTGGTTGTAGCAACATGAATGAAATAATAGATATTATTACTGATTGCGAACACAAGTCACATCTAGGAACAAGAAAACACTTCCATATGGAGAATTTGATATTTAGGATAAATGATGTTTTAAATTTTAATAGCAAACTATAATGGAAATAGACGATGAAGAAGAATACATTCAATTTATACAAAATAAAGAAACTATCAATAAGGTCTCTGAATCCCTGAATACCACTTCAAAGAATGCCAAATATTATTTGGCAGCAAACTATATATCTAAATTTAAACAAGATATTCGGCCTTTGTTTGATGCTGCACAAACATTGACTAAGAGATACAATGCACAAAACCTGAAGGACTTCATTCAGAGATTGGACCATTGGAAGAATATTGACCGTGCGCAATATATGAATGATTTAGATGAGTTGACAACAAACATAAACTGTTTGAAAGTATCAACATCTGATGATATTTTACTTAAAGGGTATGAATTACAAACAAATATCTTGGATGAAGCGAAAAAATTCTTTGATTCAATTTAAACTATTTGGTGTAAAAGAACAAGAGTGAGATGACAATCCAATCATTAAAGACGTTTGCTGGTATATTTTTTCTAGCGAGAACAGTTAATCCTGAGAATAGAAAAGCATATAATAAACTGTATTTTCCCCAGACTTCATTGTAAATCGCAACTAACGTGCTTGCAAGAACTAAACTGTTGAATAAGTCTACGTCTTTGTTTTCTTGCTTTGGATTCATCAATAGCAATTTGCATAGCTTTGTAAATATAAGATAAGACATTATAACGGCAACGTGTGGCAAAGTGTTTTCACGCATTGTGAATATCAATGGGATTGCTAGAAATATCCATAATTGATTTAGTTTTTCTCCTTTGAATTCTGAAATCCATGAAGGATACTTATATTCTGACGATTTATTCACACTTGTCCATAAAACCAAAGGCAATAGATGTAAAGAATCAAACGATTTCATCCTTGTTATAACTTAACATTTTATTAAAGTTTATAGACCTAACTTTTGGAAAAGGTCTGATTTAGCCATATAACCAACAGCTGATTTTCCATTGCATTCATTTACAAAGTATGGGACGCCTCCTTTGTGTTGTTTTTGTTCGCATACCTTCTTGAATTCAGAATTTCCGGCTGGTTTTGATGTGTCAACAAATTTACATTGTTCAAATGTTCCATCTTGCTTCATTTGTTTTTTCATTTTCAGGCAATATGGGCAACTGTCACGCCCGTAAAAGACTATATTTTTACATGAAGTATGTTTTTCATGTTTTGAACATTTTGTACAATTGCATTTTGTGTACTGTTTGTATAATGCTATCAAAATGATAACAATCATTGTTATAACTAAAATATGTTTCACGTTCAGTTTCAGTTTCATTTTAAAATAGATTAGATAATTTTTATGAAGAACAAAAGAGAATTATTATTATTTTAATTTACTTTTTTCTCTTTTTTACAACATTATGTCAACTCTCAAACAACTTCAACATCATAAATGGGATCAAGATTCTTTTGAGATTGCAATGACTTATTTAAAATACCAAAAATGTAGAGCAGTTTTGGGCCCACCGCAATCAAAAGAAAAAGAACTGTGTGCTAAATTGTTTGAAAAATACGAAAATTTGATAGAAGAAAAGAAATGGACTAAAGACAAAAAGTCTAATTTCATAAAACTTCTTGAAGACAGCAAATACTTCTTTGATGGAGAACATATAAAGGTGTATAGCGAAGGAGACAAAAACAAAGAGTTGTATACTGTGTCAGAAGAAAAGAAGAGAAAGCGATTGTTATTTAATTTTCTGCACAATGATCCTCATCTATCAAGCACAACTTCATATGAGAAATTGCACAAAAATATTTTTAAAGGATTCAAAATACTTGGTATCACAGAAAAGTTTGTTAAGCAGTTTCTAAGAAAATTTCAACCAGAACTTGAAGCACTACGAAGAAAAAATAAACCAGCTATTGTAAAATCATTTAGACCTGAATACCCACGACAACATTGGCAAATGGACTTTATAGTCATCAAGAATACAAAGATACTTAATGCTAATAGTTGGAATAATATTGGATACTTATTAGTGATAATTGATATTTTTAGTAAGTACACGTATGTTAGAAAAGTGAAATCAAATACGAAAGAAGAAGTTATAAGAGTATTGGAAGAAATTTTCCTCAGTGGTGATATTCCAGAAAAAATTCAAGCAGACAATGAACAATGTTTCGGTTCACATGATCTTTCACAATTTTATACAAGATTCGATATCAAAAGAATATCACAAAAGCCATACAATCCACAGACAAACGGATTCGTTGAAAATAAAAACAAACAAGTCAAGCAACTTATATATCTCTTTATAGTCAATTACACAATAAAAGGTCCGTTGATAACAAAACATTCATTGAGACCGTATAGATTTGTTGACCATTTGAAGAATATCGAATTTACTATCAACAACTTCTTTCATCGTACAACAAAGACGACACCTATGAATCTCCATTTTGGGTTTAGCACAAGATACAACACTTCTGCATTCATGAGCAACCTTAAAAATACAAACGATGGGTTCCTCAAAGACAATATGTTGTTTGACGGTTTCTTAGGTGACCCAAATTGGGAATTTAATCAATCTAAAAGTTCTGAGGAAGCCAAGACCAGAGTAAATCAAGACCACCATAGTAAATACATGTTAGACCCTATCGGGCAACCGAGTGAAAAAAACATGCGGAAAATCACCAAGTCTAGTGAACTGAGAATCAACAAAGCAAAAGAACTAATCCATGTGGCCGCAGACAAGCGAGAAGAGAAAGCTCGCAACGCTCAACCGTCCATCCTACCAAACATGCTTGTAAAGGTAGCCACTTTTTACTCAAAAAGTGGCAAATATGGAGGTGTTGTAATTCGTATTGACGGCAAAGAAATTAAAAATCCAATGTGGCCAAATGAGACGTCAAAATCAGATTTAGTCATTCCTACCAAAATAAAATACCAAACGACTCTTCCAAGATCGTATGCACACGATTTCAGAGTCAAATCAAAAATATTTGATACACAATCTAGAGTCCCACATTATATAATAGAAACTAGGGACCACAAAAAAGTTGAAGTGATGGACATGTCAAGGAGTTATACAGAAAAATTCAGAAGTCATCATTTGACTCCATTTATAGGAAAGATTGAACGTGAACCAACACAATCAAAGAGTATCACGAACAGATTCAATTTCGTCTCGGAACAAAATCCAAACCCTAATAACAAAGAGATTAAAAATGGTGTCGTGTCCAAGGTGCCCATGTCCAAGGTGCCCATGTCCAAGGTGCCCATGTCCAAGGTGCCCGAGGTGTCCGGGGTGCCCATGTCCAAGGTGCCCGAGGTGTCCGGGGTGCGGCGCAGTAAAAGAGTCGCCGCTATGAAAAGTAAGGCGATTAAGAATATTTCGGGTATTACTACCATTCATGAAGTACCACCGTCAGCGCTAGATGAAGCGTCTAATATCAACTGGATTCAAACTACTGATGAAAAGGTAATCAATCGATACCTTTATCATCATTTGAAGAGTCAAACACTTGATGAATTAAAGGTTGTGTTTCATAAAGAAACAAATGGTAAAGACCTGAAATATTACAAATTGTCAAAATATATAGGTTTGGCTAAGTATAAGGTACGTAACAAAGATAAAGATATTATGGGACCTAATGCAACACCATGGACTGTTACATTGGAAGGGTCGAATGCGAAAAAGGGGAAAAATGTGGCTTTATTTCCCCAATACTATTGTAATTCAAAGACTTACAATGCATCTAAAAAGAATAACACTCCAAAAACCCAAAGAGAACTTCTATTAATCGAACAAGGATGGCAGTTGATAGGTCCACCAATAGAAGATTTTATGAACAACGAATCAGGTGATTTAGATTTTGGAAAACTAAAAAAATCGATTGTAACAGATAATACAACACATGACGTAATTTTTGTAATGGACACACCATCAGAATCAAACATAAGTACTAAAATTACCATCTTTGGCATATTTAAGCAAAAGAAATCAGGAGTCGGTGAATTTGATATTGTAGTTAGAGGTACCCGAGGATATGCTTTTGGGTATATCCTCAAAAATTATAATTATGGCAGTTTAGATAAAAACCGCGATTGGATATTCCTAAAAACTGATCCCGATTTCTTGGTTAAAGAAAAGAATAATTAATAATCTTAATGTTACATATTCAGTTACCATCAATTGAACTAGAAACATATGAGGTGTGTCAAGAAGATGATTTAGAGTGTGTTATTTGCTTTGAAAGTATACAAGTTGAACAATCTTGCAAACGTCTTCGTTGTGACCACAAATTTCACGAATCATGTATATCAATGTGGTGCAGAACGCACAACACCTGTCCAATTTGCAGAAATAGTATTATTCCAGAGAATGGAAATATGATTATATTGCATCCACCATCACTTGATGTGCATATAAAGTTTGTATTTTATAACGAAACAGAGTTAGAAACAACTTTTAGCAGAGCAACAAAAATCTGTGAAATCTTCAATTTCTTGAATCATTTGCAGATAACATCAACGTATTTAACCAGAGTCCAACTAAGGTACATAGAGGAGTCCCAACATAGGTCTAACAATGTTGTGTTTAAGACAAGTGAATCGTTTGAGATTTTGGACCAAGACTTTTATCAATTGAATACACAAGAGAGTATCACAATATACGTAGAACCATTCTAACTCAATAATTAAGTAATTGTGAAAGGGACTGTCTTTTGAAAATACGCAGCTTGTGTTTTTATCACAATAATATATTTGAAAGTAATGAATCCAGTTCAGGACGTTTTTGACAACCAAGATTTGAGAAAACTTATATTAACAAATTATGTTTCAGATAAGTATCAAAATGAACTTAAACTAGGGATTCAAGATTTGATTATGCAAATTGTTATGACACGCTGGTATCACTACTGCACGTGTATACAATGCGAGAATAAAAGAATATATTATATGGATATTCACGGCGAATTGCTTTAAAGTTATAGATACCCGACGTATTCATTGATTGCATTCAAAGTTACGTTATTATTATTCGGAATATTTTTGACATTCCAAAATCTGGGAACATTTTGATCATTTCTAACCAAATACACAGGTAAATATTTGAATTTATTATACATCATTTCCACTTTGTTAAGATGGTTTTTGCTATTGAAAACTCTTTGATTGTTTGCATTGAACGACTGAGTATAAGATCCAACAGCAGATCCGATCACCCTGTTTTTGTAATCTGCTTTGCCTTCAGCAGTATTCCAAATTATTAATTTGTTTTTACCTTTCCATTCAAACGCAGTTTCTGTCATTGTATTTGTCAAAGCATCTATTGCATTTTCTAAACAAGGACGTCCTCCCAAATTGTCATCTAATTTATCTAATACCTTAGTGATGTACACATTCTTTTCCAAATTAGTCTTTAGATTGTTGAGTTGTACAACAAATAAATTGATTGCCATGAGCATTTGATTTTTAAATGATCGTATATGTTCCATGACTTTTTCTGAAAACAATGCAGGTTCTAGGTTGAAGTATTGATTCAATGTTGTATTGATATGACAATGACCCATAAGGGTTGTTACTTTGGCTTTCATCATTTTTAAGAATTTGAGCTTCCGTTGTTTTTTTAACCTCCTCGCGTATGGCTGGAGATGCAAATTAGGTGGGAAAAATCCAGCAGCAATCTTTGTTGCAAATTCCATAACTTTGTTTGTTGATTTGAAAACCTTAGTATACACGCTAGATGCATATTTAAACCTCGGATCCTTATTTAGGAGATCTATGAAGAACGCAAAATTCTTCTTGTTTGTTGCATTGGATTCCAAATTCATTCTTATATTTTTTATAGTTTTTGGTCCATTTTGAGCGTAAGCTGCTTTTAACTTTGCGCATAATTGTTGCTTTTTAAGCCCTGTAGCTACAATTGAATAAGCTTTCGCAAACATTTTAAGCATTTGCATATTGTATCCCTTCCTGCCAGCACTGCAAAGGTCTGGGTTAAACACATTTCTGTTTGCTTGATTGTTTGCTTGTCTATTGTTGTTGAAGTTAATTCTTCGCACAACATTTCTGTTTGATTGATTGTTTGTTTGTCTATTGTTGTTGAAGTTAATTCTTCGCACAACATTTCTGTTTGCTTGTCGATTGTATAGTTCCTTAAGTTTACTACATAAAATTGTTTTTTTAACCCTTCGGTGTTCGATCTTCATAATTTTGGCAAATTCTGCTACTTTTTTGACTTTGTAATGGTCTGGGTGACTTGCTCTTGCTACACATAAATTTGGTTCAAACCCTTGGGCACGTAAGTTAGGTTCCATTAATATAAAAATAAAAAAAAATGTTAAAAATCAATTTAAGGGAATAAGTGGTTAGTAATGTAAGTTATTTTTGGATGGAATTTCAAGTGATATCTTTTCACTCTGGAGATGAAGCAGGGAATGATGATGAAGAAGAAGAAGAAGAACGTCAATACAAAATATACCTTTTTGGACGCGATGAAAATGGCAATTCTGTTTCATTAGAGACCGAATTCAATCCATATTTCTTCATTGAAATCCCAGAACTGTGGACAGACGCAACGTGCCAAAACTTCAAGATAAAACTTGAAAATGTATTGGGAAAAAGTATGAAGTCGTCGTTACTGAAATGTGACAAAGTGTATAGAAAGAAGTTTTACGGGTTTACAAATTCGAAGATGTTTCCATTCATTCGCTTATTGTTCAAGACAAGACAATGTTTCACAAGAGCAATGTATACCATCAAACAAAACAAGATCTTTATGGACAATCAACGTTTCAAAACAGAAATATTTGAATACAACTTTGACCCGATGCTGCGATTTTGTCACGTGCAAGAGGTTAGAACGGCGGGTTGGGTTGCTGTGAAAAACTTCAAACAATCATCTGAAAAGAAGCATAACGCAGACATACAAATAAAGGCAAGATGGCAAGATATTGTTGGAAGTAGTCGTGAGGACATCTCGCCAATCATTCAAGCATCCTTCGATATCGAAACATACAGCCCTGATGGTTCTTTTCCAGACCCTTTGAATCCTGAATGTTATGTCATTCAAATTGCAACAACTTTTCAAAGATATGGAGAGCAAGAACCATACAAACGCAGTTTATTGAATCTAAGCACTTGTGACAACATTGATGGAGTTGAATTACAATGTTTTAGTTCTGAGAAGACACTTCTTGATGCTTGGTCACAATTGATTATCAAAGAAGACCCAGATATATTGATTGGTTACAATATTTGGGGGTTTGACTTGTGGTATATGTGGGAGAGAAGTAAGATTACAAAGGCGTTGAAATTTCCATATATATCTAAGCAACGTGGTGTTCCAACTGAGTTAAAATTGTCAACATTTAGTTCTTCTGCATACGGAGACAATGATTACAAGATGTTGCCTACGATAGGGCGCCTGCAAATCGATCTATTGGTAATCATAAAACGAGAGCATAAACTGACAAAATACTCATTGAATGCTGTATCTGAACACTTCTTGAAAGATAAAAAGGTGGACTTGACACCAAAAGAGATGTTTGCTAAGTTTAGAGGAAACTCTACAGATCGTCACGATATTGGAGTTTATTGTGTAAAAGACACAGACCTTCCATTGAAACTGATGAACAAACTTGCTATCATTCCAAACATGATTGAAATGGCGAAAGCAACGTGGGTGCCTATGTCTTTTTTGGTGGAAAGAGGGCAAGCAATCAAAGTTTTCAGTCAATTGATTTACCAAACAAGGAAAGAGAAAATGCTAATCAAAACCTTTGAAAAGAACAATGGTCTTGCACAACAAGATGCCTATGAAGGGGCAACAGTGTTGCAAGCAAAGAAAGGTGCATACATGGAGTCGCCAATTACAGGATTAGATTTTGCTAGTTTGTATCCAACTATCATGCGAGCTCACAATTTGTGTCCATCAACGTTGGTAGAGAATGAGTCTTTGTATGGGAAAATTGACGACATAACTTATGAGGTTATTGATGGGTTCAAATTTGCTCAGAATGAAGAGGGAATTGTCCCCAAACTATTGGCAAATCTAGCAAAAAACAGAAAGGCTGCTAAGAAAGAAATGGCAAAGGCAGAAGCCGATGGGAATTACTTTATGAAAGCTGTATACAATGGTAAACAGTTAGCCTTCAAAGTGAGTATGAATAGTATCTATGGTTTCATGGGAGCGACTCTTGGCATGTGCCCTTGCAAACCTGTGGCTGCTTGCACAACTAGTATTGGTAGGAGAATGATCGATGACACCAAGCGTATGGTTGAGGAATGGTATCCTGGAGCAGATGTTGTATACGGTGATACAGATTCGGTAATGGTCAAATTTGACACAGGAGAACTCAAAGGTAAAGATGCGTTGGATATGTGCTTCAAATTAGGCAACGAGGCTGCTGATAGAATATCGGCTACGTTTAAAAGTCCAATTGAATTAGAGTTTGAGAAAGTGTATTATCCTTATCTTCTCTTTAGCAAAAAACGTTATGCTGGACTAATGTATACAAATCCTAAGACCTCAGATTACATTGACGCCAAAGGCATCCAACTTGTTAGAAGGGACAATTGCCCTTTTGTCAAGAAAGTATCTCAGAAGGTCCTAGACCTTATTATGTATGACCTTGATACACAAACAGCAATAGAATGTGCCAAACAGGCTACACGCGACATCTTATGGTCACGTGTCAATACCAACGACCTCATAGTCAGTAAGAGTATGAAACGCATCGTGTATGATTACAGCAACCCAACCGCAAATTGTCCGTTCACATTGAAGAATGATTATGCAAATGGTAATCAGCCTCATTTAACCGTTGCGGCAAAGATAGAATCAAGAGAGCCTGGATCTGGTCCGAAAAGTGGCGATAGAGTTCCATATGTTTTCATTGATACTGGAAATCCAAAAGATTTACAATACTTGAAAGCGGAAGACCCTGATTATGTAATAGCTAACAATGTCCCTATAGATTCAATGTATTATATAGAACACGCTTTAATGTCTCCATTAGAGAGTCTGTTTAGTTTGTTGATTGAAAATCCGAAAAGAGATATATTTGAAGTGGTTATTGAAGATTATTTTGTGTCCCAACAGATTGAGATCCTAGATTATCTCGACAACTAAAAAGTCTAATCTATTGTATGGATTCAAAGTTTTATGATCCGAAAGTTTTGAACCATTTTGTGGCTACAAAACTCTGTAAAAATGATTCAAAGTTGAAATTATATCTTAAAGAAGGGAATGTTAAGAAGTTCAGGGCTCGGCTTGCGAAAAAAAACAACAACGATGATGTCGAAAGTGTCATCTATGTGTTCATTACTAATATCATAAGAACGTTAATATATGATATAATCTCAGATCTGACAAAAACTATGAAACCTTTTGGAGACCTCATCTTAACTGGAGGGGATGCGTTCAATTATTACTTTGAAAAAGAAGACAGGATAATAACATCTGATATAGATACAAAATTTACTCCTCGCTACAATGACGAGTCTAAATTCTTCGGAGAGCTTCAAATGATGAAATTGATCCTATTTGATGAATTAGGAAAAATTGCCAAACTTAAAGGAAAGGTGATAAAAGAACGAATTGTGAACACAATAAATGGTTCATCATTACAAAAGGTTCTTGGTATATCATTTCCACAAAAACCTTACGTCAAACGGAGATATTCCTTAATTAAAAAGAAAAGAACTAACAAGACAACTAACAACATTTCTAAGGGAGATGTGCTTATAGATGTTGAGTTGTTTGCATTAGACTTGAACATACAATATTTTCATCCGGATCAAAACAAAATAAAACTCGTCAACCTTGGCGGAATCTTAGACATAGCATTCATGCGTCCTAACGAGATCGGTTATGAAATATCAAGAATGCAAAAGACTGGGATTTCATGCATTGATCCTGTCTCCAACAAAGAACGCTTGTATCCTACAATCAATATTGCATCAAAACGTTTTTTGATAAGTGATGTTTACTTGATGCGTTCGTTAAAACTGCGTCCTGAGAAGAAGAAAAAAGACGATGAACGGATTTTGGCTTTTTCTAATAAGATTGTTAAATACAAAATAAAGACTGTACCGAAAAGAATTACCCCCTTATTACAAAAACTTACTATTTCAAAATCAATGAAGAGTGTATCTTCAAATGTATACAATCAAAAATTTATTAACAGAGTCTCCAAAATCAATCCAATGAAATATTCTGATTATACAACAAAACCAAATCGAGACAAATTAGATAAATCGCTAGTCCATGGTCAAGTACACTGCGAACCCGTGAAAGGATTTCAAGGCAGTGATGGAGTGTATCGGTTCAATATAAATGCTCAAAAGTGGACAACAAATACATCAAAAGCTTATGTAAAAAATCAGATTGTATTACGACCGATCAAATTTCAACAATCTATGAAGAAGTTTAGACTTGATGGGATGAATATTTTGTACGGATATTCAGAATCCCGAGACAATTGGCTTTCGGATGTAATTTATTTGAAATCTGCAATGATACCATTTGTCGGAAACAAGTAACGTAGCTTATTCTAAATCATTCAAACTTTTTAAGCAACTTTCGTAAATTGCAATCTTTTTCTCAGTTTCTTTCATTTTCTTTGTTGTTTCAGAATCAGGTTTCATATTTTCAAGAACCTGATCGGAAGAGAGGACGTCGATTATATTTTCATTCCATTTCTGAATATAATCTATTTTGAAATGCTTCAAAATTGTCAT
>Ga0209634_1003130_pt1 | contig 11278 bp, 11 predicted proteins | sample LinPmetageLP40_FD_184043 | JGI IMG/M metagenome (GOLD analysis project Ga0209634, IMG submission 184043) | Marine viral communities from the Pacific Ocean - LP-40 (SPAdes) (version 2) | ecosystem: Environmental > Aquatic > Marine > Oceanic | place: Pacific Ocean | collected 2010-08-26 | reverse complement strand
CCTTAGCTTTGGATTAAAAAGCAATGTAATCAATCCTATATCTTGGAATGCTCTTTTTTGGATTATCATCCTATTCACAGCGGTCAATTCCGTTGCCAAGAGCTTTATCAATCAGACAATTGGAAGACAGCTTTACTACTACATAGTTGCCTCTCCGCAGGATGTCATTATTGCTAAAGTGATTTACAATACTGTGCTGCTGATTTCACTGGCCTTGATTGGGTTTGGTTGCTATAGCTTGGTCATGGGGTCGCCCGTCACTAACTATGCCCTATTTATAGTCGATATTATATTGGCATCAATTGGATTCTCAATCACACTGACTATGGTGTCAGGCATCGCTTCAAAAGCTAACAATAGCACTACATTGATGGCCATTCTTAGCTTCCCTATCATACTCCCTATGCTTATGATGGTCATCAAAATATCCAAAAATGCAATTGATGGATTGGAATGGTCTAGCAGTGCTGATGAATTATTTACATTAGGTGCAATAAATCTAATTGTAGGTGCGGTAACTTACTTACTATTCCCTTATCTTTGGCGAAATTAGATTTTCAAAGAAACTTACTCTCTTCATCGTTGACGTAAAAGCATAATATTGTCATGAAAGGCATTTGGTGGAAAGCATTAACAGCACTATTATTGATCTACACTGTCATTGGTGGACTCTTAATTGATGTTCCACGCCTAAATATACTTAACGAAACGATCAGAGCCCTTCATTTTCACGTGCCTATGTGGTTTGGTATGATCATGCTCCTGACTATTTCGGTTATATATTCCATCAAACATTTATCATCTACGAACGCTAAGTACGATCTAGTGGCAGCCAGTTTTGCCAATGTAGGAATGGTCTTTGGCATGCTCGGGATATTTACCGGAATGATATGGGCGCAATATACCTGGGGGGAATGGTGGAGCGGTGATCCAAAACAAAATGCGGCCGCCATTGGTTTGCTCATTTATGCAGCTTATTTCGTGCTAAGAGGAAGTCTGGAAGATCCACAGCAAAAAGCACGAATAAGTGCAGTATATAACATATTCGCATTTGCTGCGTTGATTCCTTTACTATTTGTTCTTCCAAGACTCACGGACTCTTTACATCCTGGAAATGGCGGTAATCCGGGCTTCAATGCTTATGATCTAGACAGTGGGCTTAGACTCGTCTTCTACCCCGCTGTTATCGGTTGGACATTGATGGGTGTCTGGATCACCAGTCTTTTGGTAAGAATTAGAATCATTTCTGAAAACCGTAATGCTTATTAGTCATATGAAAAAAATTATTTATTTCTTCTTTTTCGTTGTAAGCATAGCTGCTTCAGCACAAGATAAAATTCCTATTTCTGATGAGGACTACAACAATCAGGAAATAGAAATGGCTGACACTATGCGGAGCGAAGGCAAAATCTATGTTGTAGTAGCAGTCGTGCTAATCATCCTTTTGGGTTTGCTTGGATATACAACGCATATAGACCGCAAACTATCCAAATTGGAAAAAGGAGAAGACATTTAAAACCACATTATTATGAAAAAGTCACATATTCTCGCAATTGTCGTCATTGGTATAGCCATCGCAATTATGATCTCAACCGCTGGAGATACCAGCTCATATGTCAATTTCACAGAAGCCAAAAATATGGCTGTGAAGAATAGCAGCGATGTGAAAGTACATGTCGTAGGCACATTGAAGAAAGATGCACAAGGACAGGTGATGGACATCTATCCAAGTCCAGACAAATTATCGTTCTCATTCATATTGCTTGATGATCAGAATACCCCACAAGAGGTCTATTATAATGAGCCTATGCCTGCAGACTTTCAAAGGTCAGAACAAGTAGTCATCATTGGTTCATATCAAAAAGATGTTTTTGTGGCTGATAAAATATTATTGAAATGTCCTTCCAAATATCAGGAAAAGGAAATAAAAGCTAGTTGATAGCCTCCAGTTTATGATACATACTTTTGTAGGTGACCTCGGTCACTTTTTTGTTATCTTTAGTTTTGTCAGTGCACTGATAGCAGCGTTTGCCTATTTCAAGGCAAGTGTTTCTCAAGACTTTGCTCTTCAAGAACAATGGAGAAATAATGGTCGCATTGCTTTTGGCATCCATACCATTTCTGTTTTCGGAATTGTCATTTGTCTGTTTTCGATCATTTACAATCACTACTTCGAGTACCACTACGCCTGGAGTCATTCCTCTACCAGGCTGCCCGCTCAATATATGATCTCTTGTTTCTGGGAAGGTCAGGAAGGTAGTTTTCTATTGTGGTTGTTTTGGCATGCCATCTTAGGTATTGTGTTGATATTCACCAGCAGACAATGGGAAAACAAAGTGATGACCATTGTGTCATTAGTGCAAGCCTTTTTAGCTTCTATGATCTTAGGGATAGTGATTCCATTAATCAACTTCAAAATTGGCAGTTCCCCATTCATTCTATTGAGAGATGCCATCAGTGCTCCTATATTTACTATGCAACCCAACTTCATTCCGGAAGATGGCAATGGTCTTAATCCATTATTGCAAAACTACTGGATGGTCATACACCCTCCAGTATTGTTCTTGGGATTTGCGACTACACTTGTTCCCTTTGCCTTTTGTATAGCGGGTCTGTGGGAAGGCAAGTACAAAGAATGGATCAAACCTACGCTTCCTTGGTCACTGTTTTCAGCAGCCATACTAGGACTTGGTGTATTGATGGGTGGGTACTGGGCCTATGAGACGTTAAACTTCGGAGGTTATTGGAACTGGGATCCTGTCGAGAATGCAGTATATGTCCCCTGGCTTATTTTGGTTGCTTCAATACATTCGATGATCATTTACAAAAACAGTGAGACTGCCTTAAAATCCTCAATCATTTTGGTCATTTCGACCTTTATACTCATTCTCTACTCTACTTTTCTAACCAGAAGTGGAATCTTGGGCAATGCTTCTGTCCACTCATTTACTGATTTAGGGCTTTCAGGACAGCTACTTGTGTACTTGCTCTTCTTTACCTTGATTGCAATAATCATTGCCAAAGTCAAATGGAAGCATATCCCATCTTCAGATAAAGAGGTTTCTACATATTCAAGAGAATTTTGGGTGTTCATTGGAATCACTATTCTTTGCTTGATGGGCTTCCAAGTACTTTTACCTACTTCTATCCCTGTTTACAATGCACTGGTAGAATCATTCGGATTCGTCTCCAATGTTGCTCCCCCTGCTGATCAAATCGGTTTCTACACCAAGTTTCAATTGTGGTTTTCCATAGCCATTGCTCTTTTATCTGGGACAGCTCAGTTCTTCTGGTGGAAGAAAATTGATAAGTCAACACTTATCAATAATTTGAAAACGCCTGTAATATTGACATTACTGATTACGGCAATTGTCATTGCCATCGCTGGTATAAGGAATCCTACATATATGCTTCTGATGGTTAGTGGCATCTACTCCATCGTATCGAATGGTAACATCTTAATACGGACATTGAAAGTGAATCCCAAACTCTCAGGAGGATCAATAGCACACATTGGTGTTGCGCTGATGTTGATCGGGATATTGGCATCTTCTGGATATTCGAAAGTCGTATCTCTTAACAATACTGGCTTGTTGATATCAAAGGAAGCTGATGCCGAGTTCAACAATGAAAACTTGCTTTTATTCCTTAATGAACCTCGCATTATGGCAGGGTACGATATCACCTATAGGGGAGATTTTGTAGAAGATCGAGATCATGGGATTTTTATCAATAAGAATGATATCCATCTCACAAAGGACACTTATCAAGTCATTGCTAAGACAAGTATTTCATATGGAGAATTTGAATATTATCAAGAAAATGACACCATCGAAATAGCTCCTGAGAACACTTATTATAAGATTGAGTATTTAGACGGAGATAGCAATCTATTCACGCTGTATCCGCGTGCACAAGTCAATGAAGCCATGGGACTACTTGCCTCTCCTGACATCAAAAGAAACTTAGGTAAGGATTTGTACACACATGTATCTTCTATACCCGACCCTGACGAACCAAAAGAATGGACAGAATTGGCAGAAACGGAAGTGGCTGTCAATGCTAACTTCTTTGTCAATGACTATGTGGCCACGCTCACAAACATGGAACGCATAGAACAGGTTGAAGGTGTAAATCTAAGCCCTGAAGATGTCGCAGTGAAAGCTACCATCAAAGTCCAGGGAGAAACCCGAGACTATTTCATCCAGCCTATTTTTGTAATCAAAGAGGGACTTGTCGGAAGAATTCCAGATGAAATCCCAGATTTAGGGATCAAGATCAATGTACTCAATATTCATCCTGAAAAAGGAACGATCTCACTTGGCTATAGCACTACTCAGAAAAGCTGGATTGTCATGAAAGCACTGGAAAAGCCATTGATCAATGTACTATGGATAGGGACTTTGATTTTAATGTTGGGCTTTTCAATTGCCATCTATCGAAGATATCGTGAGTTCAAAAGTGCATAAAGCAAGTTTGAAAACTACTGATGTCAGTTTAAAGTTTAAGGTTCAAAATTCAAAGTGAACTGTATAGCGTATTCGAGCATTTATTCGTACTTCCCTACGGAAACTGAAAGACAAACCCTAAAAGAGGGGTGCTTTTTCAAGTCACTGAAAAAATATCAATTCTGATCAATAAGGACGTGTTTTACACAGATTAAGAATTTAGTCGGATGTCAGTAATTGAAAACTACTCCTTTTCCAAAAACTCCTGTAAAGGATATACCATTACCTCTTTTTTTAAAGGAAAAGCTGTCTTGACTGGGGCAATCACATAAACTTCTGTGGGCTTGATGTCCTCCAATGCAGTCCAAAAACCTTTAGAGACTTTCGGTAATGTTGAGGATTTTATTTCTATTGCAACGACACGATTGCCTTTCGTCAAAATTAGATCTATCTCTGCGCCATTGGATGTTCGATAGTGAAAATATTCCCAAGAAGCATATTTTGAAATGACATTTTCGATAACAACCGCTTCCCAGGAACTCCCATAAGTGGGGTGGGTATAAAGCTGATCAAAACTTGATATGCTCAATAAGCTATGTAATATACCTGTGTCCCTGATATATACCTTTGGGGATTTGACCAATCGCTTCTTGACATTGATAAAATAAGGTGGCAAAATCCTAAGCATAAAAGTATGGTGCAGAATTGACACATAATGTCTAACTGTTGGTTGACTGATTCCCATAGAATTAGCCAATTGAGAATAATTCAGCGTTTGTCCATTGGTATGAGCCAGCATGACCCAAAGCCTACGGATGATTTCTGGTGGGATATTCAGTCCAAACATTCTTAAATCTCTTTCCAAGAATGTTTTTATGTAATTTTCTAACCATAGGGAAGCCAATTGTTCGCTTCGTGCGAGGATACTTTTTGGAAACCCTCCCCTGATCCAATAGGTATTAAGATCGATTTTTTCTGGAACTTCCTCCCATAGAAATGCTGTGAGTTCGTAATAAAAAATCCTTCCTGCTAGTGTTTCAGAGCTTTGTCTAAGTAGCTCTGGCGAAGATGATCCCAAAATCAAAAGTTTGGCATCTGCATTATTGTCAACAAAACTTCTTATCTCTGAAAATATTTCTGGCAACAATTGCACTTCATCTATGCATATTATTTTTGATTTGTTTCTTTGAAAAAACTCGTTAGGCTCTTCTAGTAGTTGTTGATCTATTTTGGTTTCCAAATCAAGATATACTACCTCTTTACTTTCTTTTAAAAGTTGCTTTGCAAGCGTGGACTTGCCTACCTGTCTAGCACCGATGATTGCTGTCACAGGAACATCGTAGAAGTATTCTTTAATTTGCGATAATATTTTACGTGTGTACAGCATATACAATATTATGTATTTTACCATGTATATTCAAAATTATATTTTAAATATACATGGTAAATATTAAATATAATATTAACAAATCCATACACTTTTTCCTCAAAATTGATGATATTGAAATTAATTCAACCGTTATCATGTTAGATAAAAAATCACCTTACAACTTATGAAACGCTTTCTCTCTCTTCTTTCAATATCTTCTCTTTTTCTAATGCTCGGCTGCCAAGCTCAATCTCAAGAAGACGTATCTTCCATTCCATTATCAAATGATTTCAACAATTATTGGTATGCTGGGAAGGCTGAAATAGCTTCCTATGATCTGGAACAATCTCGTTATGGAGAAATCCATAAAGGACATGCTGTCTTAATTTTTGTCACCGAAGATTTATCAAAATCTAAACAGGTGAAGCTCGACTATCCACAAAGAGCACAAAAGGATAAGATTGGCGTGTTGAAACTTAACTTCACCAAGAAGTTCAATACGGGCATCTATCCCTATTCGATGATGCAATCGGTCTTCACTCCTGTAGATCGCAACAGCCATCCCAACAGCCTAAAAACCACGATGAGCTCACAGGAATGGTGTGGGCACACTTTTACGCAACTCAATCTCAAAAAAGACATGTTTGCCATCAATTCATACTCTTACTTCGAGCAAGAAGGCGACAAGCAATCAGACTTAGACAAAACCTTACTGGAAGATGAAATTTGGAATCTTATACGGCTAGATTACAAAGGTCTTCCTGTCGGGGACATAGAAATCATCCCAGGGATTTTTCATTCAAGATTACTACATCAAACATTGAATAAGACTATAGCGAATGCTTCATTGTCGGAAGACGGAACAGCAATGACTTATCTACTAGACTATCCAAAAGAAGGACGATCGCTTAGCATCACCTTCGAAAAAGTTTTTCCTCATAAAATTCTTTCCTGGCAAGAAACTGCAAAAGGATTGGGCGGCAAAACACTCACTACAAAGGCTACTTTGAAAAAGACATTGCATACAGACTACTGGAGTAAGAATAAAAATAAGTATAAGTACTTAAGAGATTCTTTGGGGTTGAAGTAATTTAACTACAACACTTACCGAGCTTTAAAAGCTTAGTAAGACTTTGTATATTCCGAAATGATCAATTCCCAAAGACACCTCTTTTCCTTACCAGAAGACACCACTTATATCAATTGTGCATACATGTCTCCTATGCTTCAATCTGTAGAACAAGCTGGACAAGAAGCGATGATCTTAAAACGTGCTCCTCATCAAATCACCGCAGAACATTTTTTCACTGGTACCGAGAAGTTACGTGTAGCTTTTGCAAAACTTATCAATGCTCCTGAACCAAAAAGGATAGTATCTGTCTCTTCTGTCTCCTATGGCATTGCTACGGTGGTCAACAATATTTCACTAGAAAATGGTGATGAAATCATCGTAGCCGATGAGCAATTCCCCAGTAACTACTATGCGTGGGAAAAGGCGGCAATTCAATCGGGAGCTACTTTGAGAACAATTGCTCCACCCAGTGAACTTGAGAATCGCTCAAAGCGATGGAATGAAAATATTCTGAATGCTATAACAGCAAAAACTAAAGTAGTCGCTATCGCTCATGTGCACTGGGCTGATGGAACACTCTTTGACCTCATGGCTATTAGGAAAGCTACAAAGACCGTTGATGCCTTATTGATAATAGATGGTACACAATCAGTAGGCGCCCTTCCTTTTGATGTACAGCAGATTCAACCAGATGCCTTGATTTGTGCAGGATACAAATGGCTCATGGGGCCATATGCTATTGGCTTGGCCTACTATGGCGAGTATTTTGATGGCGGAAATCCTATTGAGGAGAATTGGATCAACCGCAAGGAAAGTGAGAACTTTGCAAACCTGGTAAATTACCAGTCTGAATATCAACCTGTTTCGCTAAGATATGGGGTAGGAGAACAAAGTAATTTCATACTCGTCCCCATGATGATTGCGGCTCTCAATCAATTGAATGAATGGCAGCCAAAAAATATTGAACAGTATTGTGAAGCAATCAGTGATGAATCTATAAAGTCACTTCGGCAAGCAGGGTTTCACATAGAAGAGGATGCTTATCGAGGAAAACACTTATTTGGCATCAGAATACCCACACATCTCAAAATAGATGAGATCAATCAAAAGCTAAAAGCCGCAAATATTTATGTATCGATTCGTGGAAATGCGATTCGTGTAGCTCCTCATCTCTACAATGATTCAAGTGATTTCGGTAAATTGCTGGATGTGTTGCTTTAGTAATTGCCGATGTATGGTGATAAAAGAAGATATTCTTCATTTTAGTGAACAAAATTCTTCCTGACGGGTTTATATGAGTGAATAAAATCATTTATTATGCCAACTGCAAAAACTACCAAAAAGAAAGCTCCAGCAGCTAAAGCTAAAATCTCCAAAACAGCCATACTAAATAAATACAAAGAGCATGTGTTGACGCATGATGCTGAACCAAGATCCGTCTTCACGTTTGCACAAGAACTCGGAATCTCCGAATCAGCATTCTACGAGCACTACAGCTCCTTTGAAGCCATTCAAGCTTCTGTCTGGGAACAATTTATTGACGATACCATAGCTGGCATCAAGAAAGACCAGCCTTATCAAGAGTATTCTAATAGAGAACGTTTATTGGCATTCTACTATACATTGATCGAGCGACTCAAACAAGATAGAAGCTTTGTGAAATATACGGTCGAAGGCAAACTGAAAAGACCAGAACTGCATCCAGCCTTTCTAAAGAGTTTCAAAACTCAGTTTCTGGCATATGCCGAGTCATTGATCGGTGAGGCTTATGATGACCAGGAAATCGTCAAAAGACCATTAATCTCCAATGGTTATAAAGACGGTATGTGGCTACAGCTTATTTTCATCGTTGGATTTTGGCTGAAAGATGACAGCGAGGCTTTTGAGAAAACCGATGCAGCTATTGAGAAATCTGTGAACCTATCCTTCGAACTGATGGGCAGTGGCCCGCTAGACCTTATGATTGACTTCGGTAAATTCTTATTTCAAAACAAATAGGCTGAATGAAAGAACTATCGAGTATCCCCTCTTCGAAGATACAGCGAACATCCAAATTTCTTAAGGCAGGCGCAAAGGTTAGTGGTAACTACATAAAGCACTACAGCAAAAAAATGTTTGATTCTAATATCTCCCGGGATGAATTAGATGAAGACAATGCAGAGGATATCTATGAATCATTGAGCGAGCTGAAGGGAAGCGCACTCAAAGTAGCGCAGATGTTGAGCATGGATAAGAACTTACTGCCGAATGCCTATCAGGATAAGTTTGCCATGGCACAATACAATGCGCCACCACTTTCTTATCCACTCATTGTAAAGACATTCGTTAAGTATTTTGGGAAGAGTCCAGACAATATCTACGACACCTTTTCCAGAAAGGCGATCAATGCAGCTTCTATTGGACAGGTACACCAAGCTACACTAGATGGCAAAAAACTAGCGGTTAAAATTCAATATCCTGGGGTAAGAGATAGTATCGGGTCGGATTTGAAAATGGTAAAGCCGATAGCCTCTGCCATGTTTAAGATCACTGCTTCCGAGATGGATCAATACATGGGAGAGGTTGAGTCCAAACTTTTTGAAGAGACTGACTACTCGCTTGAATTACAACGCTCCATAGAGATCACAGAACTTTGTAGTCATTTAAAGAATATTGTTTTTCCAAAGTATCATCGAGAACTTTCTTGTGAAAAGATATTGGTAATGGACTGGATGGAAGGCACACATCTCAAAGACTGGATAGCCACCGACCCGACACAGGAAGCGCGCAATGTCTTAGGACAAGCGCTATGGGACTTCTACGACTATCAGATTTATGACTTGAAACAGGTTCATGCAGATCCACATCCAGGAAATTTTATTATAAGCCCAGAAGGTCAACTATCAGTAATCGATTTCGGATGTGTGAAAGTGATTCCCGATGATTTCCATGAGATGTATTTCAAATTGATGCGCTCGGATGTTTTACAGAATAATGAGAACGTAGAGGAGTTGTTTTATCAACTGGGATTCTTGTACAAAGATGATTCAGCCAGCGAAAAAACATTTTTCACTGATATATTTACTGAGCTTATCGAATTGCTAGGAAGACCGTTTCATCATGAAACTTTTGACTTTGGAGATGACAATTATTTCACACATATCTATGAAGTGGGAGACAAGATTTCTAAGATGAAGGAGTTTAGAAACTCGCGCTATGCCAGAGGTAATAAACACGGACTGTATGTAAACAGGACATATTTTGGACTTTATAATTTACTCAATGAACTCAATGCCAATATAGTGACTGGGGAGAAGTATTTGATGCCGGCTTAGGTCTGGATGACATTCAAACTTTGCCAAAGATTATTAGCTCAGGATACAGTATTTGTAAAATAGCTGAGATTTATAATCACAGCTTTGGCAAAGTTCCTTATCACTGGTTTTCTGAATGGTAAAGAACCCTCTCGTACCTACGCTAAAACGGCTTCGGCACGCAAGCGGGATGATTTCTATGTTAAGTGATAATTATCTCTAGACAGATGTTATCAACCCAAACTTTGCCAAAGATTACCAATTCGGGAAGTTGTATTAGGAGAATAACTGCTTTTTATGATGCTAACTTTGGCAAAGTTGCTAAACCTCTCCATCCCACTCCTGATAAAATTGAAGTAAGAAGTCTTCCATCACCTGGTGCCTCTGCGCTGCCAGTCTCTTCCCTGACTCGGTATGCATGCGATCCTTTAGCAGGAATAATTTTTCGTAAAAATGATTGATCGTAGGAGCAGTACTCTGTTTATATTCTTCCTTTGTCATATGGAGATCTGGAGCAATTTCTGGATCATGGATTGCTCGATTTTTAAATCCTCCATAATTAAAAGCACGTGCGATACCTATTGCTCCAATAGCATCCAATCGATCGGCATCTCGTACCACTGCCAACTCTTTAGAGTGGAAATCCATGCCATGATTCCCTCCTTTGAAAGAAATGTTCTCAATGATCTTGATCACATGCTCAATTATATCAGTTCCCACTGAAAGGCTCTCAAGAAATTCTCTGGCCTTTCTCGACCCAATTGATTCATCGCCATCATGGAACTTGGCATCCGCTATGTCATGCAACAGCGCGCCTAGCTCAACAACTAGCAAGTCAACTGACTCCTCTTTAGCAATCGCAATAGCAGTTTTCCAAACCCGATAGACGTGCCACCAATCGTGTCCCCCTTCTGCGCCTTCGAGTTCGGCTTTAACAAAATCTGTAGTCTTCGCAATTGTCTGTTCGTGTTCCATATTATTCTATTTGACGGTATAATACCAATTAACATTTATAATGACGCATATCTTCTTATGAATTTAATTTTATGATGCGTTAAAAATGCTCCTCGTAGCGATGCTATTACTCCGCTTTTTG
>Ga0209634_1003128_pt1 | contig 11281 bp, 1 predicted proteins | sample LinPmetageLP40_FD_184043 | JGI IMG/M metagenome (GOLD analysis project Ga0209634, IMG submission 184043) | Marine viral communities from the Pacific Ocean - LP-40 (SPAdes) (version 2) | ecosystem: Environmental > Aquatic > Marine > Oceanic | place: Pacific Ocean | collected 2010-08-26 | reverse complement strand
GATATTTCAACTGCAACTGGTTTTGTAAGTATGGTTGGTGGTGGTTTCCAACTTGAAACTGGTACACTAGATGATGCAAATATTACTACAGATAGACTTAGTTTAGAAATCGGAACAAAATCAAGACTTGAACCTTTTGAAATTACATTGGAAGAACAACAAAATGATAAATTTGTGGGAGATGGAACTACATTTCAATTTACACTTGTAAATGTTTCAGCAACTAATGATGATCTAGTAGTTACAAAAGATAATGTAATTCAAAATCCAATCGCAAATGATGGAACTGTTCTTTTTACTTTAAGTGGTTCTACATTAGAATTTACCACAATAGCTATTCCAGAACTTGGTGCTCAATTATATGTTTATTCTACTAACGATAAGTTAGTTTTAAATGCTACAGATGCAAACAGTACAAATGCCAATCACAATATTTTAACAAATGATGAAGAAGAAGTTCTTGATAGACATCAAACCCCAACTGATAGTTTGGTTTTAGAAAACGGATCATTTAGTACAGAAGCAGAAGCAGGACAAATTATAAAAGCATTTACTACTGGTGGTGATGGTTATACCAAACTTCCAACTGTTAGTGTTTCAAAAACTACATCTGGAACTGGCACAAAACTTATTGCAACAACGACTGATATTGGTGCAGCTCAATCTTTTAATATTACTGATGGTGGTTTAAGATATAGAGTTATTGATCCACCAGAAATATTTCCTACTGCCCACTTTGTTTTGAAAGATGTTGCTGGAACTTTTACAGCTGGAAACACATTAACAAGTCACACAGGAACTATTACAGGATTTGATACATCAACCCAAGTTCTTGATACTAGTTTTGAAAATGTTATAAGAGTGACACAAGAAACTGATGGTGCAAATAATAATGAGGGTATTGAACTAGAACAAGGTACTGAACTTAAAACACCAGAGGGGATAATCTTAGAAGATGAACAAGACTTTGATGATGGTGAAAATATAATACTTGATGGTACTTCTGTCTTTACTCCAGCTGCACAGTCATTTACAATTAAAGTTAAAGCAATTTTAAATGATGATGGTCTTACATATTCTTATACCTTTAATGATGAGGTACAACCACCTTTAGTTCTATTTGAAGATAATACATATTACTTTGATTTATCTGATTCTTCATTATATGCAGCTGTGTCTACAGATAATTTTGAACTACAATTTTCTGAAACAGAAGATGGTATAAACAATAGTGGAGTAGCTTATACAACAGGAGTTACAACTTCAATAGCAACTATTGATGTTGGTGAAACTGGTGCGTTTGTACAAATTGTTGTTGCATCTGGAGCTCCAGAGTTATTTTATTATGCAAGAAATTATGCTGATATGACTAACTCAATCAGTACTCGAACATATGAAACAATAATAATAGATGAAGGTTCTAATTTAGTATTAGATGGAACGGATAGATTTGATGCATTTGTTTTACAGGAGAGTGGTAATTTTGGTAATGCAACTGATAGGATTCAACTTGAAGACGATAGCTTTGTGTTGTCTGAAGATTTTGATTTAGAGTTAAGTAAATTAGTTCAATCTTTTAATGCTGGAAGTAATATTAAGTTGAATAGATACCATGAAAACTTTGATGGTGGAAATCAATTTTTACTTCTTGATGGAACAAATAGTTCTAGTGCAGATGCTGGTTCAAAAGTTGCGAATGAAGATTTTGGTAATACACTTTTACTAGAGAGAACTGATGCTGATGGAACAGATGCTCGAGATGGTTTTTTACTAGATGATGAAACTATATCTGGAGAAATAGTATTAGATGGAACTGATAGCACTTCAGTAGATGCTGGTGATAATATTATCAATGAAGAAGGTATAGATTTAACTAAAGACGTAACTATCACGGATTCTTCTGGTGCGACAGCAACAATTGTAACTGCTGATATTGCAACTGGAACAACTACTGTTGCAACAACTGGAACAGAGGCTGGTGCATATCCAAATGTTTATAACAGACTTGGAGAAGACTTAGTTCGTATTCAAGACTCTTATTATTATCAAGACTATTCATATGAAGTTCAGATTGGACAATCATTTGCAAGTTATATCAATGAATTAAAGAAAGCAGTTCACCCTGCTGGTTTCCAACCATTCGGTAAAGTTACACTTGCAACTCTTGTGTCTGCAAAACTTCAGACTACTGGACTTGGTGTATCTGGTTACGCTGGTGCAACAACATTCTCACCAATACTTGCATCTACATTTGAAACTATTTTTAAACAAATTATTCAGAGTAGACTTGAAGTACCAGCAACTGATTCACATGATGGACTTGTAAGAGTTGGAGATAGAGATAATCAGATAGTATTAGAAACTGGTGACTCAATTCTCTATGAAGATAAAACTGTAACTCACACTTCAGATATTACATACGGAACAGGCGATGGTGGTGGTCGTGTTATGAATGAAAACTCTTTTGCACCATCTGGAACTGGTGACAGAGTTATTGTAAAAGAAATATTCTCTAGAGTTGTTGCAAGACCTACTGCAAGACGAAATAGAAACTTACTAATATACTTAGCTGATACTCCATTTGGTAATCCACCAGACTTTATTGACGAGTTAGTTTTAGATGGTACATTACCATTAGACCAAGCAGATACTTTCTTTCAACTCGAAAGAGATACACAGAAAGATAACCTTGTACTAGATGGAACAAGTGCAGCTGCAGCTGACTCTGGAGATGATGTTCTTCTTGAAGATGGTTATCTATTAAAACTAGAAGACGTATTCTTGGGTGTTGATGGAGAAACATTTAATATACTTGCAGAAGATGAGTTTGGACAAGATATAAGTAGAATGTTACAAGAGGGTGGAGAGTGGAACTTTCCTATAGGTTATGTTGCAAATGAAAATGGTGGTCTTCAATTAGAAAATACAACTAACGAAGAAACTATACCTCTTTCAGATATAGGTCACTTTCAATTTAAAAATATATTAAGAAAAGATAAACTTATTATTCAAGATGGTAGGTCTGGGCCGTTTGATGTAGAACCAAATGAAGAAGTTGGTATTCTTATGGAAAATGCTGGACAGATTCTTTTAGATGGAACAAGTATTACTACTGGTGGTGATACAGATATTACAGAAGATGAAAATAATCATCTACTACAAGAAACATCATTAAGAAATAGATTTGATTTAGAATCAAGTGGAGCTCTTATTGTAGAAGATTTCCAAACAGACTCTATAGTAAATATATTTGTGAGTGAAGTAAACGAAGATACTCTTGTCTTTGAAGATGCAACAGCAGATTCAGTTTTTGGTGGACAAGGAGCTGCAACTGTAGGATTTCAAAATTTTTCCATCAAACTTGAATATGAAGATGGTAACATACTTCTTGATAGTCATGGTGGAGAACCCACTTATGATACTGGAGCAGGTGATGAGTTACTACTTGAAGAAAATTTTGTGATTAATCTTGCTATAGCTGCAGAATCAACAAGAAAAATACTTAGTGAGGGTCAAATACCTTTCGATAATTTAACCCTAAATAGTAGTAGTATAAACTATGGTTTAAGAAATATAGTAAAATCAGCAGATATCAAAGTTAGGGATACTGGTGATATTGCGTTAGAAGATGCAACAGATACAACACATGGTTATCTGGTGTTTAATAGTACAAGTGGTGCAAGTACTAATGCTGGAGAAAGTATTAGATTTGAGGGTGGAACTGCAAGAGTAATCTGATAACTTGTATAAATAAAGTAAAGGTGTAAAAATGTCGGCAATAATTACAGAAAAATTCAGACAACATAATGCAGACCAGTTCTTTGAGTCATTCACAGAAACAGATGGTAATGCATACTATTTGTTCTTAGGAAAGGCAACCCCTTTCACTTCTGGAACAACTTCTGGTTCAGACAGTTCTCCCCCAACTCCACAAGATGGGGAAAGAGATGAAACTCGTTCATGGGATGCAATGTTGGCTGCAAAGAAGATTGCTTCAACAGATATTAGTTATGCAATTCCTCGTAGGAACTGGGTAAACGGAACTACTTATGATATGTATGAACATGATATCAGTTCAGCAAACACATCAACTTCTGGTGCATCAAATCTTTATGACTCAACATTTTATATTGTAACTTCTGCATTTAGAGTGTATAAAGTTCTTGACAATAATGCTGGAACTGCATATGATGGTGCAGAACCTACGTCAACAAGTACATCACCCTTTGAACTAGGTGGATATATTTTAAAGTTTATGTATGATATTTCTACAACCGATATTGGGAAATATGTAACAACTGATTTTGTTCCTGTTGCAACAGACAGTACTGTATCTGCAGCGGCAACTAATGGTTCAATTGAATCTCTTAGAATTACTGCTGGTTCTACTTATACAAACGGAACATACTATGCTGCTGTTTACGGAGATGGAACAAGTCAAGGAACAAGTGATGGTGCAATCGTAAGAATTACTGTATCTGGTGGTGCAATCGCATCTTTTGGTTTGACTGCTGGTACTGACACGACTATTCATGCAGCTGGTGTTGGGTATACATTTGGATATGTAAATCTTGATGCTGGATTTACTTTCTCTGACTCTGGATTATCTTCTGCATCTGCAATAGGTGGTTCTGGTGGTGTAGTAGATGTTATCATAAGTCCAGAAGGTGGACATGGTAAAAACGCAATTACAGAATTAGGTGGTCATTTTATTATGACTGCAACTACAGTTTCGCAAGCAGAAAATGATGACTTTTCTACTGCAAACGATTTTAGACAAGTGGGTATTGTTGTTGACCCTACTAATTACGGAACAACCACAGTCGCAACTGCTACAACAGCAAGACAAACTTTCGTTGTAAAAATGTCATCATCAAGTGGAGTATTTGAAGCAGACGAAGTAATAACACAAGCGACAACTGGTGCTGTTGGTAAAGTTGTAGAGTGGGATACCACACTAAGCTTACTTTATTATCAACAAGAAAGTTTCAAAGGATTTGGAACTAGTGCTACAACTGGTGGATTAGTTGCATTTAGTACAACTGCAACCATAACTGGTGGAACTTCTGGTGCAACTGGAACACCATCAAGTACAAGTAGTGAAACAGTAACACTTGCAAATAGTAATACACTTACTCTTACAAGTGGTTATGCAAATCCAGAGTTACAAGCAGATAGTGGAGATATTATATATCTTGAAAACAGAAAACCTATTCAACGATCTTCTGACCAAACAGAAGACATTAAAATTATAATTGAGTTTTAAATATGGCACAAATCACAGACCTAAACGTATCACCATACTATGACGATTTTGATGATAAAGATAATTTTCATAAAGTATTGTTTCGACCTGGCTATTCTATTCAAGCCAGAGAGTTAACAACTCTACAATCTATTCTCCAAAATCAAGTTGAAAGACATGGTTCTCATGTTTTCAAAGAGGGAACTGTGGTTATACCCGGCCAACTATCTTATTCCACTTCATTTAATACATTACAACTTGCAACTACATTTGCAAACGAAGATGTAATTGCAGCTTCATTTTATAATGCAACAACTCCAGTTATTATAACAGGAAGTTTGTCTGGTGTTAAAGCAAAGGTTATAGGTTTTGCAGAAGCAACAACTACAACTCAACCAATTCTTTATCTTCAATATATATCTGTGGGTACAGATAATGTTACACCATTTTTTAACAATTCAGAAAACATTACTGCAAATACCACGATTACTCACACCACATCATATTCTGCAAATATAGCATCTGCAACAACACATGATAATTTTGCTGCTCAAATAGGTACAGCAGTTTCAATTGAGGAAGGTGTTTATTATATTCGTGGACATTTTGTTAGATGTGAAAAGGAAACTCTAGTTTTAAGTATTAATAATACACTTCAAAGTGGTCGTGTTGGTTTTAATATTACAGAAACTTTGGTTACTCCAGAAACAGATGCAACTCTTACCGACAACGCAACTGGTTCAAACAACTATGCAGCCAAAGGTGCTCATAGATTGAAGATTTCACTTAATCTTGTAAGATTAGATTCAGACTCAGTTGCTGATTCTAATTTCGTAGAACTCACAAGATTAGATACTGGTCAACAAGTTACAGGTGCGAGAAATACAGAATATTCAGTTTTAGGTGAAAATCTTGCACGAAGAACATTTGATGAATCTGGTGATTATACTGTAAGAAACTTTGCGTATGAGATGAAAGAATCTGTTACTCAAATTTTTAGAGGTGCAACTAGTATCGGTGCATTTACTGCTGGAAATACTACAGATGTTGGAGAAATAGCATCTAGTGATTTGTTGGCATTAAGTATTCAGCCTGGAAAGGCATATGTTCAAGGTTTTGAAATTGATAAAATAGCAACTACATTAGTAGATGTAAAAAAGGCAAGAGATTTTAATACAGTTAATGCTGGTATAACCACATTTGATATTGGTAACTTTGCATTTGTTACTAATTTGTTTGGAAGTCCAGATATTTCTTCTGTATCTGGTGAAACAACTCCATATAAAGAAATAGGAATTTTTACAAATTTTACTAATGTATCAAGGAGAGGACTAGAATCTGGTTATCAGATTGGTGTTGCAAGAGCTCGTACAGTAGAATACTTCTCTGGTACTCAAGGTAATACTGATGCAATCTATAAGTTGTTCTTATTTGATGTAAGAATGTTTACATATCTTTCTTTATCTGGTGCAGCATCCCCTACACTTATTGCAACACATACAAATGGTGGTGTTCAGATAAAGGGAGTAACTTCTGGTGCAACTGGATTATTATATTCTAGTAATTATGCAAATCTTGATATAACTCAAACTGGTACTCGTTTTGCACTTACGAATGTTGTTGGAAATTTTACAAAAGGTGAAAAGATAATTGCATCAGATAGTGTTGAAACTGGAAAGATAGTAGAAAATTCTGATAATACTGATTTAACTATTGCAGATATTGCTGGTTCACATAACGCAATCGTAACACATGAATTTAGAGAAGCTCGTTCATTGGCTGATGGTACAGCAAATAAATTTTCTGCTGACTTAATTCTTGCACTTGTTGATGATGCTGGTAATATGCTTCTTGATGGAACTGATGCTAATGCAACTGACCAGTTTGAAAAGATTATTGAAGATGATGGTTCTACAAGAGTTACACTTGAAACACAAAGAGTTGCAAAATTAATTAATCCAGAAAAAAATGCTGCTATATTTAAATTACCTAAAAGAGTAATTAAAACCTTATTAACTGAAACTAATGCTGGTGCAACTGATACTCAATATACAGTTCGTAGACAGTTTGTAGGAACAACCGATAGTAATGGTGCAGTTACTTTCTCTGCTGGAAGTAATGAAACTTTCGTTTCGTTTGCAAGTAAGGATTATACATTATCTATTACTACTGCTGGTGGTGGTACTGGCGCTCAAGGTGATATCGTATTACTTACCGACTCAAAATTAACTGGTGAAGGAACACCTAGTTTAACTATTACTGACGGCACAATTATTGGAAGTGGTGCAAAAGTAAAACTTACTGCAACTATATTAAAAACAAGTGTTATTCAAAAAGCAAAAACTACACAACTTTCTAAACAACTTAAAGTTTTAGCAACAGATGCTGATGGTGCATATGGAACAAGAGGAACAGATGAAGACGTTTCACTTGGTCGTGCAGATGTTTATAGACTTCAGGCAGTATTTGATTCAGAAGATACAAGTGCTGATGCTGCAGCTCCTACTCTTACATTAACTACTACGACTGGAACTTTTGTAAGAGGAGAAAGAATTACAGGTTCAACTACAGGTGCTTTAGGTAGAACTGTTTCCACAGTAACACCATTACAATACACTCTTATTGGTGGAGTTTCAGCAGATGATTTTGTTGTAGGCGAAACAATTACTGGAGCTCATTCTGGTGCGACAGCTGTGATATCTGAAAAAACTCAAGGAAGTAAAAATATCACAAATTTATTTACCTTAGATACTGGACAACGAGATAACTTCTATGATATTGCAAGAATTGTAAGAAAAACTGGAGCTCCAGTTCCACTAGGTAGACTACTAGTTGTTTACGATTATCTAGAACATGGTGCTGGAGATGTATTCACAGTTGACTCTTATACTACACTCAATGGTCAAATGGAATACAAAGATATTCCAGTATATGCATCTACAAGAGTTGACCCAGATGATCCAGAACCAACTGGTGTTTTTGAATTAAGAGATTCATATGATTTTAGACCAAGAGCAGAAGACATTACTGGTACGTCATCAACTTTAGCAGATGTAGATCAAGTTACAGGTAGTTCATTCAACTTTGAAAATAGACAGTTTGATGGTGGTGGTGCAACTACAGTTGATATGCCACAACCTGGCAGTACAATACAATCTGATTTTGAATTTTTTCTTCCAAAAAGAGCAACTCTTTTCTTAACCTCTGCTGGAATGTTTAAAGTTGTTGAGGGTGTTTCTGCTGAATTACCACAACTACCTAAAGATATAGACAGTTCATTAAAACTTGCTTCATTGTTTATACCAGCATTTACCTTTACTCCTAAAGAAGTTCAGATTGAAAGATTTAAAACTCAAAGATTTACTATGAAAGATATTGGTAGATTACAAGAACGTATTGAGAATGTTGAATACTATACTGCACTTAGTTTATTAGAAAAAGATACAGCTTCTTTTGAAGTTAAAAACAATCAGACTGGATTTAATCGTTTTAAATCTGGATTTGTAGTTGATAATTTTTCTGGACACAGAGTCGGAGATGCACTTAATCAAGACTATAAAATTGCAGTTGACCAAGATAATCAACAATTACGACCTAAATCTATATCTAAAAATGCTCAATTGCAACTTCCTGATAATTTAACTTCTGATGTTGGAGTTAAAACATTAATAGGCAATAATCTTGCAAAAACTGGTGACCTAATAACCATAGATTATGACGAAACTGTTGTAGCCTCACAACTATTTGCAACAAGAGTTGAAAATATTCAACCATATCTAGTTGCTGGTTTTACTGGAAAAGTTACTATAACCCCAACTGGTGATGAGTGGTTTGAAACAGAAGTAGCACCTGCTCTTGTTATAAACAGAGATGGTGACTTTGATACCTTTGCAGCTCAAAACGCAAACGCAATAGGTACTGTGTGGAACGCATGGGAAACACAATGGTCTGGAACAACAACTGTTAATCTTGGAACTTCAGTTGAGGGTATCAATAATAATGCTACTCAAGCTACTATAGTTACAAGAGCAATAGATGTTACTAATACTACTTTAAGACGAGTAGGAACTCAAACAACTGTGGGTTCTAGATTGAATGAAGAATCTCAAGGAAGTAGAGTTGTATCAAGAGGTATTGTTCCTTTTATTAGACCTAGAGTTATCTCTTTCGTAGGAGAGTGTTTCGCTCCTAATGCAAAACTATTTGTATTTTTTGATAGAGTTGCCGTTTCTACTTTTGTTACACCATTAGCAGGATTTACTAGTGACACAACACCAGTAGCTGGAAGTCCTTTAATTTGTAATGCTTCTGGTAGAGTAGAGGGTACATTTCAAATTCCAGATTATAAACCTCAATTAACAGCAAGAGGTGGAACACAAAATGTAACTGTTCCAATATTCAGAACTGGAAGTGTAGATTTTAGATTAACCACAAGTGAAACAAATGCAAGAAGTGGCCCAAACTCTGCATCAAAGGCGCCTTTTAGTGCTGCAACAGCAACTTACTCTGCAAAAGGTATTTTAGATACTGTACAAGAAACAATTATTGCAACAAGAGAACCTACTTTAGTACAAAATTCAGTTGACCAAGAAACAATAAGAACAAATGTTGGTCAAATGAGAACTATCAGTAGACGAACTGATGAGATTCAAGCTGCAATCAACATTACAAATATTGATAATACAGTAACTAACAATATTACTAATAACACAACAAACGTAACAAATGTAACAAATGTTAATAATAGAATTGTACAAGTAGTTCGACCACAACCACCACAAGGTGATGATGATGATGGTGGTGGTTGGAGTGATCCACTTGCACAAACATTTATGCTTTCTGATGATGGTGGTTCATTTCTTACATCAGTAGAGTTTTTCTTCTCTGCAAAAGATAATAATCTTCCAGTATGGTGTGAAATACGAAATGTTGTAAATGGTTATCCTGGCCCCAAAGTATTACCTTTTGGTAGGAGAGTTCTAGAACCATCACAAGTTAATATTAATGATACTACTGGAACTACACCAACTAAATTCACATTTGACTCTCCTGTATATGTTCAATCTGGTATAGAATATTGCGTTGTTTTAATGACTGCGAGTCTTGACTATCGTGTTTGGATTGCACAAATGGGTGAAACTGATGTAAGTGGAACAGATAGAATTATTTCAGAACAACCAACACTTGGTGTTTTATTTAAGTCACAAAACAATAAAACTTGGAACGCAATTCAAATGCAAGACTTAAAGTTTACATTAAATAGAGCTAAATTTAAGTCACTATCTGGTACTATGACTGTAACAAATAAGTCAACTAATTTAGAAAATCCTATAGTTGCAGAAAATGGAACTGACGTAGTTTATGGTAAAAAACTTGTTCCAAATCCATTGATTATGACACATAATAGTACAGTATTACAAGTCAAACATATAGATCATGGTATGTATGCTACTTCTAATAATGTACAAATTAGTGGAGTTAGAGGTTTAATATCAACTACGTTAAATGGTGCGATTACTACTACATCAACATCATTAACATTAACTTCTGCAACTGGGTTTGCTGCAAGTAACCTTTCCTCTCGTTGTTATGTAAAAATTAATAATGAAATTATTTATGGAACATTGTCTGGTACAACTATTTCTAGTTTAGTTAGAGGTGATTCAATTGATACTAGTGGTGCTACGGCTGTACACGCAGATGGTGATACTGTAGAACTTTATCAAATACATGGTGTACCACTTGACCAAATCAATAAATCACATACTGCAATTGCAAACATTGATACAAATTCATATACTGTAACTTTAACAACTGCACCAACTATTACTGGTGCTGATGGAACTCCAAAATCTCAAATTGGATTGAATAATGTTTATGCAACTGAAAACTATAGATTTGAAAATATTAAACCTCTAGTAAGTGTTTTAGAATTACCTACTACTTCAATAAATGCAGTATTAAGAACTACTTCTGCAACAAGTCCAAGTGGTTCTGAAACATCATTTACAACGGAGACTACTGCAAATACTATTC
>Ga0209634_1003127_pt1 | contig 11281 bp, 14 predicted proteins | sample LinPmetageLP40_FD_184043 | JGI IMG/M metagenome (GOLD analysis project Ga0209634, IMG submission 184043) | Marine viral communities from the Pacific Ocean - LP-40 (SPAdes) (version 2) | ecosystem: Environmental > Aquatic > Marine > Oceanic | place: Pacific Ocean | collected 2010-08-26 | reverse complement strand
GCAGGCCTCAGGAGTGTTTGCCTTTCCCTCAACAATCTGATTATAAATGCTTATCTTACGCAATAAATTTCTAATACCACAATCTTAGTTGCCGACATTGCCCCGTCAACTGAGCCGCTCAACTGAATAGTAATCATCTCAACACTGACATCCTCAATCACGCGACCTTTGATGTCGACACTGCCCTCGCTTGATCTGATGTTACCTTCGATCATCAGATCTTCTTCAATAATTGAGCTCGGCACATTGAACCCCCTTGGCTGAAAGATTGGCGACCATAGAATGAAAACTGGGATTTAAATACCGTCGTAGAAGGCGGTCTCGAGCGAGTGCAAGCGCAGGAAATCATCAGGCGCGTATGTGATGCAGCGTCGGCTTGTTACGGGGCCTGGTCAAGGGCGGGTAAGGCCCTTGGCTGCCATCGGTCAACGCAGGCGGCGCCGCGATGCGGCTTTCCGGATGCGGTTGTAGCATTGCCGCTTAACCCCAATTGTTCCTACCATCGGCGGGCTTTTAGCGTATTGGGAGAGAAACTCTTAGAAGGAAAACCAATGGCAAGCTCACAGCCCCTAACGGAACTGGTTCACACAGCGCAGAGCACGGCAAAGACGTCCCTGGACCGGATGTCAGAAATTTTGAAACGTGCCGAAGGCCAAACCCTGTCGGACGCACAAATCAAAGAAATCGCATCTGAAACGGATGCGATTACATTGGTTGCATTGGATATTTTTGCCGTATTTGAAGCACGGATGCAGCGCCATTTCAAACGCGGCCCGCTGTCACGTAAAGTGGAGGCCGCGCTTTTGGCGGCTGGCCATGCCGACCTCGCCGATCGACTTCACCAGTACTATTTAGCGATCAATGTTTTGAAGCACGGGCACGGCGCGAGCCACCGCGAGCTGCTGAACAACAAGAGTGCGATGTTGTTAGGGACGCAGGACGAAGAAGGGGGAGCGAAATCACAGGGCACGCCCACGGGTTTGATCGATGTAGCCTCACCGCACTTCTTTGACGGACTGACAGCAACCATTCTTGACGCCTACCAATTTCTTGAAAGCAGACAAAGTTAGCTGCCTGATCGGCCCGAAGCCGACGTTTAACACGATGTCACTTGCGACAGACCAATCACGGGAGCAATCATTCGCTGCGCTTCCAAAGATGGGCGCTTAGCGGGTTAGACCTCGGCCGCCATCGCGCGTTGATAATCAGGTCGGCCCGGCGGTCGTAGCTTGTCGACCCGCGCTGTCACGCCGCTGCTGTGACGGCCGGACGTGGTCGGGACGGTCAGATCGTGCGATACTCTACGCACTATCTTGATCTGAGGAGACACAACCTATGGCGGAAGAGATTTCGGCGCAGTGTTGCATCGTGGGCGGCGGACCGGCCGGACTAACGCTCGGTTTCCTATTGGCCCGCGCCGGCATCGACGTTGTCGTCCTCGAAAAGCACGGCGATTTCCTGCGCGACTTCCGCGGCGACACGATTCACCCATCGACCATGGAGCTGATGCACGATCTCGGCATCCTACCCGAGTTTCTGGACCTGCCTCATCAGCGTGTGCCGAGGCTCTACGGGCAAGTCGGGCCGGACCGGTTGCAGATCGCGGACTTTTCCGGCCTGCCGGTCCATGCCCCTTTCATCGCGATGATGCCGCAATGGGACTTCCTGTGCTTTCTGGCGGAGAAGGCGAAGCAATATCCCTGCTTCCGCCTGTGCATGGGCGCCGAGGGCCGCGCCTTGTTGACCGAGGACGGGAACGTAACGGGCGTCCGTGCCGAGACATGCGAGGGCATGATCGATATCAAGGCGCCGTTGACGGTCGCGGCCGACGGGCGTGGGTCGCGCCTCCGGGCGGACGCGGGCCTGACGGTGAGAGATCTCGGCGCACCGATCGACGTCCTCTGGTTCCGGCTGTCGCGCCTCGATTCCGATACGGAGGAAACGCAGGGCCGCTTCGACGCCGGTCAAATATTCATCATGATCAATCGTGGTGACTATTGGCAGTGCGCCTATGTCATTCCCAAGGGTGGCTTCGAGAAGAAGAAGATGGCGGGAATCGGAGCATTCCGCGCGGAGCTGGCAAAAGTCGCTCCGTTCGAGGCCAATCGCGTCCATGAATTGGAGAGTTGGGAGCAGGTGAGAATCCTTAGTGTACAGGTGAACCGGCTGGAGACCTGGTGGCGGCCTGGGCTGCTTTGCATTGGCGATGCGGCTCATGCCATGTCGCCGGTGGGCGGCGTCGGCGTGAACCTCGCGGTGCAGGACGCGGTGGCCACAGCCAACGTCCTGGCGACCCCGTTGCGGCGCGGCACGCCGTTAGGGGACGAGCTCGCAGCAGTCCAGCGCCGTCGCGAATGGCCAACGCGCGCAACCCAGCGGCTGCAAGTCCTGATCCAGAATCGCGTTCTTCTGAAGGCTCTGCGAAGCGGGTCTGATTTTCGCGCACCATTTCTATTGCGGATGATGACACGCGTGCCGTTGCTCCGAAACCTGCCTGGCCGGATCGTCGGATTGGGATTACGACCAGAGCGCCTAAATCCGGAACTTTATCGTTGAGCGGTGAATCGCCTTCAAACAAGATCGGAAGGCGGGGAGTGTAAGTTCGGCCCTTTCCGTACCTTTGTGGAAGTGGTTCGCTTTGCAGCGCAGCGTTACCGAACCGGTCTTTGGTCCTTCGCGCAGCGTTCGCGCGGATCGTATGACCGGTATGCAGGGTGGTTTCGACGGATCGACACATCACATGCATTAAACCGTTCTGCTGGGGCTTGGTAACTCAATGTTATTCGAAGTCGTTCGTTCAGTTGTCTTGCGACAGCGCTGAGTTTTGCCGGACTGTTGGCGGTCACTAAAAGATGACAAGATAGAGGTTAGATTTGTCGAGGGTTATCGAAATAATAGACACGGGATTTTTGAGCGCAATTCGGCGATTAGCTTTAAGGGACAAGATGCCCGTTCGCGAGATTTCACGGCGTACTGGGCTGTCTCGTAGTAACATCAGGAAGTATCTTCGGGCTGATATCGAAGAACCCAACCTCCGCACGGCTACGCGGCCAAATGGGGTTAACCTGCTCTCGATAATGGCTTCGATTTTCGCAAACCCATTCGGGACTGGCTGAGCTACGTTAGATAAGCCTGCTCAAGATTCTTACTGTAGAAAAGGCGCGGCGTGATCGCCTCGGCAAAAATCATATTTTTACGCAACCCTACCGCTGCGACGTCTTCATCCTCTGGTGCGCGGCGAAGGCTTTGGCCAGCGTTACTGCCGTGACACCGTGCAGCAAGGCACTGATCCAAACTGTGTTTATAGCTAAGTGAAGAACGAGTCCCCCAAGCTCAGGTGCGAATTTTTCAACCACCAGTAACGCAAAAAGCGCAGTAGCCAATCCGCGCGGGCCAAACCAACCGATAAACAATCTGGTAGACAGATCTGCATCCGAACCGATGAGAGATATCCAAATGGCCAGAGGTCGAACGACGACAAGGCTGAGAGCTATGGCGGCAGCCATCGGAAAGTTGAGGCTGGCGATAGCATCGGGCACGAGCAACGCTCCGATGCCTAAGAACGCCGCCCAAGAAAGTAGCTGGCCCTCGCTCTCGCTAAAGTCATACACGAACTGGCAGCGGTCCCTGACAATGCAGGCGAACCCGATACCCGCTGCAAACGCGGAGATGAACCCGTTACCGCCTACTGCAGTCGCTGCGAAATAGGCCGCGGCGGCAAGCGACAGTGTAGCGATCCCTTCATACAATGGCGATGTCAGGTCGCGCTCTTGCGCCGCAAGCAACCCGATCCCCCCCAACGCACCCAGTCCAGCACCGACCAACGGACCGAGCGTCACCTGCAATACGGCGTAATATACCCAACCACCGAAGGGTGCCGAAGCTGTCGAAGCGCTTAGCGCAGCCAACATTAAGATCATCGGCAAGGCGATCCCGTCGTTAAGCCCGCTTTCGATGGTGATTGCCCGACGCTGGCGTTCTGGAACGTCTTCGTTTGTCACGACCGGTTGGCCAAGGGCCGCATCGGTCGGAACAAGAATTGCCCCAATCAATGCGGCAACGGCGAGTGGCCATTCAGGAAAGAGCAGCCAGATCACTGCGGTGCCCCCTAAGAAGGCCAGCGGCATGCCGAGAAGTAGGGTCCGTAATGGCCAGCGATGGCGCTTTAGCAGGCTTTGAATATCAATACGGGCGGCATCCAAGAAAAGCAAAATGACCAGCGCGATCTCGGCCAGCCCATGCAAGTGCGCCTTGGAAATTTGTTCAGGGACAAGCCCTCCCCAGGCCAAAAATGCCCCGAACCCCAGTGCGAGCATCGGGGCCGTGACAATTGTTCGGGCAAACCATCTGCCCAGCAGGCAGAATGCCATGAGGAAAACGGCAATAAAGAGGAGCGGTAGCTGTTCCAATCAGCGCGACTGCTTTTTATGAGTGTCCAACACAGGCAGGCTCATACCCTGTGCTCGGGATTTTCGTAGTCGAAACGGCAGCCTGCCTTCCAGGCGTTACGGTCGTTGCCGTGATTAGGCAACCCGCCTGCATCTTTCAGCATGCGCGCTGTGTGCATAAGGTTCCACGTCATAATCATGGCATTTCGCTGTGTGAAATCGTTGTCGAAGCCTGCAGGGCCGCCTTCGATTTCATCGCCATACGAGGGGCCGGGTCCAGCCTCACCGATCCAGCCACAGTCAGCCTGCGGCGGGATCATATACCCCAGATGGCCAAGCGCATAGAGGATCGACATAGCGCAGTGCTTGATTCCATCCTCGTTGCCGGTAATGACCGCACTACCTGTCTTGCCGTAGAAGATGCTTTGGCCCTTATCGTTCAGCATCCCCGACATACCGTAAAGGCGCTCAATCAGGACACGACAAAGGGAGCTCTCCTCGCCTAACCAGATCGGTGTTCCGATGATCAGGATGTCTGCAGCGGCGACTTTCTCCCAAAGTGTGGGCCAGTCGTCCCTGTCCCAACCATGCTCGGTCATGTCCGGATATACAATGTAGGCGATTTGGTGAGAGGCCGCGTGGATATGATCCACGCTGACCCCGTTGCGCGACATGATATCACCCGCAACAGAGAGAAGCAGCTTGGTATGCGATTTCGCTTCTTCGCGTTTCAGACTTGTGTTGAAGACAACTGCCTTTAGGTCCGAAAAGTCGGTTTGGTTATCGTCGCACAGCTTTGACTGGATATCGTTCAAGGTCATGTTAGAGATATTCCTTTAAATTAATTTGAAACCGGTTTGAGTTCAGGCAGCGTGCCCTGTCGCGGGGAGAGCCGCATAGACCTTCCCAAGGACGGCCCCGAAGATGACATGCAATACCAGCGTCATGATCGGTGCCATGATGCCAAAGTTCATGCCAAACAGACCTGCACCAGTCATGGGCATGACCACGATCATCATGCCCAGCCAAGCAGCGATACCAAATGCGATACCTTTGATAGCCGCGCTATTGCCGGGAATTGCGTTATAGAGAACAGCGAACCCGCCCCCCCAAGCCAGCGTACCGATCATGAAATGGACGATCCAACCTACTATAATTGGAGCTCCCACCATCGAGGCGAGCATCGCTGCTACATCAAGCTCGGGCATCACACCCATCATTCCTTTTGCAACCATCAGCACCGAAAGTACTACAGTTGCTGCGAAACCGGCCACGAAGCCGCTTTTGAGATTTGTCATTATTCTGTCCCTTACATCGGTCGTCTTTACGCACAGATCGGATCCATCGCCCTCACCACGCATCTCCGATCTTGTTTTGTGTCGATCAGGATGCGTGTGGGGCGTCGAACCTACCGTAACGGATAGTCGACACCCCGGTCTGCGCGACCAGCAAGCGCTCCATCAAGCGATGGGGCACCGCACCATTTAACCATGTTTCATTGTTTCGATAATCTCGGCGGTAGTTTTGACACCGTTGGCTATATAGCGAAAATTAGTCATGGCTGCTTCATATCCATCACCCATATCCGGGTGCTGTGCTGCGGCAGTTGCATCACTGACCACGAGGACTTTAAAGCCTTGCTCGAGCAGTTCTCGCAGGTGAGACTCGACACATAAATTTGCCGACATCCCGGCGAGTATCACAGTGTCAATGCCACGCTTGCGAAGTTGTAAAACCAGATCGTTGCTCTGCGGTCCGTAAACTTTGTGGGGGCTCACCATCACCGTATCTGCATGATCAATAACGGGCTTGTATTGATCAACCCAATCGGCGCCAGAGCCGTCTAAATCTTCGACTGAAAGAGGCCCCTTTCTATCAAACATACCGATTTCGTGCATTTTCTCCTCAAGCGCTCCACCAAACTCCCACTTATGGTCAAAAGGGTAATAGTAGTGCGGCGAAATGAATATTAGAAAGCTGTTTGCCCTTGCAGTTTCAAGCAATTGACCAAGGTGCTCGACGGTTCCGTTTTCTTGGACGCTTTTGCCGACTAAATCCCATGCAACGCCCGTTTCAGAAAGAAAGTCATTCTGTGGGTCTATCACAACTAAGGCGGCGTTTTCTTTGTCGATTTTCATAATAAGGCCTTTCTTTTAAACCTGATGTTTTCATCGCAGTGGAACCTTTGGGGGCACGCGCGATGAGACTGACGTATTGAAGTCCTGTAAACGTTCCCGAAATGGCAAGAAAACGAGCGCCGATGTTTTCTTTGCGCTCCGCACGGCTTGGGATATCTTTGCAGCCCAGCACCTTAACCCCTAATGATACTTACATCGGGATATGATGTGTCTTCACCCGTGAATTAGCCTGCAACCTTGCGTCGAGCTTCAAGGCAATCGTTCTCACGATCCAGATTGCGACAGCCACTGCGCAGAGCGGCAAAACCGCTATAATGTTTGCCGCTTGTCAAAATTGCTGCACGGACATCTATTGAGATTTTGCTCATTGGAAATTTCACTGATTTTTTCCTCGCTATTATTCTAAGTCACGCAATTAACCAACGATACAACTGTGACCATGTTCCAATGCACTATTCACGATGAACACAAAAATCTGTGAGGTTCCGAAATCACATGTAGAAAATGTCTAACCTAATCATCAAAGTGAAAGTCGCTAAGTCAGTTCGAAAAAACCACTTAGATCAATTTCGAACGCGGTTGCGATGGCTGTCACATCATATTCTATGACCATGGTTATAGCATCATAATCCTTCTTGGCTCTCAGCAGTCGGTCGATAGAAGGGGCCGCACCTTTCGGCCTGGACCCTTTAAGTATCGCGCTGAAGCTGGGAGATAGGTCAGCGCGAGTCGTTGCCCGCGCCAAAGCCGCCGTAGGCGAAACCTTCGCCATTGCTGCTGACTGCGCTGCGGGTGGAGAGGTTGGGCGTTGGGTGATTGCCCCGCGCAAAGGTTTCGAGACGTAGGTCGCCGTGGCGGCTATCGGGTCGAGTAGCGCCGGCGCCTTCGGCATGGACCACGCTGGCAGTAACGGAGGTATCAAGGCGGAGGTCTTCGTAACGGGTAGAGTTGCCTGCAAAGCCAGCGGTGGCGATGAGTGTGACGGCAGCGGTTGTGATGAAGAGTTTCATATCGTTTCCTTTCGAGGTTTGACCTGAGTTCTCGCTGCAATTCCGTTCGTTAATAGTAGGCTGATCGTGAGCGGGAATAACGGAGAACTTTGGTTGCTATACATCTAAGATTAAGGCCTGATACGGCTTCTGACAAAGCAACTTGGCTCACCGGTCCGTGTCGCTCCGAGACCGGAAGAGATGAGAGTGTAACAATTCAGACTCATCTTTCCATTTCCACATTATTCAACAGCTTAACCGCAAATTTGAAGCACCTTTATCGCCTGCTTTTTCGTGCAATCCGCACTTCCAAGCCGATATGGATTTTGTCGCGCAATCGTGACCGGCCACAGCGCCGCGCAGGCCTCTTGTACGTGTATTTTGTTACAGTGAAGAGGGTGTCAGTCGGTCGACAAAATGGGCGTTTTCGGCGTGAAATGTTGGGCGTGATGTACTGAAGATGCGGTTGATGAAAGATTGGCCAATATCGATTGCTCTGCCCATCTGCACGTAGCCCCCGTTCGCTTAAGCTGCCGGAGCCGCGTCAGCCTGCGCAGACGAACCCTCATCATCGGACCATTCCAAAAGGTGAGGATCAAACCCCTCGTTCAGCCGTGGTTTAACGATCTGGAAATAGGGGGATAGGTCGAAATCTCGCGGTGCAAATAGCGAGTGGTGCCGGATATGCAGGACCTCCTTGCGCGCGAACCGCGATCCTTGGCGCGCCTTTATGGTGCGCGCGTCTGGCAAGATCGGATAGCGGACGGATTGAAAAGCCTGCGCGATCAGCGACGAACAGATGGCCCGCGTCGGGTCACCCGACCCGAACGCCAGCATGCGTCTGCGCCACCTAACCGGAACTGGCGGGGTCGGAAAGAAATAGCGCAAGAGATCAAAGATGTGGCGCAAGTCGTACTTCATCCCCACACGCGCTTTCATAAAATCGGTAACCGCGCGGCACTCCTGCGGTGTCAGACCAACGGGACGGCAAATTCGGGTATTGAAGCGCGCATATTTCGATAACGGCGCAGTGACACATCCTTCGCCGAGATTGACCTCAATCAGCCGATGGGGTTCCGCGTCATCGGAAGGGGTATCAAGGCTGTCCCCGATGTACATCGCCGCATGAGACCAAGTGGATTGGGTCAGATACTTGATCGCATTTGAAACGCGTTCCTGCCCTTCCACCAGCAGCACATCCCCGGGACGCAAAGTCTGGCACAGGGTTTTGAAATCAGACGGAGTAAAAGGGGCATAGCCGACGCTCGGCCGATTCAGAGCGCGCGCCATGCGTCGTCCAACCCGGCTGAGCAACCTGTCGCAACGATCTTTCAGCATGAATGGCATCAAGGTTCTCCGGTTACAGGTGGGGTTTGGTTCTCACCCCCATGAGAAAGAGCGCCCCGCGCCGGTCAGTCGCAGGGCTCCCTGTCCACCGCTCGGAAGCAATGTCTCAGTCAGCTAGGTGGTCGGAAGTAAAAACCATATCCTCCCCTGCCGACTGGTGGCAGGCGATACAGCCCTCATCCATTCCCTTAGCCACCTGCCCGGCCATCGCAACACCATCAGGGGTTTGATCGAGCGCGCCATCGGGCAGGTATTTGACCCAGTACCAATCTGCGTTCTCGGGGTCATAGCCAGCTGCGCGACGGAACATGACTGTATAGGCAGCCAAGTGCTCATCCGGGTTGCGCAGAACTTCGTCTTCAGTGACCCCTTCGGGGCCAAAGTTCCGTTTTACGATGAGGTCGCCCTCGTGTCCGTCGATCTCTGCGGTGGTGTAGAAGGTCTCAAGCATCATGCCATGTGGATCAGTGCCCTCATAGGGCGTGGCACGGATCATGCCCGGCCCTGCGAGTTTACTTTCTTCCAGGTAAGTCCAAATTTGGGCAGCGAAGTCCACATCTTCTTCTGAGCCGAAAGGCATGCCCTGCGCGACCGTCCCCGTAGCAGTCAAAGACAGAACCAACGTGCCGATCATCATTGATCGTTTCATTTGTCATCCTCCTTGTTGTCGTAGATGGGTGACACCTGAACAGACCGAACGTTTCACCATGGGGCTACACCATTCCGTGAGGACAGGGGGGCAAACGCCAATCATCCTCGTTCGAAGGCAGGCTCTCCTGATAGGACAGTGTTTTCCTTCGCTGACCGGATTGTGGCCCAAAATGATAGCAAAGAGGGAGATCACCCGTGCGGCGTATGACCTATACCAAACCCACCGATTGCCACATCGGCTTGAAGCAAAATGGGTAGGCCCTCCGACCCCCCTCCAGCCAGCCGACGCGTGCGGTTGGTTTGGCTGGGCCTGCGCCTGTTCCTCTTGGTACTGTTGGTTTTTGGCATTCACTTACTGGTCGACTGGTTCCTTGCCCGGACGGCCGAGATCCATCCTGGGGTGCAGATCAGCATGCTGGTCGGCGTCTTGCTGGTCTATGCGCTGTTAATCGCTATCCCCTTCGTACCGGGAATCGAGATCGGTCTAATGATGTTTGCGGCTCTCGGATCGTGGATCGCGCCTTGGATTTACCTGGCGTCGATTGCAGGGCTTTTCATCGCCTATAGCGCAGGCGAATGGATGCCCTATGGACGGCTCCGCAGGATTTTCGATGATCTGCGAATGCGTCGCGCCTCAGACCTGCTTGATAGAATGCACCAGATGACCCGCGAAGAGCAGGTCTCGATGCTCTGTGAGCGTGCGCCGAGGTGGTTGCGACCTGTCATATCGCGGTATCGGTATCTGTTCCTCGCGGCGCTCATCAATCTGCCCGGCAATGCGGTCATTGGAGGCGGAGGCGGCATCCTATTTCTTGCAGGTCTGAGCCGCCTCTTCCGACCGTTCGGCGTCGCCCTGACCCTTGCTTTGTCGGTTTTGCCCGTGCCGCTGGCAGTCTGGGGGTTCGGACTGAATTTACTACCTTGAACGGATCAGCCGTTCTTTTGTGAGGCTTCCCCGTGAAATTGGGAAAGAATTGAATTGATATGGGTCTCGTTGGTCCCCCTCAGCGCAGGAGCCGCGCAAACTTGTTCGGTTAAATCTCGGGTCGTCCTTAACTGGACGACAAACGCGGCGCAGCCTTTGCACATGGATAGGTGCAGCTTCATTTGAAGGCGCTGCCAGACGGTCAAATCTCTATCGATCAGGGCGCTGGCACGCATCGCCACTTCCTTGCACGTCAACAACTGATGGTCTCCTTTCCACTGGTCTTGCATGAAGAGGACAACCGACCGCTCAAAGCGTTACAGGTAAACTGCAAAAAATCTTTGCTCGGCGTTGGCTCACATCAAGTCATCCAGTGCGGCACGCACACCTAAACGCGCCCGATGGAGCAGTACGCGCATGTTGCTTTCTGTAATCCCAAGCAGGCCGCATACCTCCTGCGCCGCCAACCCATGTTGCGCGCGAAGAATGATGACCGCACGCTGGCCGGACGGAAGGGCCTCAATCGCAGTGTTTACGTGTTCCATGACGCGACGCCCTTACAGAATGCGTTCAGGGGTCAAGGTTTCCCATAGTTCAGGCATGTCTCTCCACCGCCCCCTCCCGTCAAAGGCCGCCGCAAGGGTGTCATCCTCACCCGGCCCCTCGAACGAAACGATGCGCCCTTCGCGCTTGGCTCGACTCCGAGATTTGTTGATCAGGATTGAGAAGATCCGTAACCGCCCCATTGATACCGCGGTTCACGCGGCTTGATTGCCGGCTTCTTGTGGCAACGCCTTCCAGTTCCACGGCAGCAGCTCATCTAGCTTGTTGATCTTGTGGTCG
>Ga0209634_1003126_pt1 | contig 11283 bp, 7 predicted proteins | sample LinPmetageLP40_FD_184043 | JGI IMG/M metagenome (GOLD analysis project Ga0209634, IMG submission 184043) | Marine viral communities from the Pacific Ocean - LP-40 (SPAdes) (version 2) | ecosystem: Environmental > Aquatic > Marine > Oceanic | place: Pacific Ocean | collected 2010-08-26 | reverse complement strand
TTCAGCTATACTTGCATCACCTGTAATGTTACCTGTATCAATATCTAATTCTGTATTTGCTCCAATAGTATCTCCTGTGTAAAAATCTAAAATATTTGCTTCTTCTGCTTTTGCCGCTTTTAAATCTACAAGTCTATTTTGTAATTCGGTTGGATCATAGTTTTTATCAGCTGCAGTTTTACGTGCTATTGTTTCTTTTATTGTATCAATTCTTTTCTGATAAGCATCTTGTAATCCGTAAGTTGTCTCCTCTCCAAATCTACCTCCTGTTATCATATTTAAAAGACCACCTGATACAGGATTATATCCTGCCATTAATTCACCTTCTGCAACTCTACCAATGTCATCTCTTTTGTAAAACTCAGTTAATGCTGTTTGCCTTGGATCTTGTTCTGGTAATATATCACCTAATATATCTAAAAATAATGTAACTGGTTTTCCAATAGCAGCATTAACGGCAGTTTTGACTAAAGCACTTCCAAGATCAAAACCTTCTGGTAATAGTCCTTTTACTTTATCAATACCTTTTTGCACAAGATTACCGTCTGCATCTACATCGTCTGCTTCAAAAGTTTGACCTAATACTGCATTTTGATCAGCAATAGTTCTTGGTGTTTGATAAGCTTCTCCTGTGTTGGGATTACGGCCATAAGGAGCATTTACTCTGTTTATGTCCTCTATACTTTCATTTCTATCATCAAAACTTAATGGTTCTTCTCCAAAACCACCTTCTGCTGATTGATAACCATCATAAGTTCCTCCTGCATCTTCTAATGTTGCATTGCCGTCATAGTAAGTTTGTGTTGGTGGAATTACTCCAGCCTCATCATAAGTAGAGCCATCACCAATATCTAAACCAGCTTCATCGTAAGTTGAATTTGGTACGGTAAAATTAATAGGTGTATTTATTCCAAACTCTTCATCATAAGAACCACTTACTCCTCCACCTTGATCTGCAGTTAATCCTGAATTAAAATCATTAATCTCTTGTTGTGTTGGTGGCATTCCTTCATATGGACTAGATACAGGTGAACCTGGTTCTAGTTGCACGCCAATACCTTCATCAATTAATCTTTGTTGTTCTGGTGTGTTTGTGCCGCCTGTTCCTGGAAACGTGCCTCCACCTCCTCCTCCACCACCACCGCCACCATCTGTAGGTGCTGGTGTTACAGGTTGTGATGTATCAAACATTGGTAAACCGGATGCGTATAATCTGTTAAGATCAGAAAGATAATTATATTCTGTAGGGTCATATGATATGCCTGGATACTCTTCAATAGCACCGAATAATCTTGGGTTTGTATCTGTTTGTGTTCTTAAACCAGATACATCAATACCTTCATCGACTAAATCTGGATCTGTTACTATTAATGATTTAAAATCTTCACTAGACATTATACTTGTCTCCTTTGTCTCTCTCTTATACCTTGTTCTTCAGGGCTTAGCAATGCTCTTTCAGTTGGTGTTAATAGATCACCTGTCAGTGATGCTTGTTGCACTGCTGGTTGTATCATTGCTGGATCTACGTCTGGTGTTGGTGGTAGTGGCTGTGTAGGTATTTTAGGTTCAATAAAATTATTTAATGTAATGTCGAATTCATCATCTAAATTTAATTTTTTCATTTCATTTCTTACAGAACGTAAAGAAGACAATAAACTTTTTATGCCTTTTTCCATATTAGGATCTGTTCCATTTGCAAGTTCAACTCTCCCGCCATCTGCAAAACTTGAACCTAAGTCTAAAGTTCTAAAATCTTGTTGAAGGTTTCTTACATCTGGTCTAGCTAAAACAAAAGAATCTGCATCTCCTAAATTTCTAGCTATTTCTCTAAATCTTGCAACAATGTCCTGTGAAGGAAAATAAGGATCAAATCTTCCTTGTTGTAGTTTTGAAAAAGCTTGTAAACTTATTTGTCTATCTTTAAATTGTCTTCTTAAAGCTCTATTGTCTGTCCCTAAAGTATTTGCAGCATTTATATTTTTAAACATTTCTTTTTGAACATTAAATCTAGCACGATTTGAGGCTATATACCTATCTATAATATCATTTTGAGAAATAGGTCCTCCTTTTAATAATCCAAATACTCCACCCGTAAATTCTGTTCTAGCTTCTCTTATCCCTCTTTGATACTCTGCAATTTTAAAACCCATTGCTCTAACAGGATCTACGGTAATAGGTCTTAAACCCATAAAACCCAACACCTGATCATTTATATTTAAAGTTTTACCTGTTAAAAGTTCTCCAGTTCTTGTTGGTGTATCTGTTGCTGTTTGATAAAGTCTTACACCTTGTTTATAAGATGGTGCTAACGCTTGTAGCAAATGTGTAAATTGAATTTTTTTCTTGTCACCAAAAGAAGTTTGATCGGTGTATAATCTTCTTCCATCTTGAGTACGACCTCCTCTAATTACAGATATATCTACCAAGGCTTCTGTAAATATAGATTCTGAAACAAAAGGACTAGCTAATTCTGTCATTGCTTCATCCAAACCTTTAGAAAATCCAGCTAAAACTGTTTGATCATTTTCTTTTGCATTATCTATAGATAAAGCTAACGTTCTAAAAGGACGTGCCATTAAATCATAAGCGTTACTGTGACTAAAATCCATGTATTTTAATTCACCTGTTTCACTATCTTTAATAGGAACAATGGTAGAATTTTTAGACCAATCTGGAACAAACTGTCTTAAGGCTTGAATCTCATCTTCGCTTACATCATAAAGTGCTTTAGCTCCTTCAACAACAGCTGTTGGTACAACCGTTAATGTTGTTGCCATACCTATCGCTCTTTGCACACCAATTGCATACATTGGATTATCATTTATAACTACTTTTCCTGTAGCTCTATCTATTACAAGATAACCAAGATTGGTTCCAATAGTAGGTTTAGAGTGTTTTAATTCTTTTACTATTTGTTGACCTATACCTGCAGTAGTTCTAATAATTTCTGATGGAAAAGACATAAAATTACCAACAGGTAGTATTCTTGCCGTTCTTACAACATCTCCAACAAAAGCATAATTTGGAACTGTGTTTTTTACAATGTCCGCTGCTTCTCTTTTTAAACTTTGTTGAAATGCATCTGTTGTTGTATCAATTCCAGCTTTAGCATACGCTTTTTTTCTTCTAGACATTTCTACAAAATAGTTTGTTACCTTCCAAAAATCATCTTCAGCTACATATTTATCCTGTAGATATTTTGGTATAGCTTTTAATCTAGACATCATTGGTCTTAATACAGCATCTGTGTTTCCTACGTCTTCACCAAATCTAGCTGTTTTAAATATATTTTTTAAATCTCCAACTTGAATCTGTTGATTAACAATACCAAGCTCAAGCATTTCTCTGTATGCTTTTTCTAAATCAGCTTCTCTAAAATTTTTTAAATTAAATAAACCAGATATCTGTGCTCCTTCTTTAAATGCGTTAGCTAAATCTTTTGGATTTGTAAATAAAACACCATTAGCACCTGCAAATGCACCTGCACTTAATACATTTCTTATATGTGTTGGAATAGATAATACTGTTTTTGATAATTGAGATATACCTTTAGGAACAAGCAAAAGATTTCTATATAAAAAACTTGCTCCTTGTTCAGCAACACTAGCTCCTTCTCTTCCTTTTGCAAATGAAGTTAAAAAAGTATCTTTAAGATTATTAGCAACAGCTAAACCATCTGCAATATCTTTTGTAGTGTATAAAGGTAATAAAGGATTTGCTATATCCTCTCCAGCAGCTTTTCCTAAACCACTTAATGTTTCACTTACTTGAACAATAGGAACCACTCCATTTGTAGCTTCTCTTGCTGCTTCTTTACTTGTCCAAAAAGCACCACGTTCTCCTGCTGCTTGAAGATTTTTGTTTGTTTCGTAAACTTCATCTAAAAATTTTGTTTGTCTAGCAATTGCAGATAAACTAGAAACAGCGTTAAAAATAGAAAGCCGAGGATCTTTTATTTCACCAAATAATTCTCTAATAACTTTTGGTGGTTGACCTGTTTTTTCCATAAGTTTTTCTATAAATTTTCCTCCAGGTGCATCGGCTAATGTTCTATTTATGTAGTTTATATTAGGTATTCCTTCTGCTTTTTTTAATTTAGTAGCATCATCTATAAGGTTATTTACAATTTGTCTTGCTTCTTGAAAATATTGCATTCCATTTGGATCATATGGTGTTGTTCTATTAATATCTTTTTTTGCTATTTGTGATCTAAAAAAATTTATAGCATTACTCATAGCTTCATCTGTTGGTTTATATCTGTTAAATACTCCAAGAATAGGTTTGTCTTCAAATATTCTGTAAGTGTTTCCAACATATTTAGAAATTCTATCTTTTAAAATATCTGTTAGTTCTCCTTTATTTTTACCTGCAGTTATATCTATAAGTTTTGAAAACTCTGCTCTTGCTTCTTCAAGAGAATTCATTATTTTTCCACTTGTTTCTCCTTTAACACCAAGATTTTTTAATTTGTCTAATGCAGCGTCTGTTTTTTTAGGGTCTAAAGTTCCTGTAGATAAATCTCCATCAAACAGTAATTCGTTTAAATCTTTATAAAATTGTTTTTTTTCTTTTAGACCCATAGTTTTGTCTAAAGTTTTTTGCATTTCGGGGAAAGCTGAATCAATACTTCTTGTTAAATTTCTAACAAGTTCAGTAGCTCTGTTTATATCAGAGGATGTCATTTGCTGTAGCGCTCTTTGAGAACCAAATAATTCTTTTGTAAGTTTACCTTCAGGAGTTACAAATTGTGCAACTTTGTTTACCCACCTATCAAATTTAGAATTACTATAAGCTAATTCTTTTCCTTTAGTTGCTAATGCTTTTCCACCTTTTGCAACAGCTCCAACAAAAGGAGTTAGTAATAGTCCTTCACTTCCAAATTTAAATCTATTCATTAATTTTCTAATAGCATCTTCTCTACCTTCGCTATTAAGTCTGTTTAAACCTGTTGGCGCAGAATCAAACATATCCCCAAAACTACCTATTTCTTCTATATCAGCAACCATAGTTTCACCTAAAGCTCCTCCTGCAACTCCAGCTCCAAATCTTATAGCACCAGCTTGTTTATTAAGACTATCTGTTTTCATGGTTTGTCTAACCATATTTTTATTACCTGCACTAATAGCAGTGCCCTCTCTCCTAGCTTTTAAAAATTTTTTTGCTAATCTACTACCTTGTTTAAAACCAATTGTGCTTGGAACACCAATAGAAACTAATGCTTCTGTTAATTTACCAGCACCATTTTGTTCAGCTATTTCTTCAAAAGGATTTAATGTATCAAAAAATTGTTCAACGCCTGCAGCCGTGTCTGAGTCTAAACCAAGATCTATTAGTTCTGCTGCTAAAGAAACTATACCTTCCGGTACTTTAATTATACCAGAAGCAATACCTGCAACTCCAGCTTTATACCAACTTATATCATTGTTTTCTTCTTCAGGTAGTAAAGGTACAAATGCCATTTAACCTCCTATGCCATTGCATCAGCTATTTCAGGAGAGAATACATTAGGAATTGGATCTGCTTCAATTGTAGGAGAGGCATCATCTGGTTTTTTAAATGTAATTTCTGCTACTGAGTTAAATTCTTCAAAACCTAATACACCATTTTTGTTTGTTAATAATTTTATTTTACCATCATATGGATCAAAGAAGTACATACCTACTTTATCTTTTAATTTAGGTAATTGTTTTTGAACTTGTTTAGTATCTGATAAATCAAAATTTAAAAGTCCAGCAACTCTATTTCTACCTACTTTAGTTTGTAGATCTGTTTTTGTTGTTAATTGATAATCTGCTATACGTTGTGCTTCTGGTAAATCAAAACCATCATCAATTGATTTTTTTAAATATATATTTTTAAGATCTCTTGTTGGATCTTGTTTCATACTATAAAGATCTTTTTGAGCTTGAAGTTGTTTTCTTAATTTTTCATCATCTGCCATGTCTTTCATAGCAACTGATACAGCGCTTGCTTTTCTATTAGCCATAGCAGCTTTTCTCGCATCATCTGCTTTTGTAAATTGGGCATAAGGACCTTGTGCAGAACCAATAAGATTCTGTAACTTACCATCACCTGCAAATTTACCTGATGCTAAGTTTAAACCAAACTGACCTAGTGGTAATTTAGTTTTTGGAATTGGTGCATACTCATTTAAAAGTTTATTATATAATTCTGTTTTTGCTCTTAAATCTATTTCGTATTGTGAAGGACCTTCAGCATATTGTTTTCTATCAGTAAGCCCAGTCATGATACCATCATTAACTTGGCCACCTCTTCTAAACATAGGTCTTTTTAAAGTTCTAGACATTAGTTACCAAATCCTCTCGGAAACAATCTTCCATAAATATCTGCTCCTGCTATTCCAACTCCTAACGCTTGCATTAAGGGACTAGATGATGGTGCTGTAGCGGCTGTTGGATTTACTTGAACACTACCTGCTCCTGATGTACCAGACAATGCTGCTATACCCTGACCAAACATACCTAGTCTATCTCTTGGATCTTGAACAGCCATCTGTGCTGCTTGTCTTTGTGCATCAAGTATAGCTTGTGATTGTGCTTGTTGCGCTGAACCTAATGTACCAAGGCCAGATATCTGTGCTCTGCTAAAGTCTTGCGCTGCTCCACCTAAACCTTGTTGTAGGTTTGCAATACCCATTTGGTTTGCTAAATCTTGTTGTCTTCTATTTGCTGCATTTTGAAAACCTGTTTGTCTTAAACCTGCTAATGTTTGTGCTCGATTCTGGTCGCTTTGTGCCTGATACTGGGCTCTTTGTACACCTTCACGTCCGCCACCAAATGCACCTGGAACACCTAATGTAGCTGCTGCTTGTTCGTTTGCTCTGACCTGTGCTTGTTGATCAAAGTCCTGCATCGTTGTGTCAATTACTTGTTGTTGGTAAGGTGACATGTAAGATTGAATTGATCCAGCACCTGTACCTACACCTGTTCCAGTCAACGCTGTTCCAGCCGTTGCTGCTTGACTTGCTGCATTTAAAAATGGTTGAAAAGAACCAAGACCTGTTGAAGGATCTGTTGCCTGTGAATATGCTGCTGCTTGATAAGGATCTTGTGCTGCAACTTGCGGTGCAAGTTCTGCCATTCCTGCTCTTCTAATACCAAACTGTTCAGCTTGTGCTCGTCTATTTGCAAATTGTTCTGAAGTCTCACCAGGTTGTTGAGTTGTTGCAGTTGTAATACTCGGTATACCTGCTTGTCTTGATAAATCTGTTAAATATGTTTTCTGTGCTGCTTCTACAAACTCTGGTGGAAGTGTTCTTGATTCTGTTACACCACCTTCTTGATAACCTATTCTGCCACCCGCTTGTGCCATCTGTCTGTCAGGTAAAGCTGGTCCTGTTGGTTTAGGCTGGAAAGGGTTAACTGGTTTTGTAGGATCATTTGGTAATGGTTTTGCTATAGTTTTTTCTGATTCTTCAATCATTTTTTTAAATTCTTCAAAATCAAGAGGTTTATTACCTGTATTAATCATTTCTTGAATATATCTTTTGTATTTGTCCATTATAGAAGAGCTACCATAAGTATCCATTTCCTCCATAAATATTTCTATTTGAATAATTTCATCTTCATTTAAATCTGCTAAAGGTTTACCAAATTCTTGCATGGCAATAGTTTCCATCATGCTATTTCTCTCATCCATTGGATCTGGCGCTGAAGCCATCATCATATTTTCCATTAAGTAACCCTTCTCTCTAAATTTTTCATTGTATCATACATCTTTTGTGCTCCATTTTCAATGCTTCCATTGCCTGCTCCTCTTACAGCATCTGCTGTAAATACAAACTCATTCTTTGATAACATTGCTGGAACGTCATCTGCTTTTTCTTTTATACCAACTGGTACAAATCCACCTTTAGCTCTGTAATCTAATTCTGTAATACCACCTTGATTGACTCTAGGTTCACCCATAGGCATACCGCCACTTGCTAGTTTAGCTAGTCCGCTGCCATCACTAGTAATTTTTCTTAAATCTTCGTTTGGAAAACCTATTTTAGCTAGATCCCCAGGTTGTCTTCTACCTTGATAAGGTTCCTGTCCAATAGATTCTAGATATTTACGAAAAGCATTTGCTTCTTGACTACCTCTAAAATCATAACTATATCCACCTGGTAATGTAACTGGAATCATAGCTGTTGTTCCTGCACCGCTGTATGGATTGTTTTTTACATATTCTTCAAACCCTGCCATTAATTGATCTTGAGGTAGAGGGTCGTTGTATTGTGGCATAACTGTTAGTGCGCCATCACCAGAAGGTGTACCTGGTGGTGTTGTCATGTCGATTTCATCTATAGGTTCATCAATTAATTTTTCTATTGGTGTATTTGGATCTGGTGCTACAGGTTGTTTTGTAAACATCATATCATCTGCTGGTCCACCTGGTTGAATTATTTTTTTAGGTGGTTCTATAGGTTGAATTATTTTTTTAGGCGGTTGTGGAAATAAACCTGGTTGATCTGGCATTACTGGTAGCATAGGTTGAACATCTCCACCTGGAGGCGTTGGAAATTTACCTATTGGCATATCAGGTTCTATAGGTGTTGGTGTGGGTGCAGCTATTCTCTGTGGTGCAACATAACCTGGTAGCCTGCTTCTTGCTGCTTGAAACTGTTGTGCGACTGCTTGTTGATTTGCTAAATTACGTCTCATGTTTTCTGCAAGTGTATTTGCCATAGTAATACCACCCGTTTGATAACCGGCACGTCCACCTGACATCATATTGTATCTTGCAACAAATGCATCTTTGCCTGCATCATCTAATGAAGAATACTCTTTATCAAATTTAAAATAGTTATCAAAGTATGATCTCATTTTTTTACCAACATTTACTTTTCTTCTCTCCATGTATTCTTCCCTAGTCTCACCTTCATCTTGCGGTGGCTCTTCTGCTATAAAAGCACTATAAAGATATGTTGCTGCACTAGTTGCTCCACCAACTAATATTTGTTGTTGTACTAATGAAGGTAAATCTTTTAGTATTGGAACTTCTTTAAATAATCCTGTTGCGTCTCTTACTTTAGTTTGAAAACCTGATAACGAAGAGGTAGGTTTTGTTATTATTTTTTCTGAATTAGGTATACCCTCTACTGTAGCATCGTCAAAAAAAGTGCTTTTTTTAAGATTTGTTGAATCTTTTTCTCCACCTTTAAATAAATTTTTTAATGATGTTGTTCTTGACGAATTTAGCGGAGAGGTAAATCTATCACCTGCTGTTCCAAAAAAATTTTGTTGTGGCCCTGCTCCACCTAACATTCTAAGACCTTGTCCTCCAACATAAGTTCCAAGCCCTTGTTTAAGTGCATCACTAATACTACCTCTTTGATCAAATCTACCTATACCTCTCATCGCTGCTGCAATACCAGGATTAAATGGTGCAACGAACGGTGCAGCTTTAACTGCAATATTTGCCAATTCATTAGGTAAAAGTTTTCTAAACCTGTCTTTTATTTTACTACCAAGACCAAACTTTTCTCTAGGTGCTACATTCATAATGCCACCTTGTGCACGTAGTTGTCTTCGCATTTGAGATCTTGTAATCATATATGTTAAATTTTGTTTATATTATTTAGGCAGGTATTTCACCTGAATTTATACTAATACTTGTTTTTAACAAGTAAATCAAGACTATGTTGTAACTTCTCTAGGTTTAGATTCTAAAGCTGAGAGGACTACATGTAGTCTATTGGCCGTAGCCGCAGTCACTTTTAGTACTTCACTTTCCTGTAGTATTAAAGGCGCTGATAATAGTTCTGTTGTACCATTTGCTGATATAGATTTCGTCTTAAAAAGACTAAATATAGCATCTGATGTATCTGTAATAGTAACTGTTATAGTGTCTGCATTACCAGAGTCTTCAGATACTAATATAGATTTTATAATAGAAGTTGCAGCGGTTGGTGCAGTGTACAATGTTGTAGCGCTTGTTGTAGTCAAATCTACTTTTTTATTTACAAATGAATTAGCCAAAGAAATATGCCTCCGCTTCTGCTTCGTCTTTTAAATCTTGTTGATAGGTAGTGTTTAATTTTTGCACAATGCTATCTACATCTCTAACAAATGATTGTTGTATCTGTTGATCATACTCCTCATTTGGTTGTGTTAATGATTGTATTATTCTTGCCATTATACTAATCCTCCTATATAAAATTTTTTTAAAAACTGAATACCACCTTCTGTTTCTCCCGTGTCTACATTGTACTTACCGTAGCCACTTAAACCTTCTCCACCTAGATTATATCCTAATCCAAGGTTACGAATTCTTTCTCCACCTTCTCCTACAAATAATTCTTGATCATCTAAAAATATTTGATCTCTACCTTTACGACGTTCATAATCTCCTATAAGAGTTATTTTATCATTAAAAGGTATATCTAATTTTAAAATTACATCTATTATTTCTGAATCAATTTGTAAAGGTGTGTTAGGAATATCTTGTTTTCCTGATTTTGTATAATTTATTTGTGGTTTAATTATATCTAATATTCCTGCCATTATCTTCTTCCATCCGGTTGATAGTCTATTCTAAATGTACCTAGTTTCCAAAACTGACTAGTGCTAGTATTTTCTACTTTTAAAGATATCTCTCTAGCTCTTGCTCTAGTGTCAATTTTTTGTGTACCTGATGTTATTGTAAAAGGACCTAATGTAGAACTAGCTAATGTGTCATTTGGAAAATCTCTTAAATTTAATGTGACTCTTGCATCACCTGTTTGTGATAAAAAGTCTGGTATCACTCTTCTTATTTTCATCATAAACTCACCATCACCTTGTAGTCCTTGTGAACCAATATCAAAATTTCCAGATTGTATGTTTGATGTTATGGCAGTTGTTTGACCTAACTTAACTTGATTTAAACCTGTCTCATGTTCATAATAAGTTGTTGCACCATCACTATTACCGTGGACATAATTAACATCCGAGTCAGATGTTTCTGCAGTTGAATCATATTCTGTTGCATGAGGTTTACCAAATACAGCAGAATCTTGCCAAGCAGATCTTGCTAATGTACCACTAGTCCACACTGGTCGCTCGTTGCTTGAGTCTAGATAATTGTATGCAACCATTCGATTTACTGTTCCTGATCCAGAACTTGGATAGAACCACATAACCTCACCAAACAAATTATTTAATCCTGCATTAATATGTTGTTTTGGAATTGTATTAATATCATCGTAAACATGATCTTCAACCAAACATGGTAATGATTCTAGTTTACCAGTGTATCTAAAGAAACCATTTTCTGACATCCAATATGCTGTACCGTCAA
>Ga0209634_1003125_pt1 | contig 11285 bp, 10 predicted proteins | sample LinPmetageLP40_FD_184043 | JGI IMG/M metagenome (GOLD analysis project Ga0209634, IMG submission 184043) | Marine viral communities from the Pacific Ocean - LP-40 (SPAdes) (version 2) | ecosystem: Environmental > Aquatic > Marine > Oceanic | place: Pacific Ocean | collected 2010-08-26 | reverse complement strand
GAGGTCAACTTGTGCTGATATCGGCGGCCGTCAGGCCCAGCCGTCATTGGCAATCAGTTTCTTTATGCGTTCACGATCATATTCGACGTCGATGCGCGCGGCTTCGGTATCAGCGATCGCTTCAGGGTCGCCTTCGACCGAAACGGGGTCAGCCTTGCGCCATTCCGCCATATACGCGTCGCTGTTTTCGGCACCGATTTTCATGGCCACGCGGTCGATGGCCTGTTCAAACCGTTCCGGCAGGGGGCGCTTTGATCCGCGACGCCCCTTGCCGACGATTACCTGCGCAGGGATATCACGCCAATATACGATGGTTACTTCAGGCATGATCGATTCCTATCTTGTGCTAAGGTTTTCTAGCGACTGTTGACATGTCCCCGTCGCCGTTTTTCGACAATCAAAGCGGCTTCTGCGACGTTGTTACCCTACAGCGTCGGGCAAAAGCATTCGAGAGGGGCGCACCCCCATAATTCTCAAGATGGTTGTGAGGCAGAGCGCGGTTCATCCCCCAGACGGCGGCAGGTCGGGGCGTTTCACACTTGCCCATTCGGCCAAGAAACATTACTTTGAATGTAACTCGTAATGAAAGGCGCAACCCATGGCGCCACAGCGTCCCAAAGGTGCGGGCGCGCTCGATATACCGCCGGCTCTGAGCCCCGCGCCAGTTCCGCCCAGATCGACCGAACTTTATGCGGCCCTTGATCTGGGCACAAATAGTTGCCGCATGTTGATCGCGCAGCCAAAAGGCAGCGGATTTCATGTGGTAGACAGTTTCTCGAAGTCCGTCCAACTTGGGGCGGGGCTTGAGAAGACCGGGCGATTATCGCGCGGATCGATGACCCGTACCATTCAGGCACTTCGTATCTGTCAGCAAAAGCTGCGTCGCAACAAGGTGCGGCGTATGCGTCTGGTCGCAACCGAAGCGTGCCGCCGTGCAGAGAACGGTGCGGAGTTCATGCAGCGCATCCAGCGCGAAACCGGTTTGAGGCTCGAGATTATCAAGCCCGAGGAAGAAGCGCAGCTTGCGGTGATTTCCTGCGCGCCGTTGGTCAACCGCAAGACTCACAATCTGTTGGTCGTCGATATCGGCGGGGGATCGACCGAACTGGTCTGGATTGATATCTCCAAGGTGCCCAAGGCGGATCGGGCGCAATCCATCATGCGGTTGCACGGGGGATTTTATCAGGCGAAAACCGATGTACCCGCGGCCCGCGTGGTCGATTGGATCAGCGTGCCGTTAGGGGTGGCCACATTGCGCGATCAGTTTTCCGATGTCGAAGACGACGCTGCGCGGTTTGCCTTGATGAGCTGGTTTTTCGAAGAAAACCTGACGGATTTCACCCCCTATCAATCGACGCAATCGCAAGATCATTTCCAGATTGTCGGCACCTCGGGCACGGTAACCACTGTCGCCGCAAGCCATCTGGGGCTCAAGCGCTATGACCGCACCAAGGTCGACGGTCTTCGAATGAGCAGTACGCAAATCGACAAGGTAATTCACTCCTATCTGGCGATGGGGCCCGCCGGAAGACGGGCTGACCCGCGTATCGGGCAGGACCGTCAGGCCCTGATCATGTCGGGTGCCGCGATTTTGCAGGCATTGATGCGCTGCTGGCCGACGAATAGATTAAGTGTCGCAGACCGTGGTCTGCGCGAAGGGCTGCTTTATGCCCAGATGAGCGCGGATGGCGTTTTGGAAGAAGGATTGAGCTGATGGGCAAGACACCAACCGGCAAGAACACATCAGGGCGCGGACAACGCGACCTGAAGGTCAAGGTGAAGTCGGCGCGCGGGCGCAAGCTGAGCTCTACCAGATGGTTGCAACGACAGCTGAATGACCCTTACGTCAAACGCGCGGTCGCCGAAGGATACCGCGGGCGTGCGGCGTACAAGATCATGGAGCTGGATGATAAGTACCGTTTTCTTGTACCCGGCGCGCGGATCGTCGACCTGGGTGCCGCACCCGGGGGCTGGTGTCAGGTCGCCGTTAAACGCTGCAACGTTCTGGGGGAAAAGAAGGGCAAGAGCGTTGGCACTATTTTGGGCATAGACTTGCAGGAAATGGAACCGATTGCGGGGTGCGAACTGCACCAGCTGGACTTTATGGAGGATGATGCCGACGAGATCGTCAAGGGCTGGCTTGGTGGCAAGGCCGACGTGGTGATGTCTGATATGGCGGCGTCAAGCTCGGGGCATAAGCAAACCGACCACAACCGGATCATCGCCCTGTGCGAAGCCGCGGCCTATTTCGCCTTTGATGTACTGGAAGACGGCGGTACATTTGTCGCCAAGGTTCTGGCCGGGGGGGCCGAAGGCGAATTGCAGCAGTTGCTCAAACGGCGGTTTGCAAAAGTCGCGAACATCAAGCCCCCCGCAAGCCGTCAGGACAGTTCGGAGAAATTTGTCGTAGCGACCGGGTTCAAAGGCGCGATCCCCGAGGACGAGGCGGAGAATCCCTCGGGTTAGATCCGTCGGCCGCCAGCAAGATACGCGCCCTGCCTGCGGCGGTGATCTTTGGTGTTTTGCGGCAGGGTACATAAAATTCGGCTGATTTTACGTTTGCCTCTTCAATATCTGGTGATCCTCACTAGATATGTCCGTTGCGGTTGCAAATCCCCCGTGGGTAGGGGATAAAAACCCATGCTAATTGCGCTTCAACCGGCAAAAATCGTCAATTGAGGGCTGGTCGTTTTGCTGCTGCTCAACCATAGTCGCGCGCATGTCGCTGTTTTTGATCATAGCTCTCCCGTTTCTTGGTGCTTTGCTGCCCGGCCTGATGATTCAGGCAGGCCGCCAAAGTTGCTTTATCGTAACCTTCCTGGTGACAGCGAGCGCCGCGATCGGCCTGGCCACCCACGCGCCGTCGGTGTTGGCCGGCAACGTCGTCACGGCGCGCCTTGACTGGTTGCCGCAACTGGGCCTGAACGTGAACCTGTTTCTCGATCCACTGGGCCTGATGTTCGCAGGGCTTATTCTGGGTATTGGGTTGCTGATCATCATCTATGCGCGTTTCTATTTGTCGCGCGATGATGATATGGGCGAGTTCTACAGCTATCTGTTGCTGTTCCAGGGGGCGATGGTCGGTATCGTTCTGTCCGACAACGTGCTGATGCTGCTGGTATTCTGGGAGCTGACGTCGCTTTCTTCTTTTTTGCTGATCGGCTATTGGAAACATCTTCCTGAAGGGCGGCAGGGTGCGCGCATGGCGCTGACCGTCACGGGGCTTGGCGGGCTCGCCATGATCGGTGGCATGCTGTTGCTGGGCCAGATCGTCGGAAGTTATGACCTTACCGTGATTCTGGAAAACCGGGATTTGATCCAGACATCGCCGCTGTATGTCCCGGCGTTGATCTTGATCCTGCTGGGCTGCTTCACCAAATCGGCGCAGTTTCCGTTCCACTTCTGGTTGCCGCACGCCATGGCGGCCCCGACACCGGTATCGGCCTATCTGCACTCGGCCACGATGGTCAAAGCCGGATTGTTCTTGATGGCGCGGATGTGGCCGGTATTGTCGGGCACCGATCTTTGGGTCATCACCGTCAGCTCTGTCGGATTGATCACTATGGTTCTGGGCGCGCTCATCGCGATTTTCAAGGACGATCTCAAGGCGCTGCTTGCGTTCTCTACCGTTTCGCACCTAGGGCTGATCACGTTCCTGCTGGGTACGGGCACTGCATTCGGCGCAATGGCGGCGGTGTTCCACATCGTCAACCATGCGACGTTCAAGGCTGCGTTATTCATGACTGCGGGAATCGTCGATCATGCGGTACATACGCGCGATATCAAACGGCTCGGGGGCTTGCGCCGACTGATGCCGATTTCGTTTGCGATAGCCACGATCGCGGCTTTATCGATGGCAGGCATACCGTTGCTGAATGGTTTCCTGTCAAAGGAAATGATGCTGGATCTGGCTTTGGACACCTCGCTTTTCGGGTCGCCATATCTGGTTGCGGTGGTGGCGACGCTTGGGGCGCTTTTATCGGCGGCGTATAGCTTCAGGTTCATCGCCCATACGTTTTTGGGCAAGGAACGCTCGGACTACCCGGCCGAACCGCACGACCCCGGTGTCGGTTTGTGGATCGCACCCGCGCTGTTGATCATTCCGGTCGTGGTGATCGGGGTCGCGCCGTTCTTGGTTGAACCTTTCATCAAGACGGTCACCCAAGCGGTGATCGGGACAGCTGCCGAGCTGCCCGAGGAACATATCAAGGTATGGCATGGCTGGGTGCCCGCGTTTGGCATGTCCTTGATCGCGGTGTTCGGAGGTCTGCTGGTGCTCGCTTTGTTCGGCCCGCTAGCCAGATTGTGGAACGCAACGCCACGACCCGAAGCCAAGACGATGTTCGACAGCCTCATTCGTGGGTCGGTATCGGCCTCAAGGCGGCTGGCCGAAGGGCTGCACAACAATTCGTTCTCACGCTATGCGGCGTTTTTCGTGGTCACCGTTGTGGCAATCGGGGCGCATGCGTGGTTCACCGGGGCAAACGCCGCCGCAACGCGCCAGATGCTGCCGATCACCCCGGTAGGCTTTGCGGGGTGGTTGTTGACAATTCTGGCAACGGCATTTCTGGTCGCATTGCATCGCAACCGATTGGCCGTGCTGATCCTGATGGGTATAATCGGCGTGATGGTGTCGGTTGGCTTTAACTATTTCTCGGCACCCGATCTTGCACTTACGCAAATCTCGGTCGAAGTCGTGACGATCGTATTGTTGTTGCTGGCGTTGAACTTCATGCCCAACAGCACCCCCAAGGAATCCAGCGTTCTGCGGCGTGCCCGTGATATCGTGCTGTCCGTCGCAGGCGGAGTTGCCGCTGCCGGATTGATCTATTCGGTGATGATGTCGGACTTTCCGCTTCAGTCCATTGCTGAATACCACCTTGCGAACTCTTACAAGGGTGGCGGCGGGACCAATGTCGTCAACGTCATCCTCGTTGACTTCCGTGGGTTTGATACGTTCGGAGAAATTATCGTCTTGGGCATCGCTGCCTTGGTGATATACGCACTGACCGAGGCGCTGCTGTCGGGGCCGGTCCGGGCCAGGTTGTTGAACCGCGGGTACGAAGAGGCGCGGGCAGGGGATGCTCATCCGTTGATGATGGTTGTCCTGACGCGCGTTCTGATGCCGGTGGTGCTGATGGTCGGTGTCTATATATTCCTGCGCGGTCACAACGAACCCGGCGGCGGTTTCATCGCAGGGTTGATCGTCGCGATTGCCGTGGTGATGCAATATATGGCGAGCGGATTCACCTGGGCCGATAACCGTCAACGGTACCCTTATCACGGAATTATCGGTGCCGGGGTCTTGTGCGCGGGTTTGACCGGCATCGGTGCCTGGTTTGCCGGCGTGCCGTTCCTGACCTCTGCTTTCGGCTATTTCCGCATCCCACCCATGGAGGAATTCGAACTGGCAACCGCGATGGGCTTTGATCTGGGTGTCTTCCTCGCGGTGGTGGGGGCGGTGATGCTCTCTTTGGAAAGCTTCTCGCGGCTTGGACGGCGGGCAGGGATCGAAGACAGCGACTATGCGATGGATATCGACCCTTCGCGGGACGAAACTGCCATCGGGACGGAGAACTGATATGGAGCTTCTAGTGGCGACCGCCGTCGGCGCACTTACCGCCGCAGGTATCTACATGATCCTGCGTCTGAGAACCTTTCCGGTGATCATCGGCACATCCTTGATCAGCTATGCCGTCAACATATTCCTGTTTGCATCGGGTCGTCTGATGTTGGACGCCCCGCCGATCCTGCGCGAGGGTGTCGACGTCTACACAGACCCTTTGCCTCAGGCTCTGGTGTTGACGGCGATCGTTATTTCCTTTGGCATGACCGCGGTCGTGGTGATGATGGCCGTGGGATCATACCTGAGCGCTGGCGACGACATGGTCAATGAACCCGTCGATCCGGCAGCCGTTAAGCACGCCGTGTCTGCCAAACGTGGCGGAGGGCAAGCATGACACATTGGTTGGTTCTTCCCATCGTCCTGCCGGCCATGCTGGCCGCGTTTCTTGTTTTGGCTGCTCGCTACCACCTGTTGATCCAGCGCGTGTTTTCGCTTGCGGGCACGTTGGTGCTGCTTGGGTTGGCGTTGGGGTTGTTCTGGGAGGCATCCGACGGCACCGTCAGCCTGTATCAACTTGGCAACTGGGCGGCGCCGTTCGGGATCGTACTGGTGGCCGATCGGCTTTCGACGCTGATGGTCTTGATCACCTGCACGCTTGCTCCACTTGTCTTGCTGTATGCCATCGGGTCGGGCTGGGACAATCGGGGCCGGCATTTTCACCCGCTGTTCCAGTTCCAACTCATGGGAATATTGGGTGCGTTCCTGACGGGGGATGCCTTTAACCTGTTTGTCTTCTTCGAGGTTCTGTTGATCGCATCATACGGGTTGATGATCCACGCCGGGGGACAGCGCCGCCTGAGGGCAGGCACACAGTATGTGCTTTATAACCTGATGGGGTCGACGCTTTTCCTTTTTGCTTTGGGCATGATCTATGCGGAAACCGGCACCCTGAACATGGCCGATCTGGCGGTGCGCGTTGCAACGCTTGATGCGGGCGATGGCGCTGGCATTCGGGTCGCTGCGGTATTGTTGCTGATGGTGTTTGCTGTAAAAGCCGCGATCTTGCCGCTGCATTTCTGGCTTCCGGCAAGCTATGCCGAAGCGCCCGCACCTGTAGCGGCGTTGCCCTTGGGTAATTTCAAGTTCGGGGCCTATTGCATCATTCGTTTCTACACGCTGATTTTTCCACCCGAACTTGAAATTACCCAAGGGTTGTTTGACCAGTGGCTGATGCCTGCGGCGTTGCTGACCCTGGCTCTTGGTATGATCGGCGTGTTGGGCGCGGGGCGGGCTGACCGCATGGTCGCGTTTGCGGTAATCGGGTCTATGGGTATGCTGCTTGCTGCTGTGTCCGTGTTTACCCCAGCCGGGATTTCGGCGGCGCTTTATTACGCGATCCATTCGACTTTCGCCACCGCGGCGCTTTTTCTGCTGGTGGATGTGATAACGTCGCGTCGCAGCGTCGCCGAAGCAAGCTTTGACCATGCCCCCCCGATGCGGGGCGGCGCGGTGGTCGCGGGGATGTTCTTTCTTGCCGCAATCGCCATGACGGGTTTACCGCCGTTGTCGGGTTTTCTGGGTAAGCTTTTGATCCTGGATGCGGCACGCGGCACGGCTTTGGTGTGGTGGGTCTGGGCCACGATCCTCGGCGGGTCTTTGATCGCGGTGGTGGGGTTTTCCCGTGCGGGCAGTCAGATCTTCTGGAAAGCTCACCAAACCTTCGAGGTCACCGATGCCGAAAAAACCGAAGCAGAAGATGCAGAAGCCAACCAAGGCGCGACGCTGGCCGCCAACAGTCCTTTGCCGATGGTCGCAATCGGTGGTTTACTGAGCCTGATCGTTGCCCTGACCGCTGCGGCCGGGCCAGTTACGCGCTATCTTGAAGTCACCTCGGACCAATTGTTCAACCCGAAGGATTATATCGCTATCGTGCTGACGACACCGGGCAAGAAGATCAAGTCGGGCGACGATGGCCACGGCAAGGGCACCGAACCCGAACCGCGTGCTGCGCTTGCGCCGGATGAAACGGGTTCGGAAGACCCGGCACAGAAGGATCACTGATATGCTGTCACGCCTGTTGCCCCATCCGTTTCTCACCGCATTGCTCGCGATTGTCTGGAGCTTGCTTGTCAACGAGATCAAGTTGGGAACCATCGTATTCGGAGTGTTCCTGGGACTGTTAATTCCTATCGCCACAGCCGCCTACTGGCCAAATCGCCCGCCGGTTGGCCGGCCGGTCAAACTATTCTCGTACATGATGATAGTGGTGTGGGATATTCTGGTCGCCAATGTCGTGGTGGCGATGATCGTGCTGTTCAAAAGCAACAAGGATATGCGCCCCAAATGGGTGGTCATCCCGCTGGAACTGCGCACACCCGAGGCGATCACAATGCTGGCCGGCACGATCACATTGACGCCCGGTACCGTTTCGGCCGACCTTTCGGAAGACGGCAAGGCCTTGCTGGTGCATGCTTTGGATGCCGAAAACGCCGACGACGTCTGCGCAGATATCAAACACCGCTATGAACGACGCCTGAAGGAGATATTCGAATGATTTTGATCGCGCTGAACATAGCGTTTGTCGCCATCGCGCTGTCGCTCCTGCTGGCAATGATCCGCTTGTTGAAAGGGCCCAATACCGGCGACCGCATTCTGGCCCTGGATACGATGGTGGTGAATGCAATCGCGTTGATTATCCTGCTGGGAATGCGGCTTGGTACCCAAATATACTTTGAAAGTGCGATGATCTTTGCAATGCTCGGGTTCGTCTCGACGGTTGCTGTCGCGCGGTTTGTTCTAAGGGGTGATATCATTGAGTGAGCTTGGCATACTACTTGAAATAGCTATCTCGGCGCTGTTGATTTGCGGCGCGTTTTTCACGCTTGTCGGATCCATCGGTTTGATAAAACTGGACAACTGCATGTCTCGGCTGCACGCACCTACCAAGGCGTCCACCCTGGGGGTCGGGTCGTTGCTGCTGGCATCAATGATCTATGCCTTTATGACCGGTGAAGGATCGGTGCACGAGGTGCTGGTGATGGCGTTCTTGTTCGTGACTGCGCCGATCAGTGGCAATTTCATCGCCAAGGTAAATTTGCACAGGGGCCGTAATACCGATGCACTTCAGCCAGTCCCTTCAGATCAGGTGTGGGGCACATATTCCGAGAAATAGGCCTGACCGTTTTCTGACGGTCCGGCGTATATTTCGCTTGGCGACATCGGATTTTCAGGCCGCCCGGAATAAATTTTCATAAAACATGAAAACTGGCTAAAACCTCGCTTGACGACGGCAGAGCCAGACCCTATGACCTCCCAACGCTTAGAAGTTTACGACAAAGCGTGCAGCGGGCGGTTGTAGCTCAGTTGGTTAGAGTACCGGCCTGTCACGCCGGGGGTCGCGGGTTCGAGCCCCGTCAACCGCGCCATCGCTGCATTTTACCAGACAGATCAAAGCATGCGTTCCCCTTTTTCGGGGGGGCGCGCTTGCTGTTTTGGGCAGTCGTGTCTGACAAAACGTGCAACTGTCGAACTTTCTGAAATTCATCGCATCGAAGCTCAGTTAAGCGCTTGACGCATCGCGGCGCTTATCCTATTCCGCCCTTACTGCGCGGTTGTAGCTCAGCTGGTTAGAGTACCGGCCTGTCACGCCGGGGGTCGCGGGTTCGAGCCCCGTCAACCGCGCCACTTATTCCACTTTTCCAATCATTATATGCAAGGCCGCTGCATTGCCGTGCGGGCTTTAAACGGGCCGCGTGGCCCGTTCTTTCGCTTTCATGTGGCGGATCAGGTAAGAGCATCCAGGATCCGTGCCCAGCTTCGGATGCCTTTGTGAAAACTTTGCATATCGTATTTTTCGTTGGGTGAGTGAATCGCGTCATCATCCTTGCCAAAGCCGATCAACACCGGGGTGGTATTCAGTATCTTTTGGAAATGCCCCGCGATCGGGATCGACCCACCGCACCCGACATAGGCGGCGGGGACGCCCCATTCGTCTGTCAGTGCATGGCGCGCCTTTTCAAATGCCGGGTCGACCGTTTCAAACACCGATCCTTGGCTTGCACCATGCGCTTGAAAGCTGACCTTGCAATCGGAAGGCACCATGTCGCTTACCATTTTGCGAAAGCTCTCTCGGATCGCCAGAGGGTCCTGGGCACCGACAAGGCGGAAGCTGATCTTTGCATGGGCCTGTGACGGCAAGACGGTCTTGAAACCCGCACCGGTGTAACCTGACCACATGCCGTTGACCTCGCAGGTCGGGCGCGACCAGATCATTTCAATCGGCATGCGGTCTTGTTCGCCCGCTGGCACCGATAATCCGACATCACCGAGAAACGTTTTGTGGTCAAACGCCAACCCTTGCCACTGCGCCTGGATGGTATCCGGAAGCTCGGGCACCCCATCATAGAAACCGGGAACAGTTATACGGCCCGTGTCATCGTGAAGTGCGGCGATGACTTTGCTCAGCACGCGGGCAGGGTTCATGGCAACGCCACCATAAATGCCTGAATGCAGATCAAGGTTGGGACCGGTGATGGTGATTTCTTCGCCCAGCAGTCCGCGTAGCATGGTGACAATTGCAGGGACCTTGCTTTGGAACATGCCAGTATCACAGATCATCGCATAGTCGGCGCGCAGTTCATCAGCGTGTTCCTTCATGAACGGCACCAGCGAAGGCGATCCTGATTCTTCTTCTCCTTCCAGGAAAAGCGTCATCCGGCACGGAAACTCGCCGTTTACGGCCTTCCATGCACGCAAGGCCTCTATGATGGTCATCAACTGCCCCTTGTCATCCGCAGCACCACGCCCCCTGATCACGCGCCCCTTGGCGGTTTCCTCAACGGCGGGGTCGAAGGGATCGCGGTCCCACAGTTCCAGCGGGTCAACCGGTTGCACGTCATAATGGCCGTAGAAAAGGATATGTGGTTTGTCAGCCGGTCCATCGACATGGCCCACCACCATCGGGTGGCCCGGCGTCGCTCTTTTGGTGGTTTTGATGCCAATGTCATTCAGATCCTTGACCAGCCAATCGGCGGCGTTGTCACACGCCGACTTGAATGCGGGATCGGTAGAAATAGAGGGAATCCGGAGCAAATCCAGCAGACGGTCGGTTGCGGCGTCTATATCCGTGTCAATGCGGTCGAGTACATCGTCGAGGGCCATGATTAACCTTTCCATTATCAAGTATTTAAGGTGACGGTATCAGTGGCGCGGCTGGTGTCTAGGGCCGGATATGCGGATCAGTCGGGCGATGTACGTCCGTCATTCCGTATGGGATCCACCGTCGAATTTGCTTGTGGCTGCCGTATTCTGACTGGGTATCGCGTCGCTTCGAGACGATAAAAGTCTCGCGCGAGCGTAGCCGATGGCATCGTGCGACAATTGGTGCCGATTAAAGTATTGAAATAATTGTCCCCAAACTATAGTCATTCTAAAACATGAATATGGCGAGAGACCCGATTGCCCTTGCTGGTTTTCTCACTAATCGGGGAGAGAGGCACGATGGATTTCACCACACAGCTTGATCAGGCAATTGACCGGTTACATCAGGAAGGGCGGTACCGCACCTTTATCGACATCGAACGTCGTAACGGACAATTTCCCCACGCTGTATGGACGCAACCTGACGGCCAAGAGAAAAACATCACTGTTTGGTGTGGAAACGACTATCTCGGCATGGGGCAAAACCCTGTGGTTCTGGCCGCAATGCACGAAGCGCATT
>Ga0209634_1003123_pt1 | contig 11296 bp, 19 predicted proteins | sample LinPmetageLP40_FD_184043 | JGI IMG/M metagenome (GOLD analysis project Ga0209634, IMG submission 184043) | Marine viral communities from the Pacific Ocean - LP-40 (SPAdes) (version 2) | ecosystem: Environmental > Aquatic > Marine > Oceanic | place: Pacific Ocean | collected 2010-08-26 | reverse complement strand
AAGTCTAAAAGAACATATAATTTTCCAGATGGTACTAAAGTACTAACTCCTATAGCTGGCTTTCCAACAACTCTCAATCCTATACTTCAACATAGAATGGAACCTGTCTTTGTTGATATAGAACAAGAATCTTTGAATCTTAATCTAGATCAAGTTGAAGCAAAATTAATTGAACATCCAGATATAAGAATAATAACATTTGCCCATGTCTTAGGTAATCCACCTAACATGGATCGTCTAATGGACATAATAGACAAATATAATCTTATCTTATTAGAAGATTGTTGTGATGCTTTAGGTTCAACTTATGATGGTAGACCTCTTGGTTCATATGGTGATATGGCTTCATGTTCTTTTTATCCAGCTCATCATATGACAATGGGTGAAGGTGGTTTTGTGGCTTGTAAAGACGAGACATTGGAAACTGTTGTAAGATCTTTTAGAGAATGGGGTCGTGGTTGTTATTGTGTTGGTCCAAAAGCTAATGCATTAAAATGTGGAACCTGTAATAAAAGATTCTCTGAATGGATACCTGCTTTGCCTGGTGAAATATTTGATCACAAATATGTGTATGAGGAGATTGGATATAACTTAAAGCCAATTGAGTTACAAGGTGCAATGGGTCTTGAGCAGTTAAAGAAGTTAGATAAGATACACGAACTAAGAAGAAAAAACTTTACATTACTTTATAACATATATGAAAAGTATGAGGAATTCTTCCATCTACCAAAAGCTACAGAAAAGTCTAATCCAAGTTGGTTTGCCTTTCCATTAACAATAAAGAAAGGTGCTCCATTCAAGAGAGATGATATAGTTGATTACTTAGAAGAATCTAAGATACAGACAAGAACTTACTTTGGTGGTAACATTATGTTACAGCCTGGTTATGATCATATAATGCCACCAGATATGGCTAAGAATGAATATCCAGTTGCAACTCATGTTATGTTGAATGCATTCTTTCATGGCACAAGTCCAGTTATAACAGAAGAACAAATTAGTTATATTGGCAACCAAGTTGATGGCTTTATGAGTTTGTTTGCATGAAAATTTTTATTACTGGTAAAAATGGTTTTGTTGGTAAAAACTTAATTGAATATTACAATAATACAAAAAATATAATCAAGGGCTACAGTCATAAAAAATTATTAGATGGTAATTTTAATAAATTACATTTACATAATGAGTTAAATAATTTTGAACCTGATGTTATTATAAATTGTGCCGCATTAGTTAAAGAAACAGATAAAAAAAAATTGTATAATAGTAATGTAGCATTCTTAGAAAGTTTGTTAGATTATATAGTTTTAAATAAAAAAATAAAATTTATTCAAATAGGTTCAACAAAGGAAGATAATCAGCCAAGAGATAATTATATTGTTACCAAACAAATATCTACAGCATTATGTATACATTATTCTTATGCTTATAATATAAATTCTGTTATTTGTAAAGCTCCTATTTTATATGGTAAATATGATCACGATGAAAGTTTTATAAATTTATTAATAAAATCATTTAAACAAAATAAACCTTTAGTAGTTAAAAATGATTGCAATGATTTTTTACATGTATTAGACTTTGTTGAAGGTATAGATAAATTAGTGCATTACAAAGCCTTTGATCAAGGTGAAGTTGTTTATTTTATTGCAGGCGATACAATTTCAAATTCAAACTTAATTAAAAAATTTTCGGCTTTAACTAGCAATACAAAACCGCCAATAACTAAATCAATAGAAAATTATTATGATATTGAAAACAAAAACATAATAGACAAAAAAGCATATATAAAATATAAATGGCAACCAAAAATAAATTTGAATGAAGGTTTAAAATTATTATTAAATTATTATGATAAACAAACAAAATAAAAAAGCTGTATATGTAACCGGTTGTCTTGGGTTTATAGGTTATCACATAACAAAATGTTGTCTTGATAATGGGTGGTATGTATTTGGTATTGATAAAGAAACATACGCTAGTAACAAACAATTTTTACCTAAATTGTTAAGATATTCAAACTTTAAATATGAAAACAAAGACATTAATGATATTGAGAGAATATCTGATTGCGATTACATTATTAACACAGCAGCAGAAACTCATGTTGATAATAGCATAGATTCGAGTGATGTTTTTTTAAAAAGCAATATTAATGGTGTACATAATTTACTTGAAATACTTAAAACAAAAAAGAACAAACCTATATTGCTTCACTTTAGTACAGATGAAGTTTATGGCGACATTGAAAATGGATATCACAAAGAAGATAGTTTGTTAAAACCTAGTAATCCATATGCAGCTACAAAAGCAGCTGCTGATATGTTAATTACATCATTTGCTAGAACTTATGATATTCCATATATAATCTTCAGACCAACAAACAATTATGGCATTGGTCAATATGTGGAAAAACTTATTCCTGTATCGATTAGACAATATACACTTGGTAAAAAAATATTATTACATGATAAAGGACTTCCTAAAAGAACTTGGTTACATGTTAGTGATACAGTATCCGCTATAATGTGTATTGTAAACAGTAATAACGTGAATGAAACATACAATGCTTCTGGCAATTATGAGGAACAAAATATTGTAATTGTCAAAAAAGTATTGTATAATATTGGTATATTTAACAATGAGAATGAATATATTGATATTAGCATGAAAAGACCAGGACAAGATATTAGATATGCTGTTGATGATACTAAACTAAAAAATTTAGGATGGACTCCAAAAGCTGATTTTAATAAAGAATTAAAAATTATAGTAGATTATTATAAGAAGAATTTTATATGGTAAAATTATTAACAATGAGTGTGTGGGGTGATAATGAAAGATATATTGTTGGTGCTAAAGAACAAGCAAAACTTGCTGCCCATTTTTATCCAGACTTTACAGTAAGAATTTACACAGATAATGCAAATAATTTTAGATCATTACTTGCTTGGTATGATGTAGAAATTTATGAAAGAAAAGATGACAATGGCGTCTTTTGGAGATTCGAACCTTTATTTGAATCAGAAGATAATATAACTTTAGTGAGGGATTCAGATGGTCGTATAACTCAGAGAGAAGTTATGGCTGTTAATGAATGGTTAGAAAGTAATAAAAAGTTCCATACATTTAGAGATCACCAAGCACATTTAGAATTTCCAATTATAGCTTGTGCATTTGGGTATAAAGGTAAGTTACCAGAACAACATCTTACACAAATGTTGGCTATAAAAAGTCAACCATTTTATTATACAAATGATCAAGTTTATTTAAGAGATTGTGTATGGCCAATAGTTAAAAATAATAGTATGATTCATCAGTTTGATCAGCCAGGTTGGTTTAAAGAATCAAGAAGCAAATTAAAAAACAAATTTTCCTTTTGTGGTAATGGTTATAATCAATATGATATGCCTTTATATCCTCCAACATTATCGGAGTGTCAAGATTTTAATCCTACTACAGTTGATATTAAGTACAAATTTGATAAAGGAATACTTATAGATGAGAACTTTCATAATAGTGCCCACACATAACAAAGAAAATCTTATAGAAAAAGTTTATGACGGTATAGCTTCAAATATTAGTAAACAATTAGATTACAAAATTATCTTTATAGCAGATGGTTGTACTGATCAAACTGTTAGTATAATAAACAATTATACTGAAAAACATAATCTACAAGATAACACAGTCTTGTTAACTGCTCCTGATGTTCATGAAATAAAATCTTTGAATATTGGACTGAGTTTTATAAAAGACGAATTTAAACCAGATGATGATGATTTAATATTTGCTGTTCAAGATGATGTTGTAATACAAGAACCAAACTTTGATCTATACTTTAAAAAGTTAAATGAAAAACATAACAATACTGGTTATATAACTTGGAGACTTGGTTGCTCTTTATCGACTGATGGTGTAACATTAAACGAAACAAATTTTGTTGAATCTGAATTTGGCCATTGGTCTGTACATAAAATTGGTCCTCCTTTTCAACAAATTAAACATAAACAGTTTGCTGTAACTGAAGCTGTTATCAGAAGTCCAACTTGTGTGCTTTGGAAAAGGTACAAAGAAGTTGGTTTTTATAATGAAGAACTTGCGCCATGTGGTTTTGATTGTCATGATATGAGTATTAGAATGAATAAAGCCGGTTATAAGAACGGCATACTTGCTTTAAAATATCAAAGTGATGTTGACTGGGGGTCTACAAGAGAAAAACCTCAGACTAAAGTTAATTCTAAAATTGATCAAATTTATGAACAAAATAAAAAACACGTAGTGCAAACACATAGAGAATATTTTAAATTATGAGTAAAACTATTTTATTAGGATCAAGTGGTTTTCTTGGTCCACAAATACTTTCTAAACATCCAGACATAATATCTGTTGGTAGAACTGTTCCGCCAAAAACAAATCCGTTAGAACACGTGTCTTGTCTTTCATTAACTGAGTTGCCACAAGTTTTAGACAGAATGGATTTTGATAAAGTTATTATGATGATTGGTAGTTCTAATCATACAGTTTTAAATAAACAAATACCTCTTAATGTTGAAGCTATTGAAAAAAATGTCATTCCTATGAAGAAGGTATTTTCATATTTAAGAACAAGAGAAGTTAAAAAGGTAATAACTTTTAGTACTATGTTGTTATATAATCGAGATGTAATGAGATTACCAGTCAAAGAAGATACACCACTTGATGTTTATCAAAACAATTATGTGTTTAGTAAATTTTTAGGTGAAGAAGTTTCAAAATTTTATAACGACATACCAAACATTGTAATTAGATTAACTAATATTTATGGACCAACAACTGTACTTGGTAGACCTGATTTAATAAATGAATTAGTTGAGGGTTTGTTATTTGAAAAAAAAGCAAAAGTTAAAACTAATAAACCACAAAGGGATTTTATCTTTACAGAAGATGCATCAGATGCTATAGTAAGTTTATTAGATACTGATTACACAGGTCCTATAAATGTTGCATCAGGTGTTATGCATTCAGTTGAAGATATTGTAAAGATACTTGAAGAGTTAACAGGTATAGATATTGAAAGAGGTAATGAACCTCACACAGGTCATTTGCAGTATGTGTCAGATATTTCAAAGTTAACTGAATTAACAGGTTTTAAACCAAAATATAATTTAAGAGCAGGTCTTGAAAAAACAATTCATAAAATGAGAGAAATGTATAGTGAGCAAATTTAATCCAAGAGTAGCTGTAATTACACCAACTATAGGCACTGATCATTTAAAGTTAAATATTCAATCAGTTGAAGAACAAACATACAATAATTATATACATTATGTTGTTGTTGATGGACCCAAGTTTGAAGATAAGGTAAAAGAACAGTTTAGTAATGGTATTGACAGAAAAATAATTATGCTTCCTGAAAATACAGGTCATAGTCAATATAATGGTCATAGAATATATGGAGCTATGCCATATCTTACAGATGCTGATTATGTTATATTTTTAGATGAAGACAATTGGATAGATTCAAATCATATAAAAGATTTAGTAAAAGTTGCCGAAGATAAAGATTGGGCTTTTTCATTTAGAAAGATAGTAGGACAAGATAATGAATTTATATGTGAAGATGATTGTGAAAGTCTTGGAAAATGGCATACTTGTTTAAGTGAAAAGGAATTCTTTTTAGATACTGGTTGTTACTTTTTACCAAAAGCATTGGCTGTGCAGTTATCACCAGCTTGGTACAGAAGAGCTCGTCATCCAGAAGAGCAGCCTGAAGTAGATAGATTGTTAATGCATATGTTATTGCAAAATAATTATACCTATGACACTACTTATGAATATAGCTTGAATTACAGAGTAGGTAATAGAGATGACTCAGTGAAAGCAGATTTCTTTTTAAATGGTAATAAATGGATGATTGACAAGTATAACGGTAAGTTACCTTGGAAAAAAACTTAGAGTAGTATATAATTAAATTTTATTATGGAGTAGTATATGAAAGTGAGCAGTGACACATTACAAGTGTTAAAGAACTTCTCGTCTATTAACACGAATATTGTATTTAAACCTGGTAATATTATATCAACTATTTCGAGTGCTAAAAATATATTCGCTAGGGCAAAAATACAAGAAGAAATACCAAATCAATTTGCTGTATATGATCTTAACTCATTACTTGCAATGATATCAATAGTTAATGATCAAGAAGTTAAATTTGGTGATAAAAGTTTACAGATATCAAGCCCAGCTGGTATGTTTGAATATTTCTATTCAAACCCAGAAGTAGTAACAGCAGCACCAGAAGGTGAAATACAACATACAGAAGTTTATAAATTTAAACTTACTGCAGAAGACGTACAAATGCTAATGAAAGCTGCAGCAATAACTAGTGCACCAACTATTTCTATTACTTGTAATAATCAGAGTGTAACTATGTCTGTAGGTGATAGAAAAAATAAATCTGCCAATAGCTTTTCAAGAGATCTTGGATCAGCGTTTGATGAGTTTGATATATTCATTGCTGTAGAGAATTTAAAAGTTATCCCTGATGCTTATGATGTTTCAGTAGCAAAGACACAGAAAGCAAAGTTCTTACACTTCAGACACGAGTCTAAGGACCTACAATATTGGATTGCTGCAGAGCCAGGGTCTAATGTATGAGCGAAGAATATCTATGGGTAGAGAAGTACAGACCAAGAAAGATTGATAGTTGTATTCTATCAAAAGAGTTAAAGTCATTCTTTAAAACTATTATAAAGAAAGGCGATATACAAAACATGCTTTTATCTGGTACAGCTGGTACTGGTAAGACAACCATTGCAAGAGCATTGTGTGAAGAGCTTGAATCTGATTATATAGTTATAAATGGTTCTGAAGAATCTGGAATAGATGTACTACGAACAAAGATTAAACAGTTTGCATCAACAGTTTCATTTACGGGTAATACAAAAGTTGTTATTTTAGATGAGGCTGATTATCTAAATCCAAATTCTACACAACCAGCATTGCGTGGTTTTATAGAAGAATTTTCAAACAACTGTAGATTCATATTTACTTGTAATTTTAAAAATAGAATCATACAACCATTACATAGTAGATGTACCTCTATAGATTTTAAAATACCAAAAGATGAAAAACCAAGGATTGCAGCTGCATTCTTTAAAAGAGTATTAGATATACTTAATCAAGAAAGTATACCATTTAATGAGAAAGTAGTTGCTAAGGTTGTTGAAAAATATTTTCCTGATTACAGAAGAACATTGAATGAACTTCAGAGATACTCACATAGCGGAAATATTGATGAAGGTATACTTACTAATATAGTTGAGGTTAACGCAGACGAATTAGTTAATTCTTTAAAGGAAAAAGATTGGAAGAAAATGAGAATGTGGGTAGTTAATAATTTAGACAATGACCCACAAACGCTTTTCAGATTAATATTTGACACTATTATGCCCTTGACGAATCAAGTACCACAGCTTGTCCTAACTATTGCCGACTATCAATACAAAGCAGCATTTGTAAGTGATCAAGAAATAAATTTGGTTGCGTGCTTGACTGAAATAATGGCTGGTGTGACAATTGAAAAATAACATATCGCCCTTTGATTTTGTTAATTCTATAAATGATACAAAAGTAAACATTATTGTAGATGAATGGTCTGAAAGAGAATATAATCCTTTTATTGTAAATAAAGCCTTATCATTTGCACCAGATACAGTGATATATGTTAATGAAATGAATTCACGACCACACTTAGAAAAAGCATTGCAGTATAATTTTCTTATAAATATCATTAGAAAGAAGAAAAGATTTAATAAATGGATTAAAAAAGAAAAGATTGAAGCGATAGATATAGTGAAAGAATATTATGGGTATAATACTGAAAAAGCACGTCAAGTAATATTAATTCTATCAGACGATCAAATACAAACAATAAAGAAAAGGTTATACAAGGGCGGAGCTGATGGCGCATGAGTTTTTTAACATAAACATAGAAGGTTATACACCTTTAGAAGTTACTATTTCCGAATCGGATGATTTCTTAAAAATAAGAGAAACGCTTTCTCGTATAGGTGTAGCTTCAAGTAAAGATAAAATTTTATACCAAAGTTGTCATATTCTCCATAAACAAGGACGGTATTTTATTGTTCATTTTAAAGAGTTGTTTGCTTTAGATGGTAAACAAGCTGACTTAACTAATAATGACATTGAAAGACGAAATACAATAGCTAAGCTGTTGTTAGATTGGGGGCTGTTAAGTATAATTGATCCTGAATTGCATGAAACAAAAGCACCACTTTCACAAATAAAAATTATATCATTTAAAGATAAAAATGATTGGGATTTGCAATCAAAATATAATATTGGTAAAAAACGATAAATATTTCCGCTGTGCCAAACGGGCAGCATTTTTGAAACTCGCGTAAAGGAGAAAACATGAACGCATTAACTAACAATCCGTTTTTTAAGGACTTTGATAAATTATTCATTGGTTTTGATGACACATATAATAATATGACAAAACTACATGATGAACTTACAAAAAATATTCCAAATTACCCACCATACAATATTAAACAAGTAGAAGAAAATCACTATGTTATTGAATTGGCATTGGCTGGTTTTGCTAAACAAGACTTAGATGTTGTTTTTGAAGATGGTAAGCTAACTATATCAGGCAAAGCAGCAGATGATTCTGATAACTTTATTTTTAAAGGTATTGCTAATAGAGCATTTACAAGATCCTTTGCACTTGATGATACAGTCGAAATAAAAGATGCTGAAATGTTAAATGGTATGTTAAAAGTATTTTTAGAAAAAATAGTACCTGAACATAGAAGAGCTAAAAAAATAGAAGTTAAAGACAAGGCAAGTAATGTGAAAAAACATTTTAAAGATAAAGAACTTCTGACTGAGGAATAATGAAATTAGGTAGTGTTAAAACCAAACGAGGTGACTGGCTGTTAAATGCCAGCACCTTGCGAGGTCAAATTATTTTAATTGGTATACACAGATATCGTAGTTACAGTTTTATTCGTATTTTTTATTCTGAAAATGATGCATCAAGTTACATTGCTAAATTATCAACATCTAAGGTATAATTAATTAAATACTGGAGGTTTTTATGAATTTTGAAAAAAATATATTAATTGCTTTAACTTGTTGTTTTGTTAGTATAATTTTTGTTAATAATGCACATAGTGCTCAATCAATTACTGTGCCAGTTGTAGATGTTCAACCTATAGAAACTAACGAATCTGTAATGGTAAAACAAGATAAATGTACACCAATAGCCACAGGATACAATAATGGTAGAAGAGGTACAGATTTTGGTCAAATTATCGGTGGTGTTATTGGTAGTATGATAGGTAGCTCAAATAGCGAAAGAAGAATTGGTACTGCTGTTGGTGTTATTGTAGGTGGCAGAGTTGGCGAAAGATATAATTCAGCTCCTGGTGTAATATATGGTAATACACATTGTGGTCATTCATATACTAATCAAGTTCATAGAGTTATTAAGGGGTATAAAGTCACTTATGAATATATGGGAAGATTAGAAACTATTACTATGAATTATCATCCTGGTAGCTATATTACTTTAGAAACTTCTGTAAGAGTAAGATGAAACAACAAGCTATTAAAGCATTAAAAGCACATGCACTGGGTGAAATTGAAAAACATGTATACAATGTGGAAATTTTATTAAATAATCCACAAGGTATTGCAGAACACCCAGATCATATTGAGACTTTACAAAAAGAATTAGATGAATTATCTAAGCATCATGAAAGATTGACAGCATTGGGACATTACTTCCACGATCGTTAACTTTTTAAATGTGTGTATTCATAGTTTTCTTTGTCTAGTACTTTTCTTGCATATTTTGTAAACTGTCCATTGCCAATCACATTTATCCTAAACCCCAAGAATCCATAAGATATTATTAAACTTTTATATATCCAAGGGTTTAATAATATTTCTTTACAAAAAGGTAGCTTTAATGTTCTCCAATTATTAGTTGGTGTTTTGCCATCATTATATATTTGTGATTTTGGATGTAATATTTCCATTATATAATTATTCAAAGTAAAAGAACAATCATCTGTAATAATTACTATTTTTTTTCTGTATGCCATAATATTGTACTCAATGCTGATATCTGGTTTAATGCTTCTTGTGAGTCTCTTTCAGTCACAGGAAAGCAACCAGAATGTTTATAATTTTTTTTAATATGTAAACATTGGGAATGTGTGTTATAAACATCAACTAAACTTACTGTGGATGGTGATGATAAGAATACACATGCCCAAAGTATTTGATTCATTTAAACCATTTCCATACTGCCGCTTCTGTTTTATATATCCGTGTATTAAATTTACATCCTCTTTTATCTTTTATTCTTTCTACCCACCTAAATGCACCGTGTGTATCGACACACTTGTAATAGCATGTAATAATTTGATCTTTACCTAATTGAAACTGTTCAAGATGATTCTCATCAAAATATTGCAATGTGCATTCATAAATGTCTTTATTTGGTGGTACAAAAAATTTTGCATTTGTTTTAGCATGCAATCCAAATATACTTAATGATGACATTCCTATCAATCCAACTATTACAATAATTGATGTTATCATAACATATAAAAATTTTTCCATTACTACTTTCTTCTCTCGTTACTTTTTACTATCACATTGACAGCTTTCTCGCTTACATAGTAAAGACCACTAAACAATAATACTGTAAGAGTTAATATTATTATACCTTGCATAACATCTCCTTTCAATCGTCTTGACTGATAAAATTTTCTGATTTACTAAATCCATCACAATTTATTCTATGGCCCTTTGGAGGCTTAGCTTTATCATAATGTAATTGATACACTGATGCAGTTAAAATGCCCGAAGTAATTAACAATATATTTCCATGATCATCAACTACTCTAAACCTTCTTACTGGCGGTAAGTCTACGTCTATCATTATTTTTTACTCATCCAAGCGGTAACACCCATGAATGCACCAGCAACACCTGCAGCTGCAATAAAGTATGTTGGTGCCATAGTTGCAAGTAAATCAGCAGACTTATTTAAACCTACAAATTCACAAAACATAATACAGGCTGGATAACTTATCATTCCAACTAATGAATACCATGCCATCATTCTTTGATGCTTTTGTCTTCTATTCAATCTTTCTATTTCTTCTATCTCTTTGATATCATTTATTTCATTATCCGTTATTTCACCGTCATCGTCAATGTCATATTTTTCTAATACTGACCCTGGTTGTAATCTTTTTCCTTGTGTTGTTTTT
>Ga0209634_1003122_pt1 | contig 11297 bp, 23 predicted proteins | sample LinPmetageLP40_FD_184043 | JGI IMG/M metagenome (GOLD analysis project Ga0209634, IMG submission 184043) | Marine viral communities from the Pacific Ocean - LP-40 (SPAdes) (version 2) | ecosystem: Environmental > Aquatic > Marine > Oceanic | place: Pacific Ocean | collected 2010-08-26 | reverse complement strand
AACGGCTGGCGGCCATGTGGTAAGCGGTGGCGGTAACTTTGTTACTGGAGCGAATAATGTTGTTCTAGGCAACGCAGCACTTGATAGCCTCGATGCTTCTAGCCCAGGTGGTTCTAACGTAGCAGTTGGAACTAATGCGTTAACTGCGAACACTACAGCAAGTAGCAATACGGCGGTGGGAAAAGATGCTGGATCATTAATAACGACAGGGCAAAAGAATACTATCCTTGGCGCATTCGATGGTAATGAAGGTGGCTTAGATATTAGAACAGCTAGTAGTCATATCGTATTATCAGATGGTGATGGCAATCCTCGATTGATAATTGATGACAGCGGTAATGTAGATATTGGCGGTGAAACAACAGAATTAAAATTAAAGAATACAACCCATGAAGACACGGATGGAGGTCGTGAAAGTAAGATTACATTCCAAGGTGAACAGTCTGGTGGTGAGCAAAGTGTCTTAGCACAAATACAAGCCAGCCATGATTTAGCGGCAGACGATCAAAAAGGAGATTTGATTTTCAGAACTAACGATGGCAATGATGGTTCATCACCTACGGAAAGACTTAGAATAAATTCTGGTGGAGATATGCTATTCTCTTCAGAAGACCCATCTCTAACTCTAGCTAATACTACTCATGAAGATAGTGATGGCGGTAGAGAAAGTACTATAGCTTTCCAAGGTGAGCAGAGTGGTGGTGAAATATCTACCCTAGCACACATAGAGGCAGCACACGATGGCACTGCTGATGACCAGAAGGGTGACCTTATCTTCAAGACTAACGATGGCTCTGATGGTGCTAGTCCTACTGAAGCTATGAGGATTGACTCGTCACGAAATGTTGGAATTGGAACTGCGGCCCCTCTACGTCAATTAAGTATATCAAATAGCACTAACGCAGAAATGAGTTTTATTAGCGGCACTTCTTCTAATGCGTCTATATTATTTGGTGATGGCTTAACTGGTGTAGATGTTTATCGTGGATACATTCAGTATGAACACAATAATAATGCAATGACGTTTGCTACTAATGCTGCGGAAGGTATGCGTCTTAAAGATGGTGGGAATCTTGAAAAGACAGGCGATACAAATTCAGCTAGAATAATTCCTCAATCAGATAACGCAGGATTCTTAGGTGAAAACTCACACAGATGGGAAGCACTGTTTGCTGTAAATGGTACTATACAAACCTCAGATAAAACTATGAAAACAGAAATAACTAATAGTGCATTAGGTTTAGATTTTGTAAAAGCATTACGTCCTGTTTCATATAAATGGATAAGCGGTGGTAAACATTTTGAATATGATGAAGATGATTTAACAAAATCAAATCCTACGATAACTGATGTTGCTGGTAAGCGAAATCATTACGGATTAATTGCTCAAGAAGTAAAAGAAGTACTAGGCGATACAGACTTTGGAGGCTGGGTTTCTGAAGATGTAACAGATGAAAACGCTACGCAATCGTTAAGGTATGGTCAATTCATTGCCCCGTTAATCAAAGCTGTTCAAGAACTAAGCGCAGAAGTTGAAACCCTTAAAACCAAAGTAGCGGCTTTAGAGGGCTAGATGAACAAACGCAGCGCATCATCAGCCCATGAACGCATAGATGGCTTAGAGAAACAGTTGGTGGCGCTGCAAACTACTGTGGATATTCAAATGCGTGATTTATTCAATAGGGTAAAGAGATTAGAATATATGTATCTTGCAAGTTCTGGTTTTATTATTGCCTTATTGCTACGGATAACAGTGGTGGGGTGATGCGATGTCGGATAAGCTACCAAAGGTTAATATAGCTGTCGCTGCAAGTGCAGTGGTGGCGATTGTATCAACTATAGGTGGCGGCATCTGGTATGCTTCCTCTCAAGCATCTATTATCGAAGGACTAACCTCTCAAGTCGAGACACTGACTATTGAGAACAATGCAACGGATCGAACTAATCTCATTCGTGATGTAGAAGAAAATAGTGATAGTATAGAGTTCATTATTGAATACATCGAAGAAGTCGAAGAGGAAGGTGGAGAAACGATAGAAGATATATATTCTGAGTTTGAAATCGTTTATGATGATATGTCAGGTTTCTTAGTTCAGTTTAATCAAATCGTACAATTACAAGCTCGTATCAAAACCCTCGAAAATACGTTAGAATATCTCACAAGAAGTCCCATTCATTCTGACGGTAGATAAAAATGGCTGATCCTTTTGTTCTGCTCGGGGCAATAAAAACTGGCATCATGGCAGGCAAAACCGTCGCTAGTTTAAGCAGAGAAATCAGTTCGTTCTTCGATGCTACCGATCAAGCTAAGAAGAAGATGAGCAAAAAGCGAGGCTCAAGCACTTCAAGCGTGAACAGTGAAGCCCTCGACAGGTGGGCATCTGAGCAGAAAGCGGCAGAATTAGAAGAAGAATTACGTGAGTGGATTTGTCGCTCAAAAGGAATCTCGCATTGGCACTCTTTGCTCCGCATAAGGAAGGAAGTGTTACAAGAGAAGCGCGAGACAGAAGCTAGATTGAGGCGTGAGGCGATAGAACGTCAGGAGATGGCCTTGACCATAGCAGGAATAGTAGTGTTACTCACTGCGGCTGCTGTGGGCGCTACTGCTTATTTGCATTATATGGGGTGGCTTGATGTAAGGGATTATTTGCCATGATTTATGTTTTAGTATTCTTGCACTTTGTTAATACTGACAATTTAAGATATTATCAGCTTGCTACATTTTCGGATTTTGAGGAATGCCAGATAGAAAAGAAGAAAGCAAACGTCCTCGTAACTCACAATTCAATGAAAGTTTCGTGCTTGGAGCTTACAACCCAATAGTAATACAGCATGGAAAAAAGTTTGCTGCATATGATAAAAATGGACGATTAATTATTTTAGGGTATAATAGAAGGATATGTCAGGAGTACGCAAATGACCGAGTTCAAGAAAGCTGACGTCAATGGTGATGGTGTCATACAGCCCTATGAGTGGGAAAAATTACGCCTAGAAGAACGCAGATTAGAGATTAATGACCGAGATTTGAAGCGCGATGCAGAGCGTAGATACACAGGCTTTGCACTCGCAGGAATGCTAATTTATCCGTTTATTATATTACTGGCTAGTGTTCTCGGCTTCGATCAGGCTGCATCGTTAATAACAGATATTGCAAGCGTCTATGTGATTGCTGCTAGTGGTGTCGTTGCTGCGTTTATGGGCTTCAATGCTTACTCTGCTAAGTCAGATAAGAAAACAACTATGAGCGTGGAGGGTGAGAAATGAGCTTAGTGAATACCTTAGTCGGGCCAGTATCGAGCATTCTGGATAAGTTCGTTGAGGACAAAGACCAAAAAGCCAAACTTGCACACGAGATTGCAACGATGTCAGATCGACACGCGCAGGAAATCGCGTTGGCACAGATTAGCGTCAATGCAGCGGAAGCTGCAAGTGGAAGCCTTTTTAAAGGTGGGTGGCGTCCTTGCGTTGGTTGGGTCTGTGCTATTGCTTTTTTCTATCACTTTGTTGGTCAGCCTCTTATCATTTTTATCGTTGCGTTAGCAGGGGCAGAAATACCAGATTTGCCAAATTTCGATATGAATACGCTTTTAACTGTTCTTGGAGGTATGCTAGGAATCGGATCGTTGAGAACCTACGAGAAGCAAAAAGGGGTCACTAAATGACATATATGAAAGATATTGTTGTTTTGGTGATGGCAGTCGGCCTTATGTCCATTCTGGGGCTTATCATTTACGATGAGTTTTCAATGGCAAATGAGCATGGTGGTGAGCTAGACGAAAACATTATAGGATTATTACAGATGTCGTTGACAGGTATCATTGGCGTTGTCGGTGGATACGTTGGCGGCAAATCTTAGAAAGGGAAAGAAATGAGAGATATTGACGAAATAATTATACACGCAACTGCAACCAATCCAAGTTGGATGGCAGATAAACCTGTCGAAGATGTAGTTACTGAGATCCGTAGATGGCACGTAGAGGAACGAAAGTGGTCTGATATAGGTTATCATGCCGTAATCCATAGAGATGGCTCAGTGGGCTTTGGACGGCCTGTCGAGCGATCTGGCGCTCATGTGGGTGGTAGAAATAAGACAACTATCGGAGTCAGTTTAGTCGGTGGTCGAGGTGGAATAGCTGACGGAGAGTTTAGCGATAGCTTTACTCCAGAGCAGGAATCGGCACTTAGAAATCTAATCGAGGATTATAAAACTCAGTTTCCTAGTATCAAAGCAGTGACAGGTCATAATGAATATGCGTCAAAAGCCTGCCCCTGTTTTAGCGTCAAGGCTTGGCTCTAATTACCAAGGTCTTAGTTTGGGTAATACTGTGCGTGAAGCAACCTCGCTGATGTCACAGTAACCCATTTCTGCATTTATCTGATCGTAGAGCGTATTGCTATTCATTAGTACGCTCCAACAATCTTCCTCGCTAGAAAACCAAATACTGACATACATCATATTATCGAGGACTGTGTAACCAAGCGTTAAAAGCGTCCAGTAATCCATTAGATCTGTCGCCTGTCACTTTTACTCGGTATCGGTACAACTTCCTTACGAGGCAATCTATGTTTGAGAATGTCCTTCTGAATTGTACTTAATTGAAGCTCAAGAACATCAGCTATTTGATACTCCGTTAAGCCGTATTTAAGCATTTTATTTATCTTTCTGACTTGAGGAGTACCCTGAATAGAATCTTGTCGCCTGTGCTTGTTTGCTTCATCCTTATTCCTTTGAACTGCCAAGGATGAATTTAATATCTTGTTCTCTTTTTCTCTTCGTTTGAGCTTTGGGTGAGTGCTTACAATTTCACGCATTTTTTGCCCTATTTCGTATTCGTTAGGAACTCGTCCTAATTCTTTCGCAAGGGTTATTTTATAATTAATCATACTTTCACTCCTTTTTTTCTTAGTTCTCTATTAAAATCTTCTAGCTCTTTCTTTGCGTAATAATATTCTTGCGTTGATCCTTTTTTAGTGTCAGCCAAATATCTCGCTCGGCTTGTACGGTCTAGCTGTTGAATCAGCCTTCTTCGTTCCCCTATCTGAAAGGGTGTTAGTTGCTCGTTGCCCATTTGAATTATCCCTGTTCTTATATTGACACATACGGCGCATTGTAGCGCAGCCATAACAATCGCAATCTAGTTTTTGCTCTGGATCATCTTCGTAAAAATATGGATGTTCCCAAGGTTTCATTGCATCACCATAAAGCTATCTATGTTTAAAGCTGCTATGATTAAAACGATAACCATTAGCGCGAAAATTATTCTGTCCTGCCAATCAATCATAAGTCTCTCTCCTTCCAAGCATCGTAAGCATAATCAAAATCGCTGATCTCGGCCTCGTATAATGCCTCATCGATGTCTCGCTCGTGATGCTTCTCAATGTAGTCGGTTAGCTTTTGCTTTAGCTGTTTTTCCTTTTTGGTTTCTGGGTTCGTCCACCAATACTCTTTGTTCTCAATACATTTGTCGCTATCAACATCGGCTGTTATACAGATGGTTAGCTCAACGCCTTTGACCTCGATGTCTATGTCTGCTTGTACGCTACTCATATCTCACTCCTTTCGGAGGGGCTGTTAAGCCCCTGTTGATTATTATGCTTCGACAAATGAAGGTGGTAATGTATCAAATTCATTTGGATGAACTTCTTGAACCGCTTTTTTCTTTATCATTGATCCAATGCAGCCTTTGATTTGAGGAATAGTTAAATCGCAGTAGTCGCCTATTCCAGTAACATGACAGCAATAAACAAATTCATTTTCGATACATTCTTTTATTGCTTTAAATACTTTTGTTTCTAATTCTGTAAGTTCCATTTTGATTCTCCTTTTTGCTATATGTAAGGTTTACCAGTTAAAAATGTAAAGGTCAAGCATAAAATAAGTTAATTATTAAGAAATATGTTAAATTATGCAAAATATTAATTATTTTTGTCTGTTTATATCGATCTTGGTTCAGTGTATTCTATGAGTTATGGAATTAATCAAAGTAGAAATAGAAGTATCTGGTCAGCCAAGAGGCAAAGGTAGACCGCGATTCACTCGCAATGGTCATACCTATACGGATGCAAAGACCAAAGAATATGAGAAGCGTATTCATGCGGCTGCTTGGCAAAAGATGCGAGAGCTAAAGCTAAAGCCTATCGGCAAGTTCTGCCATTTAGAATTAATTGCCTTTATGGAGATTCCCACTTCATGGTCGAAGGTTAAACAGATAGAGGCAGAGTTTGGTGCAATCAAACCGATAACAAAACCAGATTTAGATAATATTATAAAAGCAGCTAAAGATGGTATCTCAGGCTTAGACGGTGTTATCCTCGATGATAAACAGGTAACGAGCATCAACGCTAAGAAGGTTTATTGCCATCCAGAGAGAGGGCCAGTCCTTTATATCTGTGTATCTTGGACGGAATAAGAGTAATCAGCGCCATACAACTCGCGCCATTTCTTTTTATTATCGTGTATTGCAACGGCCTTTGATTTATCCCAGAGTGCTTGATGATGTCCATCACACAAGGGTATGGCTGCGAGATCACTCGTTTTTCGTGTGCCATACCTGTCGTGAATAGGATGATGGGCTGTTGTCGGTGATTGCTGAACCATTCCGAACCTCTGACAAACGCAACAAGGCATCGCTCGGATCTTATCGAGATATTTAGCGTTCTTTTTCGCTTTAGGCTTTTTAAGTCCTGTTGGTGGTCTATTTGCTAGATTGGTCAACCAGTACATTCTCCGTCATTAGCCTGACAAAGAACACCCTCAGTATCAAATATCCAATCTCCTTGTCGTTCTACAAAGTCTCCTATTTCTCGGTAAGTTCGTGTTTTATGAAAAGTAGCATTTACCTTTTTTTCTATATTAGACCACCATTGCATACGCTCTGGATGCTCACGCCAAACTGCTGCAAGTGTCGCCTCGGATTTTAGAAAGCATCCGTCACAGTTTCCTAATCCTTTCTGTACTTTCAAATCAAATGATTGATCTTTCCAAAATCTATTAATATCACTTACCGATACGTTTGCATCGCTTAATGGAAACCAATTATTCCATCTATTGTCCGTTGATTGCTTAACTCGATGAGATTCATCGGCTCTGATACCAACTGTATTAATCCATCTTTTCCATGCTTGGCTAACTAAAAATCTTTTAATAGTTAAGACTTTCATCTGTTGTGTGCAAAACCGTTGTGCTTGATTAGGAAGGTATCTGAACTTTGTTACGCTATCTATGCACTCAGTAAAAGGCTCACCGTTTCTGCTTGCGGAGTTGTGACTTACTGTTACAAATTTAGGTTTGATTTTTCTATATTCTAACCATGTAATATTAACGTTCCATCTTTCGGAACACTCCTGTACAAAATCTAATGTTTCAGGCATCTCTCGTCCAGTATTTGCAAAGACAACTTTGACTCTATCTGGCAAATCTCCATTAGCTTCTAAGATTTGATGCAACATATATCCGCTAGTTCGCCCACCGCTAAAGCTAATTAAAACATTTCCTTTAGGAATTTTGTAATGGATCATAACCTATCGCCTCGGTTAGTTTTTGCATGGCAAGCTCAAAGTAATTATTAAACTCCTGTTGGCTCATATCATCAAACGAAATGCTGTCCATTACTCGCATATGAGCGCTTGCCAGTGAGTTCCATCTCATTTTGACATAGCCACAAGCCCATTTTAACTCGCTGTGTAAGTGATGCTCTGTAGGCCATCGCTGAGTGGTTTTGCATACATCTCGAAGCACTCCCCAATATAAATTGTGATGAGGGTTCGATCTTTTCCCTGTCGAGGTTAGATTAAAGAAGCTGCCATCTTTGAAATCTTCCATTCTCTGGGCATCATATTTAGTGATGGGCAATAACTGCCCACCCTTAAATTCAACTTGTATCTTAGACATTATCCCACTCGTTCCCATCAAAATAGCTGACTTTACGGTTTCGAGTCTGGAAGAACCCATCGTACTGAGGGAACTCATCCATAAACTTACGAGCATAATGGCTAATCCATCCATCGTTAAGTTTGTATTCGGCTGCAACTTCTCCGATAGCTGTATCCCATCTCATGCGATGAAATACGGCTTTAGCTGAAAAGTATTTGCGATGCGGAGTCACTTCCATCGTGTATTTGACAAAGCCATCCCAGATATGAGGGTTTTCTTTGTCGTAGGATTCAAAGTTCTCTGTTGTATAGTCTCCGTTAGCTTTCATTTTTGCTCTCCTTAAAATGGTATCTCATCATCAAAGTCTTGATTGGTATTATCAGAGTTCTCACTATTCTCTGATGTATCCTCGGACTGATCCTGAGTTGTTACTTTGCGATCATTCCAGAATTTAATATGGCTTGCTCGAACATTGTGATATGTTTTAGTTCCTTTCTCCTCGATACTTAGAGATCCAGTCACTACGACTTTCGTTCCTTTCTGTAAGTATTGTGCGATGTTGGTTTGATACGAGATACAACTAAACCAGTTTGTTTTTTGATTGTCTCTTGAGCCTTCTGTAACCGCGACAGAAAAGGTAATAAACTCCCCTTTCTGGTTCGATTGAACTTCAGCGCTTTTACCCAGATTCCCTGCGATTGTAATAACTTTCATAATCCTAACTCCAATTTTCTTTGTTCGTAAACTTCCTCAACATACTGAGTAATGTCGCTATTTGTAACGTGTTTTTTACTCCATCGTAACCACTGCTCGATAGCTTCATCTATAGCAATTTGACTGTCGCAGTACTTAAATCCTTTGCGCCACTTCTCGATATTGCGTCTCATATCAGGCTCTAAATCTCTCAAGGCTTGTGCTAAATTAAATTCATCGGCTTCGTCTTGGCTGTAAACATCACCGCTTAGTTCGAGCAACTTTAGTATTACTCTGTCCTTGGCTCGTTTTTCTGCCATTGCGAAAGGGTAAGCGTTTTTGTTGTTGTAGGGCGATGCTTCACCGATAGATTCCTCAGTTGCATCTTTATAATGACCTCTAACGCTTATTACAGCATACTTTTCCTTTACTGAACTTTCTATTACTTTCATATCGTCAAAAGTAATACCTTTATGAATTGCAATCTTTTCGAGTGCTTTGTGCAATACGACAGGCGTTCCATGACAATCCCATGTAGCTTGGCGCTCTGTTAATTTAACTTCTTTTAATAATTCTTGTAATCTCTCAGGCAGTTGTTTCATTATTACTCTCCCTACTGCTTATTTCTTTTTGTTTGTCGGCTAACTGTTTTACACGTTTAAGCTCTATTGTTTCTGCATCTTTCTCAGCATCATTATAAACCTTGTCGATGGTTGATTCTAAAATACCAAACGCTCCAACAGGAAACATTTCATGTAACGGTATTTCGTCACCTAATCCTTTTAAAGTATGCTCAAGAATAGTTTGAGATATTGCTAATTTAATTACTGCTCTTGATGGTCTATGACTCATTTCTTTCTCCTTTTTGCTAATATCGGTTTACAACTTTTTATTTGTACTGTAAAGCCTAAATAATAATTTAGTAAACAAAGGAAGTAAAAATGGAAGTGAGAACAATACTAAAGCTCGATGATATACGAGCGAAGCTAAAAGATCGAAACTTGACGGCTGTAGCAAAATCGGCAAATGTTAGCAGACCAGTGCTTTATCAGATAATGAGAGGCTCAACTGATCCCAAGTTTTCTACGATAGAAAAGTTATCTGATTATTTACAGAAGTAAAAAACCCTCAGCGATTAAACTGAGGGCTTTAGCAAAAAGAAGAAAACAACTGTGAGATATATTTTCTTAACTAACGGAGTAGTCAAACAATGAGTAACCTAGTTTCAAACCTAATACAAACTAAAAAGGTTGGCTCACTCACTAAGAAAGCGATCCTAATGTATATGGCTGACAAGGCCAGTGACGATGGAAGCGGTATATGGGTGAGCAAATCAAATATGGCGGCTGATCTCGAAATGACAGATCGGGCTGTTCGAATACATATAAAAGATATGATTGCGATGGGCATAGTATCCGAATCAGGTCAGCGCCAGTGCAGATCAGGATATACAATCGATTACAGTATAAACCTGAATATTATTCATGCTCTACAGCCTACAAGATCTACCCCTGAACGAGATTCACCCCTGAATGACATTCAGCCCCACCCCTGCATGACGTTCACCCCTACCCCTGAACGAGGTTCAGGTAAACCATCCATAGAACCACCCTTAGAACCATCCTTATTAAATAATAACTATTTTGATGAGTTTTATTCTGAGTATCCTCGAAAGGTAGGAAAAGGAGCAGCAAGAAAAGCATGGGCAAAAGCAATCAAGAAAGCTGACGTTCATTATATTATTAGCTCGGCAACTTGTTATGCTAAGACTATAGTTGGAACAGATCAGACCTTTGTGCCTCATCCTGCAACTTGGTTAAATCAGGAACGATGGGAAGATGAATTAAAAGTAGATAATAAAAACGAAACCTTTAATATATTAACAGAGATGGGATTAAACTACGATGCGTGAAGTAGACCTAAAAAACCGAACTATGAAATTGCTTGCACGATTAAACGTTCCTAGAGCAATGACAGGCAACGCAGAAGCAGCAAAGATTGAGGCTGAGTTTCTATGCGATGAAATAAATAAATTAGCTCCTTCTAAACAATACATCGATTGGTTTGATTACTTTCAGGAAACTTTGCTAAGGAACTTGGAAACTCGATCATGGCCTACAGCAAAACAAATCAGCCAAGCTGCAAAAGAAATAGCTCCCAAACGTCCAGAGTTTATCGACTACACTCAGAGCAAAGGCTACGAGCCAGATGAGCTAAAAATAAACGCAGAACGTATTAAACGAAACGAGGATGTTGGAGAAAGTTATATCATAGGAACCTTTGCAGAACAGATGGTTAGAAGCGGTTTAGTTACTCAAGAACAGCTAGAACCATATAAAAAATATCTTAACCATTGGAAAAAGAATTAGATTATGTTAGACTTTACTTGGACAATACATATACTCCCTCCCAGAGTGACAGGTTTTTACACTGCTTTTTTTCCGCCTGTCCTTTTATAAAGTACACTGCCCTGCGTTCTTGCGTGGGGCTTTTTTTTAACTATAATAAGATAAACCGACAAAGAGATTATTATGGAATGGCCTTCAGACAAAGTTGAACGAACAAGTATTAAAACAATTACTCCGTATGCTCGGAACAGTAGAACCCACAGCGATGAACAGGTTGCACAGATAGCGGCAAGCATCAAAGAGTGGGGTTTCACAACGCCAATTTTAATAGATACCGATGGCGAAATCATAGCAGGACATGGCAGATTGCTCGCGGCTCAACG